>Ga0206130_10005747_pt1 | contig 14531 bp, 12 predicted proteins | sample Helgoland_Spring_9_FD_148637 | JGI IMG/M metagenome (GOLD analysis project Ga0206130, IMG submission 148637) | Pelagic subsurface seawater microbial communities from Kabeltonne, Helgoland, North Sea - Helgoland_Spring_Bloom_20160512_1 | ecosystem: Environmental > Aquatic > Marine > Epipelagic ... | reverse complement strand
GCGCAGTGAATCCGGTTTTACTGTTTTACTGGACCAGCTGCTGGAAGGCGAAAAAGCAGTCAGTGGTACTTTGATTATTTGCCACTGCTCTGTTGTTTGGAAACTGGCTTGATAGTATTGCCATGGAAACAATGTTCGAGATGTCCGCAAATGCAAGTAGTAGCGCTGCCCATTACCGCGCACCTTTAAGTAAGCGCCAGCGGCTGAAGCAACGCTTGCGCCATCTAACTCTCTGCGCAGCTGAATAAAGCCACCGTTATTGTCTATGCTGACTTTTCCTGCCAAATGCGCAAACGCATTCCCATTCTCGCTATCAAAGACCAAGCTTCCATCTGACACTCCACCCATGACCTGGTCGCTAATATAGTCCCAGCGCAACTCTGCCTGCGACTCGAAGTTGTCGATCATTAATGAATCCTCTGCAACACTGCTAGCTATCAAATAAAGACTAAGCCAAATAACGCTTATAGCACGTTGAATGAAATTCATTTCGAAGTGACCTATCAGCGCTTGTATTGAGTCGGACAATAGCCGCGACTGACATCAGGAGAGCGCAGTTGCAGATGCTTAGTTTTTCGCCCCGTAACACGCTGGCGCCAGAGGCGAAACGATCGAGGTTTCAGATTACGACGCATCAGCAGTCTAACCGCAGGCTCCTTGAGATTAAAAAGACTTTCTATCGCTTCAAAGGGCGTTCGATCCTCCCACGCCATTTCTACGACACGTGATAGATCACTGGCCGTTAAGCCACTGTCCGCGGGGAGCTTTAGTTGACTGACATTTTTGCGCATGGCATTACCTTTAACTCTAGCTACAGTATACGGTGTCGATAACTAATCCGATGACTAACTACCGACAACATTTGCCGCACCCAGTAAATTAAGCGCTGGCATCCGTTGCCGCCCATGACGCACCGACGGCCCGTAAACCCGGGCCAGAGCATGCGCATTCGGCCGTTTTTTCACATAGCTAATCGGTTGTCAGCGGCAGTAAACTAATAGTAGCGACTTCGCATCTGGACGAAAGAATCCTCGCTGGACGCGGGTACATTAGTCGCTGCTGGGCTAACAAGACCTCTTCCTGATGCGTCTAAAAAAATACAGGTCCTATGGAGACTGAGCAAGAACAGCCGTGAGGTGGCCTGAAATGGCGCCACAGTCGACTGTGCGATTAGGCGCCTGTGAGGTGACGGTGCATTCTTAGAACGAATCTTCTTACACTAAAACGTTTTTGGTCCCAACCAACGTCAAATTTATTAATTAAGCGACTCAGAAAAGATCGCCTGAGACTAGCTATCACTATCACTAGGTGTTTCTCCATCATCAATTGATGGCGCTTGATCGCCTTCAGTACCTTTGGCCATTTTATTTAATCGCTTCTCTTCCTTTTTTTTCTTTTTTGCAATTTCTTTCTTTCTCTTTTCAAATGAGTAATTAGGTTTTGCCATTAGAAATCTCTCGCGTAAGTTTAGCTATTAATAATCTGTGTATGGGAAATAGGCTGACGCACTGTATGCGGTTTTCAACAAGTGACAAGAGCAGAATATGTTGCTGTCGGTTCAATTAGTTACGTCATAACTCCGGGACGATAGGGCTTTTTAACTCGATTGCTATGTTGCGCCCGCTTCTGATTCGAAAGCTTAACCTTTTTGGCGACTAACCCGCGCTTATCTGAATGACACTCAAACTCAACGGTGGCGCCAACCTTCAAAAACTGGCAATTAAGCAGGTCAGTCTTACGCACCATTATGTCTGCACCGCCGCCGTTATCCAGAAAACCAGACTCTTTATCTTGAAACCATTTTTTTACTGTAGTTTGCAATACTCACCCCTATTTAATATAAACACCTATCGCTTTTTACCCAGTAGGGCAACTAAGACCTCAGAGACCGCGATAACGACGGGCCCCATCTACAAGTAGCCAGAAGCGCTACCTGTTAAACATAATACCATTATCGCAAAGCATTTCCTCAGCATAAATTGCAAACCGACAATAATTAGCCGCCGTTAATGAATTCACCATAGTTTGACGATTGCCAGGGCCCTACTTTCTATTGTAAGTTAAACCAAAGGAAGGCGTAGATCCTTCCTGCATAATAATAAAGGGATAAAGGGCATGTGTGGAATATTTGCTGCAATGACTCGCAATGGCATTGCGTCTTCCTGTGTGGACAGAGCACTGTCATCTCTTAATCATCGTGGACCCGATGGCCATGGTACTTGGACATCGAGCGATAAGCGCTGGATCTTGGGGCATACTCGTTTATCGATCATTGGACTAAGCAACGGCGAGCAGCCAATGACCAGTTCCGATGGCAAAGTACATACCGTTGTTAATGGTGAATTTTACGACTATCGAGAAATACGCGAGCGCTTGCGACATGACGGCTGCCAATTTGCCAGCGACAGTGACAGCGAAATAGCCCTGCATCTATACCAGCGGGACGGCATGCAAGTAGCCCCGCAGCTACGCGGAGAGTTTGCCGTTATTATAGCTGACGAACGCGAAAACACGATGATCGCCATTAGAGATCGATTTGGGATAAAACCGCTGTATTATTCAGTCGTCAATGGTGATGTATTTTTTGCCTCTGAGATAAAAGCGCTTCTAGCATTAGGGGTTCCAGCTGCTTGGGATCTACAAGGTGCTCTTGGCGGTATGGCTAGGCCGCATGAGCAAACAGAATTTGCCGGTATTAATGCTGTACCTCAGGGCTGCTATGCTGTTGCCAAGGACGGTACCGTCAGGATCTACTCCTACTGGGATTGGGAAATACCCACCGCCGATGACATGAAGCGGGACAACCGTACTGAAGCGGAAGTTATTGCAGAGTTTCGCAGCGTGCTTATGGACTCAGTGCAACAACGTCTGGTCGCTGACGTGGAGGTTGCTTCATACCTGAGCGGTGGTATCGATTCCTGTGCGGTACTGGGCTTAGCACAGCAAGCAATGGCAAGACCCATTCGTGCGTTTACTCTCACTTTCGATAACCCATTGTACGATGAAGCCGCCATTGCTGAGAAACAAGCCAAATTTGTTGGTGCGTCTTATCATCCAATTCCGGTTACAGGTCGTGATATTGCTGACTCTTATAGCGATGCTATCTGGCATTCCGAAACCCAAATGTTCAATGGACATGGTGTTGCCAAATACTTGCTTAGCAAAGCCGTCCGTGATGCAGGAATAAAGGTCGTGTTCACCGGTGAAGGCGCTGACGAAATGCTCGGTGGCTACCCCTTCTTCCGAGTGGACGCAGTAAAACATAATCCGGCATTGAGTGAGGCACAAAAATCGGCTCTATTCGCAGAAATACTGGGAACTAACGAAGCCAGCCGCGCCATCATGCTGCCCAATGAAGTCAATAGTCCAACTACAGATGCAGTGCGCAGACGACTCGGCTGGGTGCCCACCGTCGTCCATACCATGGAGTCAATGTCCAACGGATTGGCACCATTTTTTAGTAACGATTACGCGGCCTATATTCATGGCCATAGCCCTATTGTTGCGGCATTGGACCGGTTGCCAATCGGACAGCGAATGACGGGCAGAGATCATCTGAATCAGTCACTCTATCTCTATTCAAAAACTGCGCTACCCAACTTTATTCTTTCTTATCTTGGTGACCGTATGGAAATGGCCCACTCCGTTGAAGGGAGAGTCCCTTTTCTTGACCATCGCGTTGCTGAGGCTGCCGCACGTATTCCTGTTGATATGAAAGTGAAGGGTATTCGTGAGAAGCATGTATTACGGGAGGCCACTCGGGACGTGTTGATTCCAGAGGTTTATAATAGACAGAAACACCCGTTTACGACGCCCCCAACTCGAGATAAAAATGACCCGATGCTAGCATTTTATCGCGATACATTCGCCTCCCAAGCAGCGAAAGACCAGCCGATATATGACATGCAAAAAGTTAACAAAGCGCTGGATAAATTATTAGACTGCCCGGACGATGAGCGCATAGCGGTCGAAGGCGGGTTGCAGCGAATTGCTAGCGTCGTTGTGATGCAAAAGAAGTTTGGTATGTCTTAAATGTGTCGACACCGTATGGGCGATTGATCACTAAGACGGGAGCCCTACGGCCCCTGTACTGAGAGTTTTTGCCTACTTACTATTTGGTACCCCAAATTTTTGATACTGCACCGTTTGAACCAAGTGCTCCCACCACCACAGCTACTAAACCAACGGCAAAAAATACGACAACGGCTATCAGCCCTCCCACTTCTCCTCCTGCAACTGCCATGCTCGCAGAAAATAACGACAGACCGAAGAACAAACAACCGAGAACTATCAAAATGGTTCTGTGGGATTTCTTGTAATTAGCTGAAGGCTTTCCGGTTTCAAAAACCATAAGTATCGGCCAGCATAACTTCATCAGCTTATTTCGCATACAACCCCAAATCTCGACGCCCGATGCGTCTTAAGTAGTGTTTAAACAATGACGCCGAAGGCTGGAACTGTGATGGTGTTTAGTCATCCCAATTTTCTACCCGGCAACCCGAATTAGCTATCAACTCTAGCCTTCACTAGATCTAACGATGCGTCCATTTCTGCGTCAGTCATAGGCGTTTTAGTAAAATATCTGACCACCCCCTCCTGATCAATAATCGCCAGGCCCGCGCCCTCCTCGCCTAGTTTCCAGCGACCGATTCCACTACCTTCTTGGTCGAGCACGATGGTCGACAAAGGGTATTTACGCTTATTCGACTTGAGTTCCGAAATGACAAAACTGGAGGTACCCCAAACGGCTGCGTCAAGATTAACGATCGTAGTTACATGGTATTTGCCAACTCCAAGACTGTCCTGTAGCAGATCAATAAACGGTTTGAACAGCTCGCTATCACTTTTGGTAGCGCCAAAGTACTGCACAATATGAACTTTGCCAGGGTTATGCTCAGTGCTCCACGGACGGAAGCTAAAATCACCTTTTTCCATCAGTAGTTCTCCACGATCCGCGATGGTCAACGCTGGCAATGGAGAATCTACCAAAGGTCCTTGGGCAAAGGCCAGCGTAGATATGAACGCTAAGAAAACGCCGCAGACAAGTTGTTGAATAAACATATTTGGATTCCCATATTTTAATGATTTGCAATAGCCTCCATAAGATAATTCTTTAGCCGGATGAACTAACTAAAGAGGACGGAATGGAGGCAAAAATAACCGCACTCGTGGAGCAATTTACTACAGAGAAACTGCCTTTAGCCATTTCTGTCAGCGTGGCCAGCGATAAAGTGCGATTTACCTACCGCCTCCGAGCGACCAGAGTCACATCAGCACGCAGCCCCAGCTCAAACAATTAATAGCAGCGAAGTTGTTCTTCCGCGAGTAAATCATGCCTCGACACGAGCCTTCTGCGTGCATAGCTGCCAGGGCGCACGAAACTGACGCCCTGTAGCGAGATTATGCGCCACATCGATCATTCATAACGGCTCAGACACATTTAAGGCAAATACCGACCAGGTCCATAGCACTATTTCACCACTGAGGGGGTTGACCGCGATCCCGGAGTCAAATTGAGCCCACTGTTTTTCGATGCAGCTAGACGGTTACAACCGAGCTGTTCCATAACCGTTATCATCTGCCGTTTAACTGTAGATCTTCATTGTATTCGTCTATCCAAATGGACAGTCTTGAAGACTCAATAGGCCTGCAGATATAGTATCCTTGAGCTTTATCGCAACCTAACTGCGTCAGAAATTGGTAGGTCTCAGTATCTTCAACACCCTCAGCAACAACCCCTAGACCAAGACTGTGCCCCAAATCAACGGTTATGCGGCAAATCTCGGCAGCCTCCTTGTCAGTCATAGCTTTTAAAACGAACGATTTATCAACCTTTATTTCATTGAATGGCATTCTGTAAAGCTGAATAAGCGACGAATAACCTGTGCCGAAATCATCAATTGATAATCTCATATTCTTAACCCTCAAACGAGTCAGAATGTCCATTGTCAATGACGCGTCGTCCATAGCGCCACTTTCAGTTATCTCTAAAATGAGCCGACTTGCGCTGAAGTCATATTTCTTCAACAGCTTTTCTATTTTGTCCGGAAGGGCCAGATCACTTAACAACCTCGCCGAAAGATTAATCGCAAGCTTTAGTTCAACACCCTTTCGCCTCCGGCTGACATCATCCCTGAGTGAAATTTCTAGCACTCTGTAGGTTAATGAATCTATTAATTCAACATGCCCTTCTGCAAGGGGAATAAAGCTGTCAGGGAATAACAAACCATACTCAGGATGTTGCCATCGCACTAGCGATTCAAGTCCATCAATCTCGCCTGTTTCGAGATCAATTAATGGCTGATAAAACACAACCAACTCGTCACGCTCAATCGCGAGTTTAACGTCGTCATAAGTAGGGACGAACGATTCAGCGCCAGCAGGCTTTTGAGACACAAAAGTTTTGACCAAAACTTTTTTTACGCTATCAACATCGATTGGCTTATTGAGAAAGCCAGCCATATTCAGCTTCAGTGATCGCCCTAACTCCACCGCTGTTTCAAGTACATTTTTCTCCATACCGCTAATTATTAGAATAGCAGCATTTGATTTTAATTCCGCAAGTCTCCTCAAAATTTCAATGCCATCAACCTGAGGCATTTGCAAATCCATCAAAATAATATTCGGCTGATAAGTTAAATAAATTTCCTCAAATCTATGAGGGTCATTCAAAATTAACGTCTCAACATCTGACTCCAAAGCAATCCGCTTTAGCAGCCGACTTATTCTCAAATCATCATCGACAATTAGCACCTTATTCTTAATCAACAACCAACTCCTGGCATCCCGATCATGTTCTTCTTATCGAAACTACATGAACATAGATCTTACGTTTAACGACTTTATCTTTTATACCAAGCTATTCGCTAAAAAAATAGCCGGAACTCGCATGAGAAAATTACCTGTTATTGCTAAAAATATCTGTTTTGCTGCCTATCTCTCATCACATCTAGGAATATACATTGTAACGGTAGTTGCCTTCCCTACGTCACTATCAACAGTACAATTACCATTGCTCTGCTGACAAAAACCATAGACCATACTTAACCCAAGACCAGAACCCTCACCGATTTCTTTGGTCGTAAAAAAAGGCTCAAAGACGGCCAGTATATTTTCTACCTCTATGCCTCCGCCATTATCCGTTACTGATATAATGACATAATCCCCCTCTTCCAGAAACGAATCACTGCCGACCGCCGAACCACTGCAATTAATAGCATCACTTTGTCCGCTACTTACTTTTATCACAATACCACCACCCATCGGCATGGCGTCTTTTGAATTGAGCACCAAATTAAGCACCGCATTTTCAAGCTGGTCAGGATCCACGTAAATCTGCAGATTATTTGGCGATAAGTCAGTAGATAAATTGATCGAGTTACCTAGCGTGCTAGTCAAAAATGGGACAAGCTCACTAACAAGATGGTTGACATTGATCATCTTGGATTTTACCGCTTGATTACGCGAATATGACATCAGGCGCTTCGTTAATTCAACGCTATCATTCGTAGCAGATATCGCATCAGCCAGAACCTCTTTGATATCGTCACTCACCTTACCAAGGTCGTCTTTTAGAAATCGCAAATTTGCCAAGATCACGCTGTGCAGATTGTTGAAATCATGAGCAATTCCTCCGGTCAACGCAACAATTGCTTCTCTACGCTGAGCCTGGTACAACCACCGCTCATCCCTTTTCCTCTCAGTTATGTTCCGCAGTGCAGCAGTAAACAATTTGTCATCGTCAATGTTAGTTTCGCTGATTAAAATCTCCATCGGAAATATTGCACCTGACGCATGTAGACCTTCGAGTTCGATCCGTTGATTCAATACTACGGCATCTGCTCCCCCGAGATACCGGGCCATTCCACTTGTATGTGCTGCCCGATATTTTTCAGGCATGAGCTCACGCAAGTTCATACCCAATAAATCACCAAGATTATACCCCCAAGTATCCGCAGCGGCCTGATTGGTCATAACGATCGACCCCTCTTTGTCGACTGTAATAATAGCCTCCCCTACGGTATTGATAACGGTTTCGAGTAGTAATTTTGAATGTCCTAACTCACGCGCAGATTTTATCCGATCTGAAATATCTCGTACTGCTGCAGTGAAGATTACTCCTTGATCAATCTTAGTTTCGCTAATGACAATTTCCATGGGGAATACCGCGCCGGAAAAATGAAGTCCTTCAAGCTCGATCCTTCTGCCTAGAATCTTGGCACCCCCTGTATTTAGGTGGCGCTCCATGCCTTTTGTATGAGAATCCCGATAGTTTTCTGGCATAAGGTCACGTAAGTTCAAACCTACTAACTTATTAAACTCGTACCCCCACATACGTTCTGCAGCTTGATTTGTCATAATAATATAGCCATCTTGGTCAGCTGCAACAATCGCCTCACCGACGGTATCAATTACAGATGCAAGCATAGATCGAGCATAATCTTTTTTTTCCCCTGTCTTGATAAAAAACCAAAACAAAAATCCTACCAAAAAAATCAGAAAAATAAGTAAGGAAATAAAAATCTTATCCATAGACATAAAATTACTCATTGTTATAAAGCCCCTCTTAATACTACAGCCTGTTCATCGACACTGTATGACTTTTTTCGCAAAGAAAACTAACTTGACCTTACCCGTTTAATTCGTTTTTCAGCCCTCGGATATCGTCTGAAGTTTGTATAGATTTTATCGCGAAATAAGATTTTCTCATTCATATTGAAACGGCCTCACCCTTTATCTTACTAGCATAAGGATAGCATTACATGCGGAGGTTATTTCTGGCGTACTACTAATGATATTTTTGATATCATCGCCACATTTTAATTACATTACTTTTCATTACAATTTTAAAAAATCACGTACTGTTCTTGTCCTGACACACCATTACATTCGACGGCAGGATAGTTTTTAACTCGGCGATTCCACCAACTATTCTTTTTACGAATCGAATAAACCTTTCAATTGTGTCATTACCATCTTTCAATTCTGATTTAATATTCATCTAACTTGAAAACCCGATGATTACGCAAAGGTCATCATTTTTTGCCGCTCATTGTATCCTTTAAATCAGCAAGCGGATTATAGGTCGCAGCGGCGGCGGTATGCTCAGCAGTATTACCATAGCGTACCAAATTCTCAAATTTCGTATGCTCTTCGTCATGGCAGTAAATGCACAATAGCTCCCAATTACTGCCATCAATCGGTTATTTTCATGATTATGATCAACATGGTGCACAGTCAATTCCGACAAGCCCTCCCGATTAAACTCGCAGGCGCAGCGGCCGCATAGCCCAGGATATAGCTTTAACGCCTGTTCTCGATAACACTTAGCACGCTTTGCATTATATTCGATTTGCTCGGCGCGAACCTTTTCATAACTACTGGTCGATTTCTTATTCAGGTCATTCTCGCTTGATGGCTTATGCTTTCGCAAGCGATAAATCGACACCCCGTCGATCCACACAGGCCAATTCTCGGTGAATTGATGGGTGAATCATAGCGAAGTAATCATCCCTACACGTTTCAGGACTGACACTTGCAGTACCCGTAAAAACGCGCCGATATCAGTGTCGCTGCTCAATGCAGGCCTTTGTTGCGCAGAAAATTTAGACCTCTTTAGCGTCGGGCGGCTGAATTTTAGTTACAGCAAATGCCTCCAATGCGCGGGCTCTGGATACTTTAATATCGACAACCGGTTCGGGATAGTTAATCCCGATGTTGACTCCAGCCACAGCCAGCACCTCCGCGGGTGCCAGCCACGGCGCGTGAATATATTTTTCCGGCATGTCCTTCAGCTCTGGCACATAGCGGCGAATGTAGCTTCCCTGTTTATCGAACTTTTCACTTTGAGTGATGGGATTGAAAATTCTAAAGAACGGAGCTGCATCTGCACCACAGCCCGCTATCCACTGCCAACTGGCGCTGTTACTTGCTAGGTCGGCATCAACCAAACAATCCCAAAACCATTCCTCTCCCCGGTGCCAGTGTATCAGTAGATTTTTAACCAAAAAGGAGCCAACGACCATACGCACTCGATTATGCATGTAACCGGTGGAGTAAAGTTCACGCATACCTGCATCTACTAATGGATATCCTGTTTTACCCTGTTGCCAAGCGCTTAAATCTTCGTCGGTATTATTCGCCCACGGAAAAAGATCAAAGCGTGTTTGCAAATTTTCTGTTGGCAACTTAGGCCAATGGTAGAGCAAATAATAGGAGAACTCGCGCCAACCCAGCTCGCTCATGAAGGTGTCTAAGCTTTGCTCATTATTGATAAAGGCCCCAGCTTCGGCAGCCCGATACCACGCACTATTTGGCGATATTTGACCAAAGTGCAGGTAAGGAGAAAGTCTAGACACATTTTGCTTGGCTGGGAAGTTTCGTCCTTCGCGATAGTCTTGTAACTCGTTCATAACAAACTCGTCCAGACGCGCATGAGCAGCGGCTTCGCTGATATCCCAGCACGCTTTCATCGACTCATCCCAAGCGATTTTCGGCAACAAATTTAGATCATCTAGCTCCAATGAATCGCCGCTATCGACGAATACTTTGAGCGTTTTCGGCGGATCCATAGGGCGACGTGGAGCAACTGTAGACAGACAGCCGCGACGATAGTAAGGAGTGAATACTTTATAGGGAGTGCCGTCCTTTTTAAGCACTTGCCAGGGCTCCCATAGCAAACTTCCGTTGAAACTTTGTACATCAAGCCCAGTCTCTTTTAGTGACGTTTTGATGGTAGCATCCCGCCCGATTCGCCAAGGCTCATAACAGCGATTCCACACAACAGTAGCAGCACCAGTTTGGTCAGCCAACTCGCCAAGTATCGTTAGTGCATCACCTTGGTAAATTTGTAAACACTGCTTGAGCGAGGCATTGAGATCAGCCAGAGCAAAATGTAACCACCAGCGGCTGGCCCCCCCCATTTTCCATTGACCGGCCCCTTGGTCATCGAGAATATATACTGGAATAATCTCGCCACATTCGCAGGCCGCGCATAAAGCGGGGTTATCAGCCAATCTAAGATCTTGACGAAACCACATAATGGTTGGTGCGGCACGTTTTTGTGATTCAGCGATCGGATCTACCCCCTGTAGCTACTCTTTTTAGTCAACTAATACGACATAACCTAACCACTCAATGGTTCTGAACAACCGTACCACAAATCATGCAATTTCATAGACGGAATGGACACCCTTTTTTAGTTAAATTGAACCCATTCAGAGAAGACCAATCGTGAATCAATGATACGAGCTTTGCTGCATTCACACACTAATAATTCTAGTCGCTTTACCAAGAGAGTTCCAACTACCAGAACAATGGGATACCATACGTAAATGCTACAACATCGATTTATAGACTCTGTCCGCAAGGATCCCGATAAGATCGCCTTCAACGACCGTTCCACCGATCGTGAGGTTAGTTATCAGCAGGCGCTACTAGCCACGTTTATTCTAGCCCGCCGCTTCAGGAAGCTGGAACGGGGCAGAATAGGCATAATGATGCCCACCTCGTCTGGAGGAGCGCTTGCCATCACCGGGGCGGTCTTCGCGGGCCTTACACCCGTGATGATCAACTACTCTACCGGAGCCGAGAAAAACTGCGCCTATGCGCAACAGCAATGTGACTTTGAGGTTATCATTACCGCCCGAGCACTACTGGAAAAAACTGGTTGCGAAGAATTACCTGGCATGGTCTTTATCGAGGATATTATGGCCAGCCTTAGTGCAGTTGAGAAAGGCATAGCCTTTGCCACATCAAAACTCCCAACCGCACTTCTAAAGCGTATTAGTGGCAACCACGATCTTGATAGACCCGCGGTTATCTTATTCACCAGCGGTAGCGAGAAAGACCCGAAGGTCGTCCAGCTCAGCCAGCAAAACGTACTATCCAACATTGACGCTTTCTGCGACATGATGGATGTTTACGGCATGGACAACTTATTGGCAGTCTTACCCTATTTTCATGTCTTTGGATTGACAATAAATCTCTGGACGCCGCTGTGTCTAGGAATGACGTCGATCACCTATGCTAACCCCTTAGAATTTAAGACAGTTGCCAAAATAATCAAGGAAACGTCGCCTGAATTGCTGATAGGAACACCGTTATTTTTAGAAGGTTATGTCAAGCAGTCTCACCCCGGTGATTTCTCTAGCATCAAACTCGCGGTCTCTGGCGCTGATAAATGCCCAGAAAGACTGCGGGCATTATTTCGAGACAAACACCAGCTAGAGATCTTCGAAGGTTATGGCGCCACCGAAACTTCACCCGTTATCTCGGTGAATCCACGAGACTGCAACAGACCCGGCAGTATCGGCATACCAATTCCCGGCACCGAAGTAAGGATAGAAAATTACGAAACAGGTGAAGACTCTCCAGCGGGCGAAACCGGCAAGATAATGGTGAGAGGTGCAGGCGTCATGCAAGGTTATTTAAATAATGTAGAGGAGTCTTCACTTAAAATTAAGTCGGGCTGGTACGATACTGGCGACCTTGGCTGCATCGACGAAGATGGATATATCTGGCACAAGGGGCGACTGAAGCGGTTTGTCAAAATTGGAGGCGAAATGATCTCTCTTGTCATGGTCGAGGAAGCCTTGAACGAACTGACGGCTGAGCATATCGAATGTTGTGCGGTTGAGCTACCGGATTCTAAACGCGGCTCGAAGATAGTCGCAGTGAGCGATCATGAGATAGACCCACATGAAACGAATAAGCTCCTCGCCAAGGAAATGTCTAATTTGGCACTGCCAAAGCAGTATGTCGTTGTTGGCAATTTCCCACGTATGGGCAGTGGCAAGACTGATTTCCGCGGTTTGACTGAGATCGTCAAGCGAATGGACCATGACTAGTTTACGGCATAATCAAGATGAGTTCCTCAGGCATATGTTCAGCCGCCCAACAGAGTGATTTCACAGTAAAAAACAGTGGGGGTTTGGTCAGCAATAACCGCACTTTCTGCCAATGTACAATTAATGCCGCACAACAAGGCCGATTCTATTACATATTGCTCGTCGCACAATTTGGTTCATTAAATCGAGAATTGCCAACTAAAAACTGTAGTTAGCCTACTCAAGCTAAATCTAAATTACCCAGAGTATTTTTTTACTCCTGGCACTGTCAAATCCCCGATCAACTCACCTGTTATTTCACTATCCCTGATGGCCTATTATGCAGATTTTTAGCCACCAAACTAGATCAGGCAGCAGCCGAATGCGATACCGAAGACAAAATATCCATTATCTTAATCACCTTCTGATAACACTCGGTTTAAGATATTGCCAAGCGACTGAATCTTATAAGGTTTGCTGAGCGCACCAGAGAAACCAAAATCGGCGTGATTTGCCATGATTAGATTATTTGCGTGCCCACTCGCGACAATCACCTTGGCACTGGGATCTATCTTTAAAAGTCCTTTTATTGCCTCTTCTCCGCCCATTCCTCCTCGCACGGTAAGATCCAGAATAACAGCGTCGTAGGGCATTTGGTCTTTGAAGGCCGTATCAAATTTTTTAATGGCATCTTCACCATGCTCTGCAAGATCAAAACGGTATCCAAGTTTTTGCAAATACCTCCCTGTTAACTTCCGTATCCGCTGATCATCATCCATCACCAAAACGCGTCCAACGCCGCTGATAATTCCCGCATCCAGATCAGACACTGGAACTGTAGTTTCAAGCGATGCAGGCAGGTAAATATGAAAACTACTTCCATAACCCAACGTTGACTCGACAATAATTATACCGCCATGCTGCTTTATGATTGAATAGGAAGATGTCAGACCGAGACCGCTTCCTGTTTCTTTTGTGGTGAAAAAAGGATCGAAAATTTTATCTATTTCTTTTTCTTCGATGCCGATACCCTCATCACGAAAAATAAGGTGTACGTAGCGTCCCGGCGACAGCGACAACTCCGACCCTTCAAAAATATCAGTTGCTTCGACCGTGACCCAAAGCGTACCCTCGCCAGACATTGACTGGCTCGCATTCAAACCGAGATTGGTGAGCACTTGCTTAATTTGCCCGATGTCCGCATTAATGTTCGGCAGATCATCCTCGATTTTAATATCCACTGCGATATTATCCCCAGCTGCCGCGAGATTTACTGAGTCGCGAACAATATCGGGAAGAGCAACAGGGGATTTGACAGGGGTACCTCCGGCAGAAAAAGTAAGTAACCGAAAACTTAACGCAGCGGCGTCCTTGCAGGCCTCAGCGGCAATGGATAAAGAGCTGTTATTTTTAAATTCAGGCGGCAGCTCACTTCTGGCAAGATCGATATTGGCCTCAATCGCCATTACCAGATTATTGAAATCGTGGGCAATACCTCCCGCCAGCACACCCAGACTTTCCATTTTTTGTGCACGGAATGCTAGTGCGCGCAGTTCACGCTCTCGATCCTCTGCCGCTCTGCGTTCACTAACATCTCGGGTGACAAATAATAAGCCGGTTGCTTGACCAGCAGAATCACGCATGAAATTAGCCCTAAATTCACCATGCACCTGATGACCGTCTCTGTGGTTATAGGTCAGCTCC
>Ga0206130_10005745_pt1 | contig 14538 bp, 9 predicted proteins | sample Helgoland_Spring_9_FD_148637 | JGI IMG/M metagenome (GOLD analysis project Ga0206130, IMG submission 148637) | Pelagic subsurface seawater microbial communities from Kabeltonne, Helgoland, North Sea - Helgoland_Spring_Bloom_20160512_1 | ecosystem: Environmental > Aquatic > Marine > Epipelagic ... | reverse complement strand
AAGCTCCTGAATTCAAAACCCCGTGGTATTATATCGCTAAGCTTCCCGAAGTCAGCCAACTCAAGATGGCGACAGAAGAGCCGTAAGTGAGGGGCCTGCTCTTCTGCGCGGGGAGCAGGCCTGCTATTCCCCCACCCTGCAAGTAAAAATCGAGCTGAAGAGCGGCTAATTTCTGGATTAAAGCCTAATGCGGCCAACAACTAGTTCATCCGCGAGCGCAAGCGACGTTTGACGCATCTGTTGTAGATGGCTTTCAGCGGTGCGAGCAGCCTGATGTGCATTGGTCGTCCATCGTAGGTGTAGTCCGGATCAGCGAGCAGTTTGGCCGCATTGAGGGCGGTGGTGAATTCACCCGTCTTGGGGTTCAGGTATGTGGGATACTCGATCAAAGTCGCATAAACGAGCTCCTCAAGCGTCCTGGTGGCCGTGCGACGCTCGCAGCGCAGCCAGTCTTGAGTCAGCCCCCAGCCTGCGTAGAATGGCAAACCATAGGTGAATACGGGTTTGTTACGCATCAGGGCCTCAAAGCCAACGGTTGAAGTCAGCGTGTGCACCTCATCCACTGCCTCGATCCAAGAAATGATATCCCCCTGCTCTACCAAGTGATCAACCTGATTCTCAATTCCCGGCCAGAGCGGCTTGTCCGGACGTGCTCCGCTCAAGAGATCGGGATGAGGCTTGTAGCAGATATAGGCGTCAGGGTGCTGGCGGCGGACTTCTCCCAAGAGCTCTTTGTTGTTCTTCAGTCTTGGGCTGCCGTATTTGATCGAGGCATCGGAGTCGACCTGGCCGGGAATGAGGATGACTTTCTTGCCGGTGGCTTCTGCGGGTAGTTTTACATCTTCGACACCAAGTTGATACTTGGTGATCTTGTTCTCACAGAGGAACTCGCAGAGCTCACGTGCTTCGCTGAGCTGTTCAGGGCTATACTGAGCCGAGTTAAGGTTCTGCTCCAGCCGTGATGATCTGCGTGCGTCGTAATAGATGCCGATATCATCAAACACGAGCGAGAGCGGAAGATGGAAGTTGGCACCCAGGCCCTTGGAGCGGATAAAGCCATCCTCGACATGAATCGTATTAGCTCTTCCAGAACCCAAATCTTTCGAATCATCCTCAACACCCCATCTCAACTCATAATCAGCCGAGCCATCTGAGCTGATCTTGGTTTTTGGTCCTTGAATGAAGCTGGGAAGGACATTTTTCTGCCAAGGGTTGAAACGAGCCATAGACCAAGACCCCTTGTTCTTTTCCCAGTGCCGTTTCTGTAGGGCAATATGATCCATGATCCTCGGCAGATCACAGGGCTCGAGAGTAACAGGATCGTAATAATGGGCGTAATCGATGTAACACGCCTGAAAGAGTTCAATGACGGAATGCTGCCGTGCACGTGGTGGCAGCGGTTCACGACCTCGGTCCGTAGTCAGCCCCCACCCTGCATAGAAGTTCCAGCCATAAGTCACGACCTCACAGCCATGAATCAGCGCCTCCATGCCCATCATCGAGGTGCCGACATAGACCTTCTTGCAAAACTGGAAGCAGTCAGCCGGGCCAAGATCAGCCGAAAGAAGCTGAACTCTTGGGTGAGAAAGTTGCTTTTCACTGAAGCAGGACTTTTTCCTACGATACTGACGGTCAGGATGGGTTTTGATGTAGATAACGCCCTCAGGATGATCAGCAAGAGCATCATCAAACAATCGGCTGAAATCAGAGGTATCGAGCCCCCCATACTTCATTGATGCATCACCACGGGATTGATCGATCAGTAATACCCCTTCCTGGTAAGCATCGGTGTCAACAGACATGGACCAATTATATTTTGAGATGCCCTGTTTCCGAAACGCCTCTAAGATTCCGGCGGTAGCAGTATCCACCTCTACATCCCCTTGCAGCAAGTCAATCAGGTCGGACTCTCCCGATGCATCGAACATCGCCCCCTGTGAGTCGACGGTGATTCCATAAACACCACCACCATAGCCAGGGGTAAGCGAGCGCACCGGCGCATCTTCATAAAGCAAGTAGTCCCCGCTGGAATTTCTCGCCCGCAGTCCACTGGATCGATACCCCCACCCGTATTTCACGGAGGGGTTTGATGACTTGTGGTGGATGCTCACAAGCGGGTGTTGGCGAATGCTTTTCATGATGGAAACCAAAAGAAATCAGTATATACTTACCGGCTCATACTCAAATTCAAAGTGCTTAACATAGCTTGATCAAAGCCCATTGCCAACTGATTTAAGAGACCGTCGCATGGCATTACTGACCATGGAATAATCTATACAAATGTTTGCCCGACAAGAAACTTCATAGTATGCATAACCTTTGACTAACAGTCCACCCTGATGAGTAAACCTAGGCTTAAAAAAAGAATTGCACGATTGAGGCGGAAAATATTTCCGCTCAAGGTCAAGCCGGACCCTCATTTTCAAACGATTGAATCGCCCCAAATTAACCCTAATCTAGTAATATCTGACCGGGAGCTGGCCGATTACGAATTTAAGATAATAAGTTATATTATTTCTCAAGGTGAGTTGAGCGCTACAGAGAGTGCCGGGGCTGTAGCTGCATCTGAATTGTTTGATGCCGCTTATTACCTCGACAACAACCGTGACGTATTAGAATCAAGAGTTGATCCTTTGCATCATTATTGTGTTAGCGGGTGGAGAGAATTTCGTGACCCTAGCTCCCATTTTTCGACGTCTTTCTATCGCCGCCAAATAAAGAACAAAAAAATAAACCCCTTACTTCACTATATTACGGAAGGGCGGGAATTGGGGCTCAAGCCCAAAGAACCTAGTGATCCTTATTTGAGATGGATACATGACAACGAAAAATCGCTAAATAGGGAAATTGAAAGTGCAGCTCATATCATTTCTGGCTGGTCTGAAAACGAAAAGCCCCACTTCTCGATTATTCTCCCAGTTTACAATACCGATCCACAACTACTTGATCGCGCCATTGGAACCGTTGTTGATCAAGCGTATGTAAATTGGGAATTGTGTATTTCTGACGATGCCTCAACTGAACCTCATATCAGACCCCTACTGAAAAAATGGGCACAGAAAGACGATAGGATCAAAGTTCATTATCGAGAGAAGAATGGGCATATCTCCGCCAATTCAAATAGCGCCTTGGATCTAGCCGTGGGTGATTATTGTGTTCTCATGGATCATGATGACGAGCTAAGGCCACACTCTCTATTTGAGGTGGCTAAGGTGATCATAGAAAAGCCTGAAACCCTCTTCATCTATTCGGACGAAGATAAAATAGATTATAAAGGGAATCGCAAAGACCCTCACTTTAAGAGTTCATGGAATCCTGATCTGTTTTATGTGCAAAACTACCTTAATCACCTGACTGTTCTGAAAACCTCTCGTTTGAGAGAAATAGGCGGGTGGCGAATCGGCTATGAGGGAAGTCAAGACCACGATCTTTATTTACGCTTCCTGCATGATATAGATAAAGATCAAATCACTCACATTCCTAAAATCCTTTATCATTGGAGAGCCATCGAAGGCTCTGCGGCTTTCTTTAATGATGAAAAAAACTATACTCATGATGCTGGAGTGAAGGCACTCTCAGATTATTTCCATGGAATTGATAAGGAAGTAAAGGTGAGTAATGATAAAAATTTTTATCGTATCCACTACCCTATCCCGGACACCCCGCCACTGGTATCTCTTGTTATGCCGATGAAGGATTTGGCATCTATAACTCAAGCCTGTGTCGAATCCATTTTGGAGAAGACTGATTACCCTCATTATGAAATCCTCATTGTTAACAACAATTCGGAGGAGGAAGAAACGTTAGATTTTTTAAGTGATGTAAAAAATAAATCATCCCGAGTCAGAGTTATAGATTACGAGCAGCCTTTCAACTTTTCGGCGATCAATAATTATGCCGTTAAACATGCAAAGGGCGAAATCATTGGACTCATTAATAATGATATGGAAATCATCAATGATGATTGGCTAAGCGAAATGGTGTCTCATGCTGTCAGGCCTGAGATCGGCTGTGTGGGGGCTAAATTATATTATCCTGACAATACGATTCAACATGCTGGCGTTATTCTCGGAATTGGCGGTGTGGCCGGCCACAGCCACAAATATATATCAAGATGCGAGCATGGCTATTTTTCCCGCGCTCAACTTACCCAAAACTTATCAGCTGTTACTGCGGCACTGCTGCTAGTTGAAAAATCCATTTATGAAAAGGTTGGAGGATTGAACGAAGATCATCTCAAAGTCGCATTTAACGATATAGATTTCTGCCTGAAGGTTATGAATGCTGGACTTCGCAATCTATGGACCCCTCATGCTGAGGCCTATCATCACGAATCTAAATCACGTGGAGCTGAAGATAGTCCTGAAAAAGTGAAGCGATTTCATCGGGAGATAAAATATATGCATCAGAACTGGGCAAATGCAATCGACCATGATCCATACTACTCTCCTCATTTAAGCAGAGATATAGAGGATTTCACATATTAGGCTGAATATTACGCTTCGTTTTTACACAAGCATTTGCTTTTTGACATTCCGCGCAAAGCAACATAATTTACTATTAATTCTAACTTAAAAATTGCAACATGACTAAGATTACACCCAAAGATATCGTAGAACATCTCAAAACTCACAACCCTAAGTTGGCGATTAAAAACGACAGGAAAACAGCCATGCTTCTTCGTGAATCGCTCAAACTCATTAAGGAGGCAATAGAGAATACCAACGATGATGTTGTCCGCGTTGCCGGCCTGGGTAGTTTTAGGGGGAAAACTATAGAGCGCGAGAAAGAAGGCGTTAAAAAGGTTATTAAAAGAATCTTTTTCCGCCCTGCGAAAAAGAAGTCTGACAAGGTTTGATTGAAGGCCTTTTTGGGAGCCTGCTAGTCCACCAAGCTAGAGCGTGGCCAGCACCCCGCCCCGTTGCCATTCCCTCATCAAATCTTTCTCGCCTTTCCAGTTGTGTCGCTGGCTCGCTTTGTGTCGAGGCAAGGCAAGGCATGGTGATAGTGCTTTTGCTTGGAGGTATCCTGCTGAAAACCCATTACGCTAAGTGCCTGTTTATAGTCGAAAATTTCGATCAAGCAGGCTAAAATAATTGCTGCACACTCCCCACCCTAGTTGCGATTACAGCAGGCAATACTCAATTCGCCCTCATCTTCCCGAACGAATATTCATCGAGCCTTTCGTTAGGTAGCCAAAGTCGTCACGGCATCTTGTTAGGTTGGACGAATAATATGGGTCGTTGTCGAGTATATCGCCCCATCTTTGGCGCATGTATTTAGTTTCACGGGAAAACCTCTCTATTTTTTCCCGATCATCGTCGCGGCCCCGAGACTTGAATTCCAGATGGATAGCTTCAGCATACGGTGTCCAAAGGTTACGGTAACCACGCTCCATTACCTTCAGGCAGAAGTCTACATCATTGAAGGCAACCTTCAAATGCTCATCGTTCATACCCCCAACCTCTTTATAAATTGATTTTTCCACCACTAGTAATGCACCTGTTACAGCAGATACATTTTGCGTCAGTTTCAAGCGAGAGAAGTAACCACTTGCTTGCTTGGCATATTGTTTATGTGAATGCCCAGCCACGCCACCAAGACCCAGGATGACACCTGCATGTTGAATAGTTTTATTTGGATAATAAAGTTTTGCTCCTACACAGCCTATTTGAGATCGGAGGGCATGAGAAACCATTTCATCCAGCCACCCCTTGCTGAGGATTTTGATATCGTTATTGACCAGCCCGAGAACCTCACCCTTTGCGCGGTCTGCAGCGTAATTGTTTATCGCTGAAAAATTAAAAGGTTTATCATAATCAATTATTCTTACACGATGAAATCTCTTTGTGATCTCATTCAAAAACACAAACGTATCCTTTTCCTGTGAATTATTGTTCACGATCAAAATTTCATAATTGGGATAGCACGTATTTCTCAAAATCGACTCCACACACGCCTTAGTCATCTTCGCCATGTCTCTCATAGGAACAATCAAGGATACAAGTGGAGGGTTTGCCGGTAGAGGGTAGTGCACCCTGTAATAGGAATTATTTTGATTGCCTGTTACCTTGACCGATGAATCGACATGTATGAAATAATCCTTTAATGACCTCAAACCTGCATCATGGCTGTAACTCTTTTCTTTATCAGAGTTTGCTGCCGATCCCTCTGTGGCTCTCCAATGGTAAAGAATTTTAGGTATATGGACGATATGCTCCTCATTGATGCCGTGAAGGAATCTCAAATAGAGGTCGTGATCTTGGCTGCCCTCATAGCCGATTCGCCACCCGCCTATTTCTCTCAATCGAGAAGTTTTCAGAACAGTCAGGTGATTAGGGTAGTTTTGCACATAAAACAGATCAGGATTCCATGAACTCTTAAAGTGAGGGTCTTTGCGATTCCCTTCATAATCTATTTTATCTTCGTCCGAATAGATGAAGAGGGTTTCAGGCTTTTCTATGATCACCTTAGCCACCTCAAATAGAGAGTGTGGCCTTAGCTCGTCATCATGATCCATGAGGACACAATAATCACCCACGGCTAGATCCAAGGCACTGTTCGAATTGGCTGATATATGCCCATTCTTATTTCGATAATGAACTTTGATCCGATCGTCTTTCTGTGCCCATTTTTCCAATAGGGGCCCGATATGAGCTTCGGTAGAGGCATCGTCGGAAATACACAATTCCCAATGCGGATAAACTTGATCAATAACGGTTTCAATGGCGCGATCAAGTAGATGCGAATCAGTATTGCAAACTGGTAAAATAATCGAGAAGAGGGGCCGTTTCTCTTCAGGCCAACCGACAATCAATTTTGAGGCCACTTTTAGTTGCTGAGCTAGGTCATTCTCATGCAGACGCATCCATTCCCGGTAAGCTTTTGCAGAGTGAACTTTTGATTTGCTCTTGCCATTAAATAACCAAAACAATATTAACCTCCTTAATCTTGCGATTTTTTTCTTTGTAGGCATGGACGTCGATACGGCTGGTGCTAAGGTCATCACTACATAGCAAAATTTCTTTTAGTAGATGATTTGTCTATGATTAAGTTGTCGACTTTATAGTTGTCAATGATTTGCCAAGCAACTCATATGATGAAAAGTTTTGAGTTGTGCTTAGTTTACTACAACAATGGTGCGCAGCCATTACTCGAAATGCAGTTATGCAAAATCACATTCCTTCAAAATGCCTATATTTTAGCCCCCCACTGAGGGATAAGGTAGAAATAATTTCAGAGACAAGAAATACGATAACCCTAGGAGATCGTATTCTTTGTTTTAGAATTCCATCTCGCTATGAAATGAGATTTTTTTCTAGGTGTGATAAGAATGTCATTACAGTCGTAGATGATAATTATTGGGGAATTGTAAAAGATGGTTATCTGCCTGCGAGTTATCGTGCCAGAATGTTAAGCCGTCTTATGTATAACGAGGCTCGCCTGAGGCAGATGACCGACAAGTGGGTGGTTACAAGTCCTAGATTAGCAAATAACTACCCCGGCGCTGAATGTATAGACCCCTGCTGGAACATTAGCAGTGCATCCGACCACGACAGAAAACGAGAAGGCCTTCATTTGGGCTTTCTAGGAACCCGCAGTCACTTACACGATCTTCATAAGATCCTTCCTTTTGTAATGAACTTTTTGCGGGATTCTACAGAGTCTAAATTATCTATTTTCCTCGGGAAGCATTGCCCGCAGGAGCTTGCGAAGCTGCCGAATGTCGAAAATTATGAGCCAATGAGATGGCAGCAATACCGCGAACTTTTGAAGGGCTTGGAAATTGATATTTCACTGCTACCGAGTCAAAACACAGAGGTTAACGCCTGCCGTTCCCGCAATAAACTATTCGAAGCCGTATTCGCAGGCGCTATCTGCCTACATGACGAGCGCTATGCGCATAGCGACTTTGCCAAAATGCATCAGCTCGGCCTTTCTTGCGAGCCTTCAGACTTACCTGAAACACTAAAGAGATACTGCCATAACCGCTCATATCTTGCTGAATTACAGCATGCGGCAAAGAAGAAAGCTGTCGCGCTACAATCAGCCATTATAGCCAAACAGAAGATAGTTCTACTATCCCCTGTTAATTGAATCTTGAGCTGAGTAATGACGCTATATGGCTTTCATATTCTATTCGGGGTTCAATAGCTGCTTTTTTGTATGGGCTTCAGTTGGTAACATATGATGGCCAAATGATCTGATACACGAGAAAACCTCCGCATAACACGCCACGTCAATAGTCGGAAAAGGGTGATGATCTATTTCGAAGCTATTTCACATGGCGAGATTTAACCGCCATTAATCGATACCACAATGCTATTTGCACTTGCTGGCAATGCGTCATAAATTTACTATGCCAATGGATGCGCCTCTTCTTTCCAGCGCCTCGCCACAGGGATCCAACTCGTAAAACAAATATTCACTTAACATGTCAACATGCATTATTCATGTCGGAATGCATAAAACCGGCACTACATCCATACAGCAGAGTCTCAATGGTTTTAGTGACGATAAGTTTTATTACGCCCGCCTCGGCCAAGAAGCAAATCATAGCTTGCCTATGTTTAGTTTGTTTTCTCCTAGTCCTGAGAAGCATCACCTTCATAGGGCGAATGGTCGCAATGGTAGAGCATTGGAAAAATACATTGATGATGTGAAGCTCGATCTAAAACAGTCAATAGCTGAGGCTAATGGCAGGACAATGATTATTTCAGGTGAGGACATTTCCAATCTTTCAGCGGCGGTATTAGTCAGCATATATAATCACCTCTCCCAATATTTTAAATCTATCATGATTGTAGCATATGTAAGACCGCCAGCTTCCTATATGACTAGTAGCTTTCAAGAAAAGGTCAAAGGGGGGCTAGGGGTAATGAATATTGATAGCTTGTATAGAAATTATAAAAAGAACTTCTCAAAATTGGATGACATATTCGGGCGGGAAAATGTTCACCTGAGTAAATTCAACCCTAGGGCATTCCCTGACAATTGCGTTGTAAGCGATTTCTGTTCCACGCTCGGCATGCCCTCCCCAAAAAGGAGGAGTGCAATTAAAAATGAGTCTATGTCTCTCGCTGCTACAAGTTTTTTTTATAAATATAATAATCTCACTTCAAGTTCGCCATTGCAGCAACTAAAACCTTATGTTGTAAATTTATTATCAAAACAGTTAGGCTTGGATAATGCTAGGAAATTTCGTTTTGCTTCTAAACTATTAACCCCAATATTAGATGCTAATCGTGATGATATTAAGTGGATGGAAGATCGAATAGATGAGTCACTGAAAGAAGAACTGCCTAAATATCAAGCGGGAGATATAAGCGATGAGTCTGATTTGTTGAGAATTGATAGAAATGTGATCGATGAATTAATTTCTTGGTTGGGCAAGCTAGCACCAAAAAACGTAACCGGCTACACCTCGGAAGATGTGGATTTGTTACTTTATGCAATGGGGGAAAAATATGGACTCAAATTAGAGCAAAGCAATTTGTCATCAAAGTCTAAAAGTAAGTCGTTGATGTCGAGCTGTGTCAGAATCCATCGTGCTGAGCCTGGCATCATAGCTGGGTGGGCAACAGGTTCCGATCCCAATGAACCTGTCAAGATATCATTATTTGTTAACGGCAAGGAAATAGCCCACACGCTCGCTAATAAGTTGCGTAAACCGTTGCGAGATAGAGGCGTCCACCCTAGCGGACGATGCGGGTTTATATTTAAGTTTAAGGAAAGCGATCACCTCAAGATCGATGATGTGATATCTATTCAAGTTTGGGGTGATGAGTCAGCAAGAGGCAGTAGTTCAAAAAAAGTAGCGGCATCGAAGCACGCAAAGAAAAAGGCATTAAAACACACGCCTGTTGAATTACCCAAAAATAGGAATCTCAAAAAATTACAAACACAAATGAACAGGAAAAAAGAAATCATCCTCCATGTTGGCCATGGGAAAACGGGATCTAGCTACCTGCAATCAGCTTTAGCCCTAAGCAAAGATAGACTAGAATTACTTGGCATCGACTATCCAACGCATCCTTCATTTACTGCGGCAAAATCGGGATTTATTTCGAGTGGGAATGTGTCGGCAGGCGAAAATTGGCTCATTAGAATGGCCGAAAACGTAATGCATTCAAAACAAAATAAGGTTTTGTTTTCTCATGAGGGTCTATTTCTGCAAATTCTAGCACATAATCTAGCTTTTGTAGAAACCTTTAAAGATTTCAAGGTGAAGATTATTCTGTTTATCCGCAATCCCGTGTGTCACATGCTTTCGACATATGGTCAGCGAGTCAAACGATCACGCCTCGTGGACACAATAAATGACGATGCAAAGAAATATGTTTGGGTAAAGAGAGTTGATCAGTTTATTGATGTATGTAAAAAGTTAAATTTTGAATTAAGGGTGATTAACTATTCAAACAAAAAACATCAGCTTTCTTCGGTATTTGAAGATGCTTTGAGCATCCCAATCAATACGCTTAAGTTGCCCCCAAAGAAGAATGTCAATCGTTCTCTGAGTGCATCCGAAATGGAACTACAGAGACTTTTTAATCTACACTATGACGGCAACTCAGCAAAATTTATTTCTGACGTCTTGTGTAACCAGCTGCCAGATGTAGAAGCAGAGAGGGTTAATATTAGCGGGACGGAGGCTGCTAGGTTTGTCAATCGACTATCTGACGACGTAGAGGAGGTAAATAAGAAATTAGATCCTGATTGCCAGTATTCCTTATCAGTAGATGACTTTGTATCTGATCAACATACTGGCAACGCATTCACTTTCAATAGAGAGCAGTTAGAGGTTCTAGTGAAGTCGATATGTGCACAATTGGGCGGCGGAGACTCGTGAATCTAGTATTGAGCTAATTAAGTTTAGACGAGGTAACGAACAGAAACCAAGATGTTTAAGTGGGTCGCGTTGCAGTCGTCCCCTATCCTTTATCACTCATCATTCATCGCCGCAGAGCGGCCAACACACCACTCATAAAAAACCTTCAATTTTACCATGATTCTATTATTAGGCGGCAGCGGTTACGTAGGTAACGCATTTCAGAACTACTTTGAGCAATCAGATATCGAATTCTTGTCCGTGGCACGTGCTCAATGTGACTACACGGACAAGGACGCACTCAATCAGCTACTCAAAGAGACTAATCCAGACTTTTTGATCAACACCGCGGGTTACACTGGCAAACCCAATGTCGATGCTTGTGAGTCGCACAAAGCTGAGTGCCTTGATGGTAATGCTGTTCTGCCCGGAACGATCCGTGAAGTGTGTGAATCTCATAAGATCACATGGGGCCAAGTTTCCTCTGGTTGTATCTATACGGGACGGCGCGAAGATGGAGAGGGTTTTACCGAAGACGACACACCTAATTTCTCATTCAGAACTGATCATTGTAGCTTCTACTCTGGCACCAAAGCCTTAGGCGAAGAAGTCCTTGATGGTGCTGAGAACTGTTACATCTGGCGATTGAGGATCCCGTTCAATCATGTCGACAGCCCTCGTAACTACCTAAGCAAATTGATTAATTATGATACTCTGCTTGAAGCGGAAAATTCTATTTCTCACATCGATGAATTCGTTCGCTGCTGCACCGAGACTTACAGCAAGCAAGTCCCTTTCGGAATCTACAACGTCACCAATACTGGCCACGTTACCACCCGTGAAGTGGCCGATTTAATCAAAACTCATTTACTGCCGGAAAAAGAAGCCAAATTCTTTACTGATGAAGACGAGTTCATGAAAATCGCTGCCAAAACTCCGAGATCAAATTGCGTGATGGATAATTCCAAGCTGCTCTCCACGGGAATCGAAATCCGGGAAGTGCATGAGGCCGTCGTGCAATCGCTCCTCACCTGGGTGAGGTGAGCAAGCCGCTGCGCGGCGATGAGCGATGAACAACGAAGGATTTTGAAGAAATAGAGGTTTAGCAGGATGTTCAGGGTCTAGCTATAGGTGATTACAATAACCCTTCTAAAGTGAAAGACTATCCACTCTGTGACCAAATCAAGAGGGCAGTCGAGCTATTCAGGAATTATACACGATCACGAACAGAAGCCAGAATGGCACGTGATAGATATAATGTAAGTAGTATGACGATGACTGAAGTGATGGATAGATAAAGTCTGCGTGGATGTGTTTCCTCATCGAGCAAATACGGATTCTGGATAACTGAAAAGAAGCGAGACGTTGTGATGGCTTCAGCGCGTGTTTTTTCAAGAATTAGCTCAGCACCTTTACGCAGATTCAATGACAGCTCGAGGTTGAGCTGCAGTTCCTTAAATTGTGCAAGAATTTGATTGAGCTTCTGTGCTTCTGGCCCTGATAGTGCAGCCTCTTGGTTGCGTATTTCTCTATCTAAATTATCAATCGCATTGCGGAGAGTGGTGCGCATGGGCGAGTTTGGGGAAGTGGCTTCAAGCGTGGATAGCTCAATCCCCCTGCGTATTTTATCGAGTCGCAGCCCTTGTATTGCCTCTAGTTGTGCCTGAATGATAGCCTCTGGCTGGATGATTTTGTATGCATTTTGAAAATCAAGCAGTGCCTTTTCGTTCTGCTTGATGACATTGTGTGCGCGATCTAATTCTTCTTGGGCAAAAGACAGGCGTTTGCTGGCAATCTCCTTATTAAGCTCGTTGATGAATTCTTCTGTCTTAATGAGGATGTATTCCGAAAGTTTTTGAGACAGCTCCGGTGAAAAGCTCTCCACTGTGAGATCGGTCAATCCAGTAGCGGCATCTGCCTCCGCAAATATTTTCCCTCTATAATACTTAATTCGCTCCTCCTTCATGGCGTCTTTGCTCAGTCTGAATATAAAATCACTAGGGGGCGCTGAATAGTGCTCAGATAGGTTGAATTTATCTTCCAGCTCAAAAAGCAAGTCTGCCGAATGAATAAAACCAATGGCAATTTGTGTATCATTGGCAACCCCTGAAGTCCCCCCCACAAAATCCAACAAACCCATAGAAGCATCCACATTATTACTCTCTTCCACAACAACAGAGAAATGAGAGATGGTCTGGTAGCGGTCCTGAGCGATGAAGTTGAGGTAAAAAATAGGGACACAGCAAAACAGCGCAACAACGAGTATTTTTCTTTTGCTTAATAGATTACTTTTCATTTTTGTTATTTGATTCACTTCTTGCAGCCTTCTTGGTTGCTCTTTTTATTGCTCTTCGCATGGCCTTCCTGGCAGCTTTTTTAGCCGCTTTCTTAGCACCTTTTCTGGCTGTTTTTTTAGGCGCTGTTCCGGATTTCTTTTCAATATATGACTCATAGGCTCTAATGCCATCATCGACGTCTTCAAAATATTCCAAATTACCCTCACGCAGGAATATAGCACTTTGGCATGATTCTCTGAGTGATTTCAAGTTATGAGAGGCGTAGATCAATGAGGATTTTTCGCTGATCCTTTTGAATTCCTTTTTTGCCTTTTCCTTAAAGATGATATCGCCAACAGCGGTCAACTCGTCAACCAAGTAGTAATCAAAGTCAAAATTGATGGATAGCCCGAAACCCAATCGGGCACGCATTCCTGAAGAATAGCTTTTGATCGGCATGTCGAAATACTCGCCTAGCTCAGAAAAGTCCAGAATGTCATCAATCACCTGCTGCGTCTCATCGTCCGTAAGGCCGTTGATCTGGCAGGCAAAGTGAATGTTTTGTCGACCTGTCATGGATCCTTGAAATCCAGAGGAGAGCCCAATAGGCCATGAAATATCGGCTTCTGTCGTGATGGAGCCTTCATTGGGAGCCTCGGCACCACCAATGAGCCTGAGTAAGGTGCTTTTACCGGCACCATTAGGACCCAGGATAGCAATGCTGCGGTGACTCGGGATATCTATGGATACATCCCTGAGCACGTAATGGCGCTCACCATCCCTCATGGGATAGTATTTGGATACATTGTTGAGCCTTATCATCGCCGAGTTAAGAAATGTCGATTGTTACGATAAGTGATCAAGCCCATAGTAATGACACATAGAGCCCAGGCTGCGGGATAGATGAGATTAACATCATCTACAACATAGCTAGGAAACAAGCACGTGCGCATATATTCAATGGTGTGGACTAAAGGATTATAAAGCAAGTAGACTCTATATTCTGGAGGAACGCCGTCAAGGGGGTGGATAACGCAGGATATCCACAACAAAGGCCGCTGCATGTAGCCAACGACTTTCTCAAGCTCATTGTGCCTGTGGCATACAATGCCAAGCTGTAACCCCAGCCCGGAACCAATCAGCCATGACAGCAGCACACAGCCCGCAGCTTTAAAGAGATGCTCCAGGGAGATCACCACCCCTATCCAATAGGCAATGATGCAAAAAACAACCAGAGCCAGAGCATTGGTGGCTAATTGGAATAGAAAGCGGGCAATAAAGGGATCGATGGGCTGTACTTTTTTGAAGACGAGTAAGCCTTGGTTTGCCGACACAGCACTCAGTCCTGCGTTGAGTGGACCCGTTACCATCTTCAGCAGCATAAAGCCACAAAGCAGAAAAAAGATGTAAGGGATCTCCCCCCGAGACCTATCT
>Ga0206130_10005743_pt1 | contig 14544 bp, 10 predicted proteins | sample Helgoland_Spring_9_FD_148637 | JGI IMG/M metagenome (GOLD analysis project Ga0206130, IMG submission 148637) | Pelagic subsurface seawater microbial communities from Kabeltonne, Helgoland, North Sea - Helgoland_Spring_Bloom_20160512_1 | ecosystem: Environmental > Aquatic > Marine > Epipelagic ... | reverse complement strand
TAGTGGCCAGTAGTGTGCTATCGATGCACGAGCTACCGATGCACGAGCTACCGATGCACGAGCTACCGATGCACGACCTACCAATGCACGGGCTACCGATTCACGACCTACCAATGCACGAGCTACCAATGCACGAGCTACCAATGCACGAGCTACCAATGCACGGGCGACCTATGAATGAACGACCTATGAACGAACGACCGGTGACGGGTAACTAGGCCTGCACGCAAAAAACGTTAGGCGCGTTTCGCCAGAAGTATAAAAGAATGTGAAAAATAGCTGCGGAAACGCGCTGGTAATGTTTTCAGCAAGCCATTTTTTTTCTGCACCCAGTAGACCTTATCAACCTTTAATCCGGACATCTGACAAAGGGTTGTCAGCGTGATTGGGTCGAACCAGCAGGTGTGTTCTTCATGAACAGAAGGCTGGCTATGACGCCAGATTTTCCAGGTTTGTTTTGAATAGAAGGGGTTGGGCGTGGTGATCACCAGTGTGCCGTCAGGATTCAGATGCTGCGACATGTTTTCCAGGAAGGTACCAGGGTTTGGCAGGTGCTCAATCAATTCTCCGGCGACAATGGTATCAAACGTTTTCCCAAGCTTCATGGAGACGACATCTTCGTGGCGGGTATTGAAGCCCTGCTTGTTCAAAATCTCAATACCCTCGGCATCAATATCTACCCCGAGTGTGTCGGAGTTTTGATCGCAAATTTGCTTGAAAAGAGATGTGGCTGTCTTGGTCTCCAGTTGGCTTCCCGTATCTCGCTTGCCTCTGCGCGAATCCACGATACCCATGTCCAGAACGCTGCCGGTTAGAATAAAAGGTCGAATCACATCCATGCGATCAGTGACAGACCCTTCAATGGTCAATTTATGCAAGCTAATCTCCTGGGACTCTTGGCTGTATCGATGATGGGTTGCGAGCAACATTTAACATTGCGACGTCTTAGTAATCCTTTAGCAATTCTTGGATATTTTTTGTCCGGTCAAGCGACTGACAGACCCTGCGCGATCCAAAACCACAGCATAGCAAAATCACAGCATAGCAAAATCACAGCATAGCAAAACAAAGAGGTTAGACAACGGCAGGATAACGCAGATATATTTTGAGATATTCGTAAATTATCAAACCGGGACCATAAAACGATCGTTAAAATCGCTGGTAGGGTCCCGCACAACGAGTAGTGGTTCAATGTAACCAGGGTTTGGAACCGGTACCGGTCGTTTTATGTTTTGTTAGCCATTCAGGTGACGCCCATGATAAGCGTCGATTTTGGCCAGGCGTTGAGTGCATACAGAGACCTTCTGAGAAGAAATACAGGGGTCGCTGTAGGTCCCGCAAGGGCCTTATTAGATGGACTCTCAATGTTTTAAGCATGGGATGGCGAGAGAACGCTAAGCCCAAGACGTAACCCCTTGGGGCCATGTTCGACGTTAAGTAACTGAAAATGACCCGTTCGCGGGTGCCTCGGGTGAAGGGTAGTTTAACTCACGTCTTTATTGAACCTGGCATGTACCCGCGTGTCGTGTTGATAACGCTATTGGTGAACAGAGCGGAAAGCCATGATAGCAACGGCTCTGAGTGTACGGGGTTCGCAGTTATTGCTGCATTATCGTTTTAGTAAGCTGCCGAGTAATTTTGGTGATTGGGTGAAGCCAATCGCGGCCGCGACTCGAAGTGCAATATCCATTGGGTAGGGCAAGGTATGTATGCCACCGTGAACGCGGATTTTTCCTGGCTGGGGTGCCGTCGGGTGCAGCCAATCGTGTACCGCTAGAAGCCCGTTCAGGGTCTGCGATTGGCCAGGGGTAAAGGTTCGTACGCCTAGTGCGGCGGCGCCGCCGAACGCAGCATCAAATACCGGATGGGCGATCGATCGTGTTTGGGTGATGGGCGCAGTGTTGGCAGACACGCGCAGCGGTTCACGTTGCTCACTGGAAGACGTTCCGCTTTGCACCCAGGTTTCGGCCGTCATTAGTTTGGCCAGATACTGTGCGGCCTGATAGCTCGCGCCTTGAATTCCAACCACCGAACGGCTGGCGCCAAGCGGTCCCTTTAGCTCGGCGCCACCACCACTGCCGAGTAAGCCCAGCCCATCGAATACCGCTTCCCAAACTGGGCGGGTATTTTTCCGATGCGTCAGTGCTAAAAGATCGGTTGGATCTAAAGGGGTGGCCGTTGTTGGCGATAAAAGCAGCGTTATGCTTCTGACGAGTGCGTTGGGTAAGGCATTAACGATGGCGTTCATTCCAGCGGTTAATCGCATTTCCCGCGCTTGTCCGGGGGCGTATGCGTATAGGCAAAGGTCGAGTGGCTCGGTGTCCGCAAAGGCCAGGATGGTAGCCAAGGTTTCGGCGGGCTGGGTCAGTAAATTAACCCCACCGGTAGGGAATTGTAAGCCACCACCCCGAAATTGAGATGCCGTCAGTTCTGTCGGTGGCGTAAGATCTAGCCAAAGAATTTCAGCACCAGCTGCGCTGAACTGCGCGGTGGGTGCCATCTCAGCGCTGGCGCCAAAGATCACGACCTTTCGTCCTGATAAGTCGATCCGGTGATCCTGACCCAGGTGCTGGGTAAGCCAGAGTAGCGCATCCTCAGCGCCTGCTGAGATGATGTTTTCTGTCAACAGTGCTTGGCCCAGGCTTGAAAGGTCCGGCCAGTCTTGTTTTAGGAAATGCAGAGTGGGTTGCCACCCTGGGTTACAGTTAGGCAGTAAACGTTCCAGTAACAACGGTTTTGCGGGACTTGCGAGGTGCTCGTTTAGCTCACGGACGCCTTGATCATCTTGGTAAATTAGCTGCGTTTGAAAGGTTTCAGCCAGCAGTCGGGCGATGTCTGCACGAGCGGGGTCGTTAATTCTTGCGGCTTCGAACCGGGGCAATACCGCAACGTAGCTCGCCTTAAAATCCCGCGCGTTCTTGGGGAATTTAATCTCGGCAAATACAGAAGGATAAGCCTGAACCGCGGCGTCTAAGCATTGGTAAAGGATTTGGCTCGCCGTGCCGCCCCGTCGAAGTTGGATTCCGTATTCTGCAGTCTTCATAGTTCGTGTTTTGTCTGAGTGGTTGTGTCGATGTGGTGGGTAGCGATTTTTCCTTTTTGTGCGGCTAGGGTGCGTTGTTACCCCTAGGGTGGGGCATTCTAAAACATTTTTCCCCCAAAAACGCCCAGGTATGACACGGCAATATCTCGTTACCTTTGTTGCTAATGTTGGTTAGTACGAATGAGCGGCTTTGTTTATTGGTCCCAAGGTATCGGTATTCCAGCATATTGAACCACAATTATCCTGACCGGTTTGCGTCGACGATGTTGGCCGGTTGATCTGGCACAGCCGTCACTGCCAGTGCTGCCTGTTCTGAGCAATATCCGAATGATCTGGTTTTCTGTAAACCGTTTGCCCTTCATTGGTTCCTCCTGGTTCGAGAAACAGTTCAGGAAACCCTAACGTAGCAACTGGCCCAATGATGACAGGGCTAGCCAAATGCAGATGACACGATCCGTGAGGCAAGACAACGAATCGCTGACCGGATGACATATTATAATCAGGAACGACCTTATTCGAGCCTGCGCGATGAGCCTCCTCGGAGTGCGGGAAGCGCTTCCCGTCGATAGTCGAGAACGAAGGCTACGGCCGGTCCTTCCTTCACCTCACGAGTCGCTTGTACCCCGAAGTCGGCTCGCCCCGGGCGCGAGAGGGGTTTGCGTGGCCGATCCACGCGACGGACGAGCAACTGCGGCCACTGCCCAAGACCATCATTTCTCTCAACGAACTAGACACCCTCAGGGACCAGGGAATCGAGCTCCCACAACGGCTGACGAAGCTCGGGAACGCGAGCTACTGCACTGTGGTGAAGGGCACGGTCCACGCCACCAGGGTCGACCTGCCGACGGAGGTGCCAGGGATCAGGAACGGAATGCTCGACGGCATCGCATCGTTTACAAGGTTACTTTGATGATGACGTTTGACATCGGCGCTGCCGCCAAAGTGCTCAATGTTTAGCGATTCGATTGATTCGGTTCACATCTTGTGCTGGCTACAGATTTGGACATTGAGAAAGAACGCTGATGACCCTCATTAAAACGCACAGCGGCGTCTATCAAATTGGGGTCGATTCAAGCGGCTGTTTTTTATAGTTCACTGCGAGTAGGCCGCCCAAACGGATGACTAATGCCGAATATAGTGCAGGAGTCCTTTTCTATGAGGTGGGGTGGTGAACACCAGAGTGCCACTCGGTCAAGCATGGTTTGGGACTAGGGTAGAATTTAGTGAACTTCATACTGGGCCGATGTTGAAAGATTGGCGATAAAGCTTCGGTTTGTCCGTCGACAGTTTATGCCCTTCGTCGTTTAACCGCTTTACTCGGCTTCAGTTTGTACTGTGTAGAGCAATGTGCGCGACTGACGCCCGGGTTCCTTATTTTTAGATGCTTGGTTTCACGCCCACTAACCCGTTTTCGCCAACGCTTAAACGTCCGGTGTTTCATGTGTGTTCGCATGAATACTATCACCGCGGTCTCGTTTAGCCCGTACTGTGCTTCTATTGCTTCAAACGGGGTCCTATCTTCCCAAGCCATTTCAACAATACGGGATTGGTCTGCTAGTGTATGCGCCATGGTTACAAATCCGAAAAATACAAGAATTATACGATTGATTCCGTCATTGGGTTTACGCGATGCTTAGGAAATTGAAAGCTAGGCGTTGAGTTTTCGGTGCAGTCAATGTGCCGTGTACTGATGGTGCATTTCAGCGGGTTCTACGCATGGATTAAAGAACCGTTAAGCCAGCGTTCGCTTGAAGATGCGCGGCAAACCGATTTGATCCGGCAGGCATGGCTTGCCAACGGCAAAGTCTGCGGGCATCACAAACTGCAAGATGATCTTTTGGCTCAAGGTGAGAACTGTTTTAAGAACTGTTCTGAGAACAGTTCTGAGAAATGTGCCCCGCGACTGGCGAGTTTATCTGGCATCTGAGCTCGGATAGGTTACAAACGTCGCCCTGCCGATTTGGTGATGAGCCAGCCCTTGTCGCCGGAAACACCTTAGATCGACGGTTTGAGGTCTACGGTTTGAGGTCGACGCGCCTGATCCAGTTTGGGTGACAGACATCGGCTACATCAACACTCATGGGGGATGGTCATACCTAGCTGTTGTGATTGATTTGTTCTCAAGACGTGTTGTCTGCTGACTCACTGATCAGCTGCAATAAATCTTCGTAATCAGCCATTGTGCCGGTATCGTTGCGTTGTCCAGTTCGAGCAAGAATAAGTTCATCCGCGACACCAGCGTACGCCTCAATTCTTCTCGCACATTGCTCGACATTACCCGTGATGGTCATTCGATCAATAACTTCATCCGGCACTAAGGCCATCGCCTCACGCAACTTTCCAGCAGGCATCAAACGTGCAGCCTGATCAGCAAATTCGGTAAAGCCCATTTGCCGTAATTGCGAGTCGTAATACGGGTGTGGGATCGGGTGATATAGCTTACAGATTGCCGCTCTGCTTGCGTTGCGCGCAGCGTCAACGTCGTGATTTACGCTCACCGTTGCAGCAGTGGGAAAGCGTAAAGCCTGTGGATCTCGACCGGCGGCTTCCGCACCGGCCTGAGCATTCGGCCTAACAACGTCTCGCACAAATTCAACCGAAGACATAATGCCAACCCCAACGCCGTCTGAAACCTCACCCGCTAGCCGTACCATATTCGGGCCAGAAGCCGACATGTAGACGGGTAAATTTGGCGTGCTGGGATTCCAGGTTGCACGCCAACGAATGCGATGGACATTACCCTGATAGCGCACTCTTTCAGCTGCACGTCCACTGACCACCAACCGAACGATCTCTATAAAGTCGCGCATCTTAGCTTTCGCTCTATAGGAGTCAATGCCCATATATAAATTGTTAAAGTGCAGATTGCCTGTGCCGACACCGAGGATAAAACGACCGTCGCTTATCTCGTTTAGGTCCCGCGCTTCAAGCCCTGTCATCCAAGGCTCGCGGGCATAAGCATTAACAATGTAGGTACCGACCTGCGCCTTGCTGGTCGCGTGAATAACGGCCGCCGCGGTGATAGTTGCACTTCTTCCCGCATCGACGGTGTAGAGCGAGTTGATTCCCGCGCCTTCCGCTTCTCGTGCAATTGTGGTGATGGTTTTGATTGAATCTTCAAACCCAAGCATCATGCCAATTTTCATAGGTATTCCCCTTTTTTAGGGACAGTATTAGACAATTAACGCGCATGCTGCAAATAAATTAAGCCTAATTGAGGTCAGTCCAACCATTGACGCGTGACAGTTTTGAAGGTGCTCGATATTGTGCTGGACCATTTGCTTTACAAGATAAGTCAATTTATTTGGCGCCTTTCTAACAAGGGATGGAAAGGTTATTGACTAAAATGAGAGGCTGGAGGCTGCGTCCTGCATAAACCCAAGGAAAAAAATCCCCCAATCTTTTTAGTGACACTTATGTCTTTATGCTGTCCAAAATACATGCCGTAAAGTGCTGTTTGATTCTTGCTGTTTGCTGAGCGCCATCTGACCTGTGTAACCTGCAGCATCGTCGCCCCAAAATTCATCAACGACACCGCGCTACTCACTTAACGTCTAAAGGTCGCACGCGGCAAGAGCCTCGTCGAAGCAGATCCTGAAAACTAAAGACAGCATTTTGCCGTTTAAAAAAATGTCATCACTATCGGCAGTAGCTCGCTAACCTGTTTGTTATTTTGATGGCGGATATGTATAACCGTGCTCAGCTGTGGAACTTTGGGAGTTGTGGCATCTCGGAAGCTGTATCCCACGAAGATTTTTTAAATTGGTTCTTGGAGGACTGAAGAGTTACGCCGTCTGGCCTTGCGATCGATTCAATCTCGGCGTTCCTTAAGTACCTCCGCAGCGGGTCACGCCAGGAGGGTTTCTTGTGGGTAAAACGCGATGTCTACGCAGACTAGCACCTTGTCGCTTTTGCCTGTTATGGGTGCGGCTTCTGTCCATTCTGCCAGACTAACGGAACAACTAAAGTTGGTGCCTTGCGAAGTGAAAGCATGGTTGTCAGTCGCGTCAGGTATTGCTAACGGCGAATATCAAACGCTATATCCAGGCGTTCTAGGCCGTGCACTAATGCATTCGGCATAAACTCAGGGCCTTCGTTACTTGGCTGCAGCCGAAAGTTCTCAACACGGGCGAACAAAGCTTTGAATCCAATGTTCATCTCACGCCTGGCCAGGGCAGCTCCCAGACAATGATGCACCCCTTTGCCGAATGCGACATGGCTCTTCAAGTTTTCGCGCGTGATATCGAATCTTAGCGCGTCCTTGAATTGACTCTCGTCTTGGTTTGCCGAGGCAAACCGAGCAAAACAGATCGAGTTTTCTGGAATAGTCACTCCATGTAACGTTACATCCCGGGTTGTGCGCCGGTACATGTTCGCGGCAGGGCTAGAAACCCGCAGTACTTCTTCTACAAAGTTTGAAATCGTCTGAGGTGAAGGATCGGCTTTAATGAGTCGGTATTGATCAGGGTTTTCGATCAACAACAGTATACCTTGTGTGAGAGCTGCGGCCGTTGTCTCGTTACCAGCGACCAATATCTGGTTCAGCATTGAAAGGCACTCGTCGTTTTTCAGTAGCTGATCCCCTTCTATGCTTGCGTTGACAATCTTAGACAAAATGTCGTCTTGAGGTTTTATACGACGCTCTTCCAACCGTGAAATGAAATAGTGTTGAAACTCTACGATACTTTTCGCAGTTGCAATTCTGCCGTCCAGGTCTCCCTGTTGACCCAGGTTATCGATGAAGGCCTCTGTCCACTGCCGCAGCTTGGGAAGGTCTTTGATGGGAGCGCCGATTTGTGAAGCAATAACAGTTAATGGCAACGGCACCCCAAATGCACTCAAAAACTCACATTCTCCCCGGTCTTCAATACGGTCAATCAGTTCCTGTGCAATTGAGTTGATCATCGGTTCCAGCGCATTGAGAGCGTTTGGCGCAAAGACACCATCAACAAATTTACGGTAGCGGCGCTGTAACGGCGGATCCTGGGTGAACATAGTTGCGACGTCGGCATATCCTTCGGCCATTATTTCCAAAATCTGCGGTTCTGATGATTCCACCGCACGCGTTGCCGCGCCATCCATCCTACTAGAGAAGGTTTTTGGGTCTTGGGACATGGCGACCACATCATCGAATCGAGAAATGAAAAAGATGCCGGACAAGGGATCTTTAAATACAGGTGCTTCGTCGCGAAGGCGCTTGTTCAACGCCGCAGGGCGGCGCAACAAGGTTGGATGCATCGGATTTAATTCATGAAGTGGACAGCGTTCTATATTTTCTAGCAATTCGTTCATTACGGTCTCAAATTATGGTCGAATCGAGATAAAGGTCCAAATTGTCGGTAGGTAATTAATGCCAGTTTTATTCGGTTAAACAGCGAAACCGACCCTTAAAGTTCTTTACGTTACAGTAATTCCCGTAAAGTTACCGCGGTTACGAAGAAGGGCCCCGGATCTACATAGCTCCGCTGCATATTGTCTAAGGGTGTCGTTGGATCGTGCGGGCCTAATAACTTGCCAGAATCCCCTAGCACTCGAGATAAGTTATCCCCGCGCTTGTATTTTATGCAACCTTCTTGGTGCTGTTTGGGCAATCGCAGGCCTGGGTTGGGATGCCGATGAAAAAATCGCATCAGATGGGTCCCAGCCTAGCGTGAGATATAGCGATGAAGGATTTGATGCGGCGTGTGCTACCTTTGATAAAAACTATCCAGATCCGATCGGTATTGGCTCTGTTCTTAAGCCGGCTAAGCACAGGGGTTTGAGTATCGCGCCATTTGCAGTGTGCGAAGTATACTGTCGCTGTGATGAACTGCTTGCCTAAAAACCCAACAAGCACACAAAGATCCGATCGGTATTGGCTCTGTTCTTAAGCCGGCTAAGCACAGGGGTTTGAGTATCGCGCCATTTGCAGTGTGCGAAGGATACTGTCGCTGTGATGAACTGCTTGCATAAAAACCCAACAAGCACACAAAGGTGCCGCAAGAGAAAACGGAGAGAGGGACTGTTTCAACTACAAATAGTCCGCTAGCAGTCATGGAGAAGCCCTTGGCCAGCGGTAGCAGCCAGCACTTGAAAGAGAGGCTGCCCGAAGATGCATTTGTAATGTTTAACATTGCGATACTCGGCCGATAAACCACCCTGTATGTAGCGCCGAAGACAGAGAAAACGCGCCTGTCGCTGTGGCGTCAACAAATCCTTGCATGGTTTGATCGACGGCTAGACAGTTTTTTACTTAAACGCGAACGATATCAATCATGGCATGGCATGTGGCCCATTGTCTTGGTTTACAAGTAACCTCTACCCGATACCCGATACCGTTCGTCCCGCCGAAGACAGAGAAAACGCGCCTGTCGCTGTGGCGTCAACAAATCCTTGCATGGTTTGATCGACGGCTAGACAGTTTTTTACTTAAACGCGAACGATAACGATCGTGGCATGGCATGTGGCCCATTGTCTTGGTTTAAAAGTAACCTCTACCCGATACCGTTCGTCCCTCCAAACCAGTAATACCTGGGTCGTGCAGAAGGCCTTTTATGTGAAGTGTGGGATGGGGGAGCGGCGGGTTGCTTCTGGGCCGGAAATGCTTACGGGGTAGGGTAACTTTCGCGGTAATGTTGAGGAAATAGTCATGCTTCTCAGGTCACTGTCATCTTCTCTCGGCGACCAAAACCGAACTAACGTTGACAATAAAATATTAGATCCTCAGTGTTAATTGGCTTTGATTTATCATCTAAATAAAAGGATTTACCTATGAAAAAAATCTTATCAGTAGTATCAGCTTTGCTTTTTGCTTCATGCTCTTTTGCTGACACTATCCTGCCTGATCTGGAGAACCACTTCCAAGCTAATTTCAAGATTGATTCGATGCACACCACTGATGGTACAAATTACCAAGTTTCTGTTTCTGGTGAAGCTGGTCAATACGGGCGCGCCTACCTTTCCTACGTTTTTACGGATAAACAGGGTTTAGGCGATCGAGGAGAATTCACTGGTCACGCGTGGACACAAAATGGCGAGGAGGTCGTTACAGCGACATTGCAAGGCGTGTATGTCAAGAGCGGAGCTGTTTTTAAGCTTTACTCACTTGATACAGCAAGCAGTGGTGATTTTAATTACGCTAGGGGTACGCTTGATTTCGTTGGTAAAACACTCGTTTTTGAGGCCGCCAATTTAGTTATCGAATAGTTAGGAACTTTAAACCCGAATAAAGTAGTTCCGGGTTTATTAATAGAAGATTTTCCTTGCCTGCAGGCGATAGGTGGCAGGGATACCCACGCCTCTTCGCAACCAGTAATACCTCGGTAGTGCAGGAGTCCATTTCTGTAAAGTGGGGGTAGGAGGCGGTGGGGCGTTGCTGCGCCGGAAATACTAACAAAAGTAAATACTAAGAAAATCACCCAGTGTGAATCTATTAATGGACAGGGTGATAAGTAGAGTGAGTATTGATCTGTAAGCTATTGATTTTTATATAATTATGGCGTGCTAAGTATCCGTCAAATTGACGATTACCAAGGTTCAGGAAAGTCGTTTAAACTTCTTATAGGCCAGTGTTTACGGATACTTTCAATGCCCAAGCTTGACTGGTGTTCACCAAAACCCTGCGGCAAGAGGGTCACCAAAGCGGTTACCTGAGCAAAGCGTTGCGTACGAAAACGCGTAAGATCCAGACTCTTTCTAGGTCATCAGGCCTGCATTAAAAACCCTTTGTAGTTGTCCTTGACGATCTGGTCACATTTTGCACGGTAATTGCCGACACCGCCGGCATATGGCATAAACATGCGCGGCTTATCGTCAATATTGCTGCCCAGGTACCATGAGCTACAGGAAGGCGAGGCCAGAGAGGTTGCGCTGGCTACCTGGTTGACCTCTTGGATCCATTCGTCCTGTGCTTTCAATGATGCCTCAATTACGGTGAGCTGCTGTTGTGCCATGTAGTCCAAACATTCAGCAATCCACTCAACATGGTGCTCAATTGATACCATGACATTACTTAAAACCGAGGGGCTACCGGGGCCAGTAATCGTAAATAGGTTCGGAAAACCTGCCACCTGTAGGGGCTACCGGGGCCAGTAATCGTAAACAGGTTCGGAAAACCTGCCACCTGTAGCCCAAGATAAGAGCGTGGGCCTGCTTCCCAACAATCTCGCAGTCGCTCACCGCCTTTGCCGGCTATATCCATGCGCATCAGCGCACCGGTCATGGCATCAAAACCCGTGGCATACACCAGACAGTCAAACTCGTAGTCCGCCTTTTCTGTCTTGGCGCCTCGCGGGGTGATGGTTTCCAGTGCTTCGCGTCGAAGATCCACTAAAGTCACCGCGTTTTGGTTGAAGGTCTCGTAGTAATCAGTGTCGAATGCGATTCGTTTGCAGCCGAGCGGATAGTCATAAGGTAAAAGGCCTTCGGCGGTCTGCGGGTCTGTAACAACTCGCCTGACTTGCTTGCGATAGAGTTCGCATAGCATCTCGTTCGCTTCCATGTCGGTGAAATCGTCGGAGAACCGTCTGATCGCACCAAACCCGAATTCGTCCAACAGTTGCTCTCGTTCCCGCGGGTTCGTGTTTTTGACACTGCCTGCAGACTCGTCGACCCGACCATCATCGCGCCCGCCAAAACCAAAATCCTGGCCAAAAAGCCCCTCTATTGAGTGGCGCGCTTTGTCTCGGATTTGCGCATAATCCGCTTTTACCTCAGCGACGTATTCCTCAGCGAGTGGCTTGTTATTTGCCGGTAACGTGAAGTGCGGTGTGCGTTGCAGCACGGTCAGGTGCCTAGCCTGTTTCGCAAGCATTGGAATGGCCTGGATGCCCGAAGATCCGGTGCCAAAAACCCCAACGGTTTTGCCCGTAAAGTCGACGCCTTCGTGAGGCCATGTTCCTGTGTGGTAGACCTCGCCGGCAAACTCGTCCGCGCCTGGCAGGTTAGGCATATTGGGTACCGACAGACAGCCTGTGGCCATAAGGCAGAAGCGAGCGACGAACTCGCCCCCTGCTTTTGTCTTCAAAACCCACTTCGCCGCACTTTCGTCGAACCGTGCAGAAAGCACTTCGGTATCAAAAAGAATGTCGCGCCGCAGATCAAAACGATCAGCAACGTGTTTTGCGTATTGCAGAATCTCGGGTTGACTTGCCATGACTTCAGACCAGCGCCATTCTTCTTGCAGGGCATCATCAAAACTGAAGGAGTACTCAACACTTGGAACATCGCAGCGCGCACCTGGATATCGATTCCAGTACCAGGTGCCGCCTACTTCAGTTCCCGCTTCGATGGCCAGAACGTCTAGCCCCATGGAACGCAGTTTGTGTAATGCGTAGATGCCAGCAAAGCCTGCACCAACGATAATGACATCGTGCTCCAACCTTTCTTGAGACATTATTGTTTGCTACCTCCAGACATTTTCCTTCAGGCCTGCACAATGGCGCAGGGTTTTTCGGAAAGATTAGCGTTCTATTTGTCACTTTTACACCCCTGATGTTGATTGAGGTCGGTCATATGGATGTGATGCATTCGATGTTGTAGTCTGCTGTCTCAAATCAGGAGGTGGCAATGCAGGCGTTTGAAGGCAAAGTGGCGGTAATAACGGGTGCGGCCAGCGGTATTGGCCGTAATCTGGCGGAGAAGTGCATCGCGGAGGGCATGCACGTTGTCATGACCGATATTGAAGAACCCGTACTAAAAGCGGTTGCAGCGGAACTGCAGGCCACTACGAACAATAAAATTCTACCGATTACTGCTGATGTCGCGATTGAAGCAGAGCTTCAGAACGTATTGAACGAGGCAGTGTCGAATTTGGGCGGAGTACATCTGCTCTGCAATAATGCAGGGGTTGGTGGGAGAGGTAATGCCTGGACGGCCACGGGGAAGGATTGGGAATGGGTGCTCGGCGTCAACCTGATGAGTGTTATCGTCGGACTCAGGCTGTTTGTTCCGCAGATGATCATTCAGGATGAGCCCTGCCATATTGTAAATACGGCCTCAGTTGCAGGTTTAATGGGTGCCGCAGGCGACGCGCTTTATTCCGTTACCAAGCATGGTGTAGTCGCGCTGACGGAAAATTTGTTTCGGGACCTTCGCAGTGAGGGTACTCAGATTGGATGTTCGGTTCTCTGCCCCGGATTCGTTAACACCAACATTATAGACAGTGCTAGAAACCGCCCGCGCCATCTTCAAGATGATACGCAAGATGAGATTCCTTCAGGCGAGGTTGAGGAGCAGCTGGCCATGTTCCGTGAAGTCTTGAAACAGGGTATGCAACCATCAGAGATCGCCAATGCCGTTTTCGAAGGCATTAGGAAAGATCAGCTGTACATCCTGCCGCACAGCGGTTTCGCGGAAAGGATCGAACAGCGTGCGCGTAACATCACCCATGGCATCAACCCAGAGGTGCTCGACGTGGTGACTTTGTTGCAGCCAAAAGATTGATCAAAAGAGGTGCGCCTTCGGTGGGATAATCTCTTACAAAGTATCCGATTGTAGTCAAGCGGCGTTGTCGACTTGATGGCGGACGCTCAACAGGGCTTAAAATACTGGCGGGCGAAGCCCGAATCGCAGCAACTCAACTGCAGCGTGGCAGATAGGCGAGCGGACGTGCGCGTCGTGAAAAAGAGACGCTTACTACAAGAAAATATGGCTGGTGATGGCCCAGCCTAAAGAGGCTGGGTTAATTGAGGATTAAGCCGACGTACAAGACATACCATAGGGGTTTTTCTTGTCCGTCTTGATTCGACGCCGTGAGGGCCTCAGGTGGTTCGAAAGCATCGTAAGCTTAAGCTTCTGAGCACCACGAAACAGAGGGTAAACCGGGGACAATTCCCGAACCCGTATGGCGTTAGGATGTTGTCTTTGACAGTACCTAGGATGCTCGACAGCTGAAGTGTACGACGGTCGTTGGCGAGTTTACCCGCCAGGGCTTTGAGTTAACGGTTGGCCGCAGTCTGACCGCTGGTGACGTCAATCGATGTTCTCGAGAATCTCTTCATCGAGCATCTCTTCCTCGAGCATCTCTTCCTCGAACATCTCTTCCTCGAGATGGTCGCCCAGCGTGCCTGCGCAGCGACACCGGACCCGAAATGGTTTCGTCAGCAGTGCAAAAATCGCTGAAGGACAAACAGGTGGATATCCATGACACCGATCCAGGCAGCCCTAGGCAGAACGGTTACTGCGAAAGCTTCTGGCAAGCCTGAGATGTTTCGCACGACGTGTTTGGATCGTTGGCTGTTTAGTTCAATAACGGAAGCTCGAGTGGTGATCAATCACTGGCTGGCGGAATACAACACGATCAGGCCGCATGGCTCGCTGGGTGGCATGAACTCAAAGTACTTTTTACAGCGCTGGATGTAAGAAAATATCAGTCAACAACCGGAAACCCTAACAGAGTAAGTGGACCAAAGATCTCGGGCTTGCCAGAGCGGTTGTTTAAGTCTTAAATATATTGGGTGCCAATACGGGAAGCTACGAGATTTTAAAGTAACACTCAGTCGTAAGCCATTGTTTTGTATTGG
>Ga0206130_10005741_pt1 | contig 14551 bp, 11 predicted proteins | sample Helgoland_Spring_9_FD_148637 | JGI IMG/M metagenome (GOLD analysis project Ga0206130, IMG submission 148637) | Pelagic subsurface seawater microbial communities from Kabeltonne, Helgoland, North Sea - Helgoland_Spring_Bloom_20160512_1 | ecosystem: Environmental > Aquatic > Marine > Epipelagic ... | reverse complement strand
TTTCACTGGTTTGAGACGATTCACTGGTTTGAGACGAATCATCGATGCTCGTCTCACGACTTGCTTCGGACTCATCTCCTTCTATAAACGCTTCAATGATTGCTTTATTTATTAAAATTTCTATTGCCGGAAATTTAGCATACACTGCGTCAACTGTAGCTATCTTCATACCTTTTAGGGACGCAAGTATTTCGTTTAAATGTTCCTCGCCCGTCTGCCACTGTGCCCTATCCATCAGTAACAGTCCACATGCGTAACATTTTTCCAGGTCATCGGTTATTTCATCTGAATTACGCTTAGATAAAATAATGTCTTTCAACTCATTTAGGGAACCTTCGTCAAACTCTGACAGTTCATCATCTGAAACTACTTGTTTCAATTTGTCATTCATATAATCAACATAAAATTCCTTCATTTGTTTTGGTGATGAATCCTTTTGAACTAGTCTACCCTTATTAAATACATGTGCTTTTTGAAATAAATCGGATAATATAGAGCCACTTAACGTTGGTGGACCATCCTCTACTATTTGTCCATCAGTATATATTTTTAAATATTCTATAATTTCATCACTTGCCCCACTTTCTTCAGCGTTAAACTCCACGTACAGAGTCATCATATTCAGTGCAAATAGTTTTAGTTTATGTAAATTATCTATAGTGTTTTGTAAATGTGTTAAAACATCAGTTAATGCACTACTTGAAATATTTTTATCTAAAAACGCAGAAAAATCATTGCCAGGAGTTAAAAATTCAGTCAATACACCATAATGTGTCTGACTACTCTCTCCTTCTTTCATGAAAGCCGTTACTATTCCATCCTTAGGTTCACTACTAGATTGAGAACTAGTTACCTCTTCAGTATACAACAAAGTATATGCTTCATCTAACGATGTATCCCCTTTCATAATTGAACGTATTGATATTAAAGCATCTATTAAATAAGATTTATCATCTTCATCAATACCTGCACCACCTTGTTGTATATCACCGCCGCTATATAATGCTTTTTCTTTTTTTATCATTAAGCGTAGTGCTGCTATAAATTTAGCATGCTGGTCGTCAGTCGCACCCAAACTATCCTTTGAATATTCAGCATGTATTGCTCTATAAAACCGTACTTTGTTGATATTACCTAACTGTCTTAAAATATTATTACTATCATAATCAAAACCTTTAACTATTTTCTCATCTGGTTTCCAAGGGTTCACCTGATTCCTTACCATATTCTCTGTTACCTCAAATGCCGCTAATATGTTTGTAATTATTTTTATATCGACATTTTCCTGTTTTTCAAAATATAATGGTATAATACCATATAAAATAATAGAAATATCTACGGCACTTGTAGATGGTGGTCTTATAATTGATGCTAAAACGTGCAAAAATATACTATTGTCAGAATTCCTAACCGTTTCTAAATTTCTTAAAACGTCTTCCACGATGTCTTTTCTATCTAAATGGTCCACTACAGATTTGATGGGCCACTCTATGGCCTCTTCACCGCCCGCAGTCACAAACTGCGGCGGAGACGCTTTTTTCAGTATATCCATTACTTTATCTATTATTTCGTCCCTTCCTGGTATTTTAACTGTTTCCATTTCTCCGTAATCTGTAATAAACTGTTCAGCACCTTTTGCTTCATAAAAAAGTAATGAGACAACTTCTGCTTCTTTATATTTATTCATAGCTTTATTTAACATATCTAAATTTACTTCTAACGATTCATGTAATGCAACTTCCGATTCAAATTCGCCATATTTTTGTAGTAAATATATATGTTCTCTACAAAATAACTTTTTTATATTTACCATATTTTCAATGATATTTCCTGATATACCAACATGATAATTTAAATACTCTAAATATCTTAATCCGCGCTGACCCACACCTTCACCTACAAAATCTTCATATTTTTGTTCAACTTCTGCGCCAGTATATGCTTGTTTTTGATAATGTTCTTTTTCTAGGGTTTTAATATATACATCTATTGTCTGTACTAAATCATTTAAATTAGTATATTTAGCTTTTAATGCGTCTGTTAGTCCTACATAACCTTTTAATTCACGAATAGCTGCTAATATTCCTGAATATTTTTTGCTAATAACGAGTTGAAAACATTTTACAAATAGTTGTAAATATTCTTTAATAGACCTTTCTTTAAAATCAGGTTTATTTATTTTTCCTTGTATAAATTTTACTAAGCGCTTGTCAGCAAGTTCCAACGGTTGTGATTTTAAATATGTTGTTAATTCTGCTAAGGTGTTATTTATATAAGTAATATAACGTGCCTCAGCCTCATCAGCCTCAGTAGCAGCGCCGCCTCTATAACCACCGTACATTTCATCTTCATCCTCCCCCTCTTCTTCATCTAGACCTTCAGCGGAAGGCAACTTGCCCTGTCTATCTTCTAATTCAGATGTTGCTAGTTCACGCATACCATATGATACAAAATTTACATCATATGTATATGGTGCTATCTTTTCTAAAAACATTTCTACACCTCGAAGCGGTTCGCTTACTATATTTAGTAATTTAAATATTTTAAATATACCAGGTAAATTAATAAAAAAATGAAGCACTGTAATAACAGTAGAAATAGGTAATTCAACTAAACCTATGATATTTCCTAGTAATTTTATAGAAGATTTACCAATTGTTTTTATTAATCTCCACAATTTTGCTAATGAAATGAATGATTTATTCGAACAAAAACTATGATCGGTAATTTTAATAAAAAAATTAGTCATTATTTCTATCAGGTTGTTTAAAATTTTTTCATGGTTATCTTCATTCTCTAGTATTCCTGTATATAATTCTGTCTTTGCCTCATCTTCGGAAAAAGTATTACCTTCTGCAGCAGCATGTAATAATCCATCAAATAGCATACAACAGCACACTAAATCACTTTTGTCACCACCCGTAGATAATTTTTCTTCTCTATTAGTTTGCCCTGCAACTGTCATATCCGAGTCGTCGACCAACCGTCGTGAAAACGTGTTTTTACCGCCATAAAATTTAACTAGTTTTTTTGCTTTGTGCTTGATATTTTTACAGATGGTATTTATATCTATAACACTCTGAAAATCTAGTTCTTCTTTTTCAAATTTATGACTTTTTGGTCCGAATTGAGAGACATCTGATTTACCACGTTTATATCTTCTCTTATTTAATTCTTTCATAATACCTTTTATATCATCGTCAGCCATTATGTCTAATAATGTATTAGAACCAAACCATTCTTCCATCTTCACGGAACCACCCTTTTTAGTGAGAAATTTAGATACTAAATCAAAAATTTTGTATTTTTTAATCAATTTTACTTTATCTGCATCTTCACCCAAGCTTGTATAAATTTCCTGTATTTTACCTACAAAATCAACATAAGTCTCCTTTAAAATTACTAATAATGCACAGAATAACTTATAAAATATACAATTAGGGGTTTCATAAGAATTTTGTTCACTAGGGGGCGATATAAATAATTTTATAATAGCACCTTCTCCGCCACCACCTAATAATTTATATGAACCACCTGCATGTGTAATTGATTTAAGTTCTTTTTTTCTATATTTTTTAATGGTAGCATTCTTTTTTTTTATAGTATTCCTTTTTTTAATAGTATTCCTTTTTTTAATAGTTCTATTATTTTTTCCTTTAGTCCTAATTCTTCTATGGACACTTTTATTTGAACGTAATGTCCGCTGTTTTTTTTTAGTCCTCATATATTACTAGATTAGAAATAAATTATCTACCACTTAACTTCTAAATGGGGGTTTAATAATTTTAAACTTTCTTTCAAAATAGGTTTAATATCAATATCGGATTCTAAATGACCGGCTAATTCTTCAGGTGTATCAGCACCCAAACAATTTACACCTTCTTTGAATGTTGACCCTTGTTTGATCCAGTCCCTGTGTAAAATTAATATGCAACCTTGGTATATCGCTTCTAAAAATGTGTATTGCGATCCACCGCCATCATTCTTAATAGTAGACATATCTACGACAAACCGTGTATTCTTTAGGATATCTTTATCTTGATATTTCAAAGGATAACTTTTTTCAAATTTACCTTTCCAAAAATCATAGAAATTTAATTCCCCTAATTTATGATGGACGTATAGTCTGTTTTCTGCACCAAATATCTGAACTTTCTTTTTACTATTTTTAACCTGTTGATTAGCCTTCAGGATAATATCGGTATTTTTATCGAAGTCTACCCTCGATATAGTGACCGCATGGAAATTACAACCATCTATCTCACATGGATATCTATGAAAAGGATGTAATTTAAATTCACTTGGAATCTTAAAATTTTCTGTTAGATATCTTTGAACTGTTTCTCTGATAGTGTAAACTTTGAAATTTAACAAACAGCAGGTATCTTGAACTAATGGGTTAGGATTCTTAGCACTTGTTTTTAATTCAGTGGGATCGTGAATAACAATTCTTGTATCTTTTGGTAAAAGTGGTAAGATAGACCAATAATGCTTATCCACGGCCGTCACCAGTAAATTAGGTATCTTAATTAATTCATCTATACAAATATTTTGATAATCTAGACCGTAGCCAAATGGTCTCATTTTTTTTTCGGTGCGTTTGGAGACTTTGTACACCTGATAATTACCCTGTTTCGCTAAATGAACGGTAAACGTTACCCACCCCCCGTAAACTGGTTTAGCCAAGTATACCAATGATAATTGTGTGTCTTCTTTGGTTGGTTCGTACTCTTGGATGATATTCATTTTATGGATTTAAACAGATAATTAAAATAAAATATATACGTATTATATAATATGGATCGTTTCTTGGGACCACAGGTATATAAAGTTAATAAATCTGTTGATGATTCAGAATTACGTATAATGAAATCTAAAGCAAAGAAAGAAGGTGAAAAAGTATTCATCAAAATGATTATCAATGATTACATTTGTAAAGGGAAGACGTGGGAAGATATGCAGAAGACTTTTAGACCCAGTGGTGCGATGAGTAAATGGACGCGTGATATAGCGGAACTTCTGGGTCTAAAAACTACAACTAATTATAGATTAATGTCACCTTCTGTATCACCGGCATCTTCACCAGAATCTTCACCTAAAAAAGGTTCAATGAAAAAAGGTAGAGCTAACAACAAATCTAAACAGAGGAAATGGAAAAAATGGCGTGGTCCCGCAATCACCCGGTCTGTTTCCAAAAAAGTAGGCAAGAATAAGAGCAAAGGTAAGAGCAAAGGTAAGAGCAAAGGTAAGAGCAAAGGTAAGAGCAAAGGTAAGAGCAAAGATAAGAGCAAAGGTAAGAGCAAAGGTAAGAGCAAAGACCCTTCTAGAAAATTAACTAGACGTAAAATGAATTAATTATCTAGAGCAACGTAATTAGGATTAATGACTATTTTTTTTAATTCTCTACCCCCACCCGTTAAATCTATATCAAGTATATCTTCTTCTATAGGTTCTACGTTAATAGATTTATCGCTTTCTTTAGATTTATCGCTTTCTTTAGATTTATCTCTTTCTTTAGATTTATCGCTTTCTTTAGATTTATCGCTTTCTTCATCTTCTATAGGTTCTATTTCTTCTTCTATAGGTTCTATTTCTTCTTCTATAGGTTCTATTTCTTCTTCTATAGGTTCAGCATCAACGCCTTTATCATGTATATCTCCAACAGGTGCTGCTCCTTTTTCTGGTAAATCGTCAAACAAGGCTTTGTTTTTATTTCCTAAAAAAATTGTTTTTTCTTCTATTTCTTCTACCACTTTCTCAACCTTTTTTTTAATTTCTCTGGGTAAAAATTCATTGTATAAATTAATATCCAAGGCATGCGGTGCTTCTAAATTATGAACACATCCTAAACGATTTCTAATTTCTAAGAATTCTTTCATATATAAAGATTTATCAACATCCATATATTAGTATAGATAAATGTTGAAGCAATATTTAGACGGAGCGAAGATAGAGGTGGGTATTGATGAAGCGGGTAGAGGGTGTTTATTTGGTCCTGTAACTGTCGCGGCAGTAGTATGGTTACACGAAGATCCTGACCCAACTTTAGAAATTAAAGATTCTAAAAAAGTTGGGGAAAAGAAACGATTGATTCTTAAAGATTACATAGAAACTAACGCAATAGCATGGTCAGTACAATTCATATCTCCTGAAGAAATAGATGAATTAAACATCCTTCAAGCGACGATGAAAGGGATGCATAAATGTATCGATGAAATTAGGTCACAACTTGAAATTGATACTATTTTAGTCGATGGTAACTCATTTAACATCTATACCGATGAAAACTTAGATTACTTGAACCATGAATGTGTTATAAATGGAGATAATACTTATAAAAGTATTGCGGCGGCATCTATCTTAGCAAAAACCCACAGAGATAACTATATTATTGAATTATCAAAAAATAATTCAGAACTTGAAAAATATGGACTCCCTAAAAATAAAGGCTATGGAACCAAGGTACATATGGACGCTCTAAAAGAACACGGTTCTACCGACGGTCACAGGATGAGTTTTAAACCTTGTCAGAATTAATTTAAAACAAGAATTAATTTAAAACAAGAATTAATTTAAAAAACAAGGATTAATTTACTCAAAACTAATCACTATATCTTTTTTAGAACTTTTAGGAGATGATTTAGGTTTATCATCCAGTTTAATTAATCGATAAACACATAACTTCTTACGATTAATATATCGTTCTTTTGATATTAATGTATAATTATGAACTTTAATGAATTGTCTAAATATAGTAATACATTTTTTTTTATTAATACTGCTTAGATATACGCGTGATTTACACGGTAAATAATACGTATTTAGTTTTTCTTTTAATTCGTTAAACCGTGAAACAGTATTCAATTCATTTATAGTATCCTTAGTAAAAAAGTTGGTATCCTCCAAGGTCGTTAACCCGAACGCATTTAGTAAATGTTGTATAATGTCTAAATCGGGTAAAACGCGAAATAATTGATTCTTAACCATATAATGAATAATATTTTTAATATTATTTTTAAACTTTTTAAGTTATTATTTAAAATATATTATCCATAAATATATATAATGAAGGATAATCCAGATAAAATAGATGTGTGGACTATAATAGATACTTATTTTAGGGATACAACTTATTATAAATCCCAGCATCAACTGGACTCGTATAATGAATTTATTTATTCTGAAACAAACGGTATTCAACATATCATTAAAAGAAATAATCCACTTAGAATTTATAAAGAATCGTTGAATGCGGAAGCAACCGAATTTAAGTATGAAATTGAAATTTATTTTGGTGAATCTTTAGATGAAAACGGGCAAATAGATGTTACGGCACGAGAAAATATATATGTTTCATCGCCCACCGAATATATAGATGAAACCCCTAGATACATGTTTCCAAACATAGCCCGTCTAAAAGGTTATAATTATCAATCTAATATATTCTGTAATATCGGTATAATCTACAAAAATAATGAAACAGGGTCTAAGAAAGTCATTAACTTTCCTAAAATTAATATAGGCGCTATCCCGATCATGGTTCATTCTAAGAGATGTATTCTGAATGGTTTAGATAGCGTTAAATTAACTGAATTAGGTGAATGCCCGTATGATCAAGGCGGTTACTTCATTATTAAAGGTAAAGAAAAAGTGGTTATTTCACAAGAAACCAAAGTAACAAATGTCCTCTATATTAATACATCCGGAGATGATAAAATAATACTTCAAGCTAATATTAAATCTGTTTCGAGCGAAGGTTTTCAATCATCGCGGACTAATTTGGTGACATTTCGTCAAGAAAATGTCCTTAAATCTGATTCAGTGATAGAATCTAATGATAAAAAAGCAGATCTACAAAAATATACATACAAAGTTGAGCGTCTATTAGTTAGAATTCTAGGATTTGATATTCAAGTTCCGTTATTTATCTTATTTAGAGCGCTAGGCATTGAAACAGACAAAGAAATATTATCATATATTATCTATCCGTCTGATGAAAAAGGTCTACAAAAGGAACTATTAGATTTATTAAGGAACTCTATTAAAGATTCACATCCGATATTTAACCAAAGAGATGCTCTAAGACTTTTGGCGCTGAACACCAAAGGTAAAGATATCATCAATGTGTTAGATACTCTTAATAATAATTTATTCCCCAATTATCAAGATAATAAAGAGAAATCAATCTATTTAGGATATGCTGTTAGACAAATATTATTAACTCACTTGGGTCTAGTTAAAGAGACTGACCGCGATTCTTATGCAAATAAAAGAATTGATCTAGCAGGACCTTTATTATTGGAGTTGTACCGAGAACTATGGGGGAAGTACCTAAGAAATTGTTCTCTTAAAATAGATCATGAATACAAGTTTAATTTTAAAGAAGGACATGATTTTTCGAATATTATTAATGAACAGAATTTTAGACGGATTTTTGATAGCAATATCATGGATTCTATAAGTAAATCATTTGGTGCGTCGTTTGGAACGGGTGTATCATCTAAGAAAGGGGTTGTTCAAGATTTGAATAGAATTTCTATGTTGGGTACGTTGTCTCATATAAGAAGGTTATCATACCCTTTACCCGCCGGTTCAAAAACCATTGGACCTAGGAAATTACATAATTCTCAGTGGGGATTTGTATGTCCGTCTGAATCACCCGATGGCGGAAATGTAGGGATTATCAATCACTTAACTATCATGGCAAAAATATCAATCAATGTTGATCCAAGTAGTATACACGAAGCTTTGTTAGATTTAAATATGAAACCCATCGCCCATTTACATCATAGCGACTTTAATACAAATGGTAAAGTGTTTTTGAATGGGCGTCTAGTAGGCGTTCATAAAAATTTGGGTCTTATTAAGAAGATATTAAGATTATATAAATTAAATAGTATTATTAATTGCTTTACATCCATATCATGGAACACTCATTTAAATGAATTATATATTTTTTGTGATTCAGGAAGAATCGTTAGACCAGTATTTTCTCTAAAAGACGATAAAACAAACGAATTAATACAAGGGGATTTCACACGATTGAAGAGTTGGTCACAGGTTATCCATGGTCACATCTTTGATATAAACCCGGATGTATCACCCACAGACAGTAATTACTATAAGGATGAATTGACAATACTACAGAAAGATAAAGATTTTATCGCGTTTCTAGAAGAGAAACGCGCGGCAATAGAATACATTGATTCTACTGAAAGTGAATACGCTTTTATCGCTAAAGACTATAGAACTATTGATAAAGACTACACACACTGTGAAATTGAATCTAGTTTAATCTTAAGTGCTGTAACTTTGAATATTCCGTTTCCAGAACATTCCCAAGCTCCAAGAAATGTATTTTCTTCACAACAAACGAAGCAAGCGGTGGGTGTTTATTCATCGGCGTATAATACAAGATTTGATACCTTTGCTCACATCCTTCATTACCCTCAAAAACAGTTGGTTACCACAAGGTATAAGAAATACACTCATGTCGATAAATTACCGTATGGTTGTAACTGTATCGTTGCTATCGCCAGTTATGGCGGTTACAATCAAGAAGATGCTGTTATCTTAAATAAAACATCGGTTCAAAGGGGCATGTTCAACACCGTTTACTTCAGAAGTTATTCGGATAGCGAAGAAACTAAAAATACAACCACTACTAAATTTGCGAATCCTAAGTATCAGAAAAATGTTAGGAAAAAGAACTTAACAAGTTTTTCGAAACTAGATGATAATGGATTTGTGAAAGAAGGTGAGTATGTTACACCGGATGATATGATAACGGGTAAGTGTTCACAAAATGGACCTGTTACCGATGTTTCGGGAACAAGTGTAAAATTCGGTACATCGGGTATAGTAGATAAAGTCATAATTTATGAAAATAAAGAACATTTAAGAACCTGTAAGGTTCGTATTCGTAAAATTAAAATTCCCGAAATAGGCGATAAATTTGCTTCTAGACCAGGACAGAAAGGCGTATGTGGTCTTTTAATCGTCGATAGAGATATGCCTTTTTCGAAAGATGGTATCGTTCCAGATTTAATTATTAATCCGCATGCTATTCCGAGTCGCATGACCGTCAATCAATTGCTAGAGATGATATTAGGAAAGAGTTGTGCTTTATCGGGTAATCTCGGCGACGCCACGCCCTTCCAAAACAACGATATCAGAGACTACACTAATTTGTTGGGGTCATTTGGATACGAAAAACAAGGTAATGAAGTCTTATATTCAGGGATAACGGGCGAACAACTAAAAACCGATATATTTATGGGTCCTATTTATTATCAAAGAATTAAATTGATGGTCGCAGATAAAATGCATTCTAGGGGCACGGGACCCGTGCAAGCATTAGTGAGACAACCGGCTTCAGGTAGAGCAAACAACGGTGGTCTTAGAATAGGTGAGATGGAACGCGACTCTATCTTGTCGCATGGTATTACCTCATTCTTACAAGAATCTATGATGAAGCGTTCAGACGAATATAGTTTTCAGATTAATGAATCAACTGGATTAATTGATTATTCCGACAATGATTCTAAAAAATGCAGGATTCAAGTTCCTTACGCTTTCAAAATGTTATTACAAGAGTTACAAAGTATGTCCATTACACCTAGAATCATTGTTGAAAATTCTATATCCAATAAACCGGTATTTCAACATCTCGTTAATAACATCGCATTATAAGTTATTTAAGTAATATTTAATTCTTTTTATAAAAATGTCCAAAAGTTTATATTGTATTCGCCATGGTTTAGCAGAACACAATATTAATTATTTTAAGTATGGTTGTAAAACTTTTTATGATCCTAAGTTTGTAGATACATCATTAGTTGAAGAAGGATTTAAGCAAGCGTCTACCTTAGGTGAAACATGGTCAGAAATAAATGATATTGAATTAGTAGTAGTTTCGCCATTAAAGCGTGCTCTACAAACGACTACTAGAATATTCAGGGGTAAAAGTGTTCCTATGATATCTTTTGAACTGGTAAGAGAATATCCGATAGGGGGGCAAACTTGTAATAAACGTTCTCAAAAAGAATATTTAATGAACACTTTCCCCAACATTAATTTTGATGATATTAAAGAAGGTGAAGATCATTTATGGGATCCAGAAAAGGAAGAATCTATTCACGAACTAGATTTAAGAATTAATATTTTTAAAAAATTTATTGAGAGTAGACCCGAAAAAAATATAGCATTGGTGAGTCATGCTTCGTTCATCGGACAATTAAAAGACAAACATATTAAATATATCGAAAATGGGGAAGAAGAATTAAAACATTGTTATCCGTATTTAATTGAACTTAATTGAAAATATTTTCTAGACTAGTTTATAAATATGAGTAAATCTGGAAGCAAAGCATTAAGTAAATCGGTTGATTCAGCGGTAAAATCTGTTGTTAAATCAGTAGAATCAGTTGTCACATCAGTTTTACCTAAGAATATGAACATGAAGCATGTTTTATTAGCTATCTTAGTTGGTCTTTTACTGTGTATGTTGTTCAGTAATACTGTTGAAGGATTTGGAAGGGGTACTAATGACTATACCAACCCTCCATCAGGATATTGCTATAATTATACTGGTAATAAAGGCACTCAAAACCAATGTGTTCCTAAAATCGGAGCCCCTGACACTATTACCCAGGGAGAATTTTGTAAAAATAATACAAACGATAATTATACTGTAAAACCTCAGGGAAGTGCCTGTCCCGCCGGCACTGCCGACCTCTCTAACTCAGAACAGACTACAACTTTTTGTGCTACCTTTAATGAATTTACAGAAAATGAAAATTCTGATGGAATGGGTTGCGTAGTGTCTGGAGCAGATAAATATTGTAAAAGTGAATTAAGTGAAAATACTGATATACCATGTAATCTAAATGATAAAAAATGCCCTGGATCATTGAATCTAGATGAATCACTTACACAAAAAGATTATTTACAAGGTCAAATGGTAAACTGTAAGTGGCAGGATTGTAGTGAATTTGCTACAACGCGTGATGAAGTGGAGAGTGCGTTTTCAGCACCAGGTTTAGATCAAAAAGAGTCAATTAAAAAATGGGCAAAATGTATTGAAAAAGGGCCAAATACATGGTCAACTATGAAAACCGATTCAGTTAGTAATAATGGTGATGCATGGACATCGTCTACTGGCGGTGCGCGCGGTTGGGGTATTGGTTCTCCTACAGGTACTGCCTATGGGGCAAATACAAGACCAGGTGCTACCGATTTAAGCATATTAAAACCTTTAATATACAGGGGGGATGGTGGTAGCGTAACGGCATTTGGATCTGATATAGATTCCACCGGTATGTTCCCTTCTGATCTTTGGAAGACAGAACTAGATAAAAAAATTAAATTTTGTGGTGCGTCAACTACTCAAAATCTAGAGGATAAAGACTACTCAACTGATGATGCTCTTAGTGATGGTGCGGTAATAGGTTGGGATCATAGTAAATCTAAATTTATATGTTTAAATAATAACCCAGCAGTCTACACAGAAGTTACACAAAAAAGAGTAGATGTAGTAAAAGCTAATGGGTGTGGCGATCCAACGACTGTAGACTGCCCGCTAGAAGATTACTGTGATGGAAAATGTGCGTGCACAGCAGGTGAGGCTGGTCCAACAGATTCTGCATTGCAAATATGGGCGGATAAATGTCCTGATTCTAATCAACTCGAGGTAGCAACTACACAAATTACTAGAGAATTACGCGGCGTAACGACGACAGCAAGAAATACGGCAGGTAAGGCGCTGACTACATTGGCCGGCATGTTATAAATAAGTAAATTTTTATTTTCTATACCCTTAATAGATGAAACTCTATTGTTTTTTATTACTTATCATACTACTTTGTTTATTATATGATAATAATTTATATGAAGGGAATAACGGTGAATATGATACAAGTCAAGATAGAACCATGGGATATGTAGCGTCAGGAGATGATGAAACTGGTGAATTAGGATTTTTAGAACAATTGGGTATCACCGAATATATTCCCGAGTTACCCGATTCTATGAAACTTGGCGGAGATTGTAAACAATATAAAGATAACCAATGTTATGAAGGTATTGGTACGCATTTATCTAGTGATGATTGGTCATACGGTGATGAATCGGGTGGTCAAGGTGAAATAAAACAAAAATGTATGGACTGTTTAAAATGTAAAAATAGGGGGGCGTTTGTAGATGAATTTTACGCGAGAATGTGTGATGCTTTCGCTGGATGTTACGGTAATCATTCTGATTATGATGGTGAAAGTTTTCCAACATTACCATTCGTCTATGCTTATAATAATACATACGGTGAATCTGAACCTAATAGTTGTAAAGATAAAAGCACATTAACTGGTACACAAGTATCGACATGCACTGGATTAAGTGATAATACCAGTCTAGATATGATGTTATTACCCCAAAAAGCAGAATCAGCTACTTGTCATACAGAAATAGCTACTCTATCGTTATTATAATTTTTAATATAAGTATCATTATATGTTAATAAAATTCACCAAGTCCAATGCAATCATAAATGCTATTGTAGGAATGATAATTACTACCGTATTAAACCGTTACTACTATGGTTCCCTAGTAATACTATTCACGTTGATGATAACCTTACATACTATATTTAATCAAGAATTATCAAGTTATAAGATTACTCAATATACTCATATCCCAGCATACACCATTTTAGTCGTATTAATTATAACTAGTTTTTTCATAATATATAAATCTGCTACAACGGCTTTACCACAAAAAATATTTACCATTTCGCAATTAGCGACATCCATACTATTTGTGATATTCCTTAAATATGGGAAACAAAAATTTGAATTATTAAATGAAACGTATATAAATTATGTCCCTACATTATTTTTTATGGGGTTTTTAATATCTGTAGGAATCATAAAGGACAATCAATCTATATTGAATAAAACATACACAGAATCATTACATACAGTTAAAAAAGTATCTAAAAAGGAATATTGAGGTTAATACAAATCTGTTAATACAAATCTGTTAATACAAATCTTCAACTAATTCAGCTAACTCTAAATACAATTTAACTGATTCTTTAGTTAAACCCATATTCAAAATGTGTTTCACTTCGTTTTGCCTACAGCATGTTCGTTTGGGTACCCATAGTTTGAAGATATCTACTGGGATATCATAACTTTGTCTATCGAGTAGATCAGATATTAAAAGTTCTCTTTTTTTTGACAGTTCAATGCGTTCTTCGATCACCTCACCGGGATAGTCTAAATGTATTTCATCTACTGTATCATCAATTGGTATCTTAGGACATGATCGCTTGTTGTGCCCAGCTTCACCGCAAATTGAACACACTCTCTTTTTGGAATCCATAATTATTATTATTAACTTTCTTTTATTATTGATCAAATTTTTAAGTAAAGTTATTTAAAAAGAATTAATATATATTTTAGTATTATGACGGTTCATTATTCAGTGGAATCGTTGAGTTCTTTATTTTTATCAGATCAGTTTATATCTGATAAAAATAAGTATAAACAAACCA
>Ga0206130_10005739_pt1 | contig 14551 bp, 12 predicted proteins | sample Helgoland_Spring_9_FD_148637 | JGI IMG/M metagenome (GOLD analysis project Ga0206130, IMG submission 148637) | Pelagic subsurface seawater microbial communities from Kabeltonne, Helgoland, North Sea - Helgoland_Spring_Bloom_20160512_1 | ecosystem: Environmental > Aquatic > Marine > Epipelagic ... | reverse complement strand
GGAGAGCTAGAGCACTCGGTGAATGCGTTTGTGGAGTACTACAACCACCAGCGCTATCACGAAAGCCTGAGCAACCTGACCCCAGCAGATGTGTACTTTGGCAGGGGTGAGTCGATACTTGAAGAGAGGAGAGCAATCAAAGAGCAAACAATCCAAAGCAGGCGACTACAACATCAAATTGAAACCGTTTAAACTTTGAAACCAATGAGCCAATCTCTCCTTTGAGAAATTAACCCATCTGTCTCAAACCATTTGAAGACGGACAGGCATTCGGAGGAACCTTTGGTGGTGCCACATGAATCCGCTTAGCCTCCAGTTCAGCGATGGTTTGCTTGATGAGTCCGAGTCCACCGCTATTCATATGACCCTCGCCATACGGTAAGGGCGCCCCTCTGACTCCAACCCCTTACGCGCAACTGTACCGACTACCTTTGTGATACGGGAAGCATTGAACACCGATGTGTCAATCTTGACAGTTTCGTTATCAAATTCTGCGGCGATACTTTTCAGCAGACTTTGCACGTACTGCTTTGACTCCTCATCGTTAGGAACCTCAGGCAGCACGTAGTAAAGATGATGTCCGTTGCCAGACATAACTCTGATAGGTTCAGGCCAATCGTTTTTGGCGAGGTACGTCATGACAATATCTGCGAGTTGCTTTGCAGCCTCGACTTCATCATCAGTCGCTGGTTCTTTTTTCTTTTCAACTCGGTCAATGTCAATCAGAAGTAAATCGCGGTAGCTGATGTCTTCGTCCGTAACCGCACGTCCTACGAAGGTCGACTTGATCGGGTTCATAACGATGTAGACGTTGTAGCCGAGAGCGTTTAAAAGCAACGCTTCTGCCTCAAAAGCCGATCTGCATGAATCAATACCATCGAGGTCAGTGGCTCTAAAGTGTATGGTCAAAGGTGGTTTGACCGGTTGGATACCACTTGGCCAGATTGCTCTTAACTCGAGGATGGTTGAGTCATTTGTGTTGAAGATGCCCCACAATTTTTTGATTTCGTCTTTTTGATCACTCATGACGCCCACCGATCTCGTCGTACCGTTTCTTAATTTGACTTAAAACGGAGTCAATTGGAGGTAAAGTTGCGCCGTCGTCCGCTACCAAACAAAGCTCCTGGATGATTTGCCCTTCTGGCGTTATCTGATTCATACTCATGACAAGCAGGAATTCACCGTTAGCAAGCTGCTTTTCATCAAAGACTACGCCTTTGTAGCCCTCTTTTGCGACCGCGATAGCAATGTCAATCACCGGTGGATGATCTTCAAAGTGGGGTACCGCATCGGGCTCGATGATTTGCAGGTTGTCATTCCTGTCATGGCAGAAAACGATGGAGTTACTCATGGCTCGCATCTCTTTTAGAAGGCGTGGTGCTGTTGGCCGTGAGCCAAGCGTCTAAATCTGAGAGCCGGTAAATGACACGTTTCCCTGCTTTGACGTAAGGGATGCCAAGATGACCAACAGCTCGATCTTTTTCCAAGCTGGATTCAGTTGATCCAATTAAGATGGCTGCCGCTTTGGGCGCCACTGCAAGCGGGGCGGTATTTGAAAATGGGTTTCGAAGAGGCATTGTGAGGCTCCTTAAAGTAGAACCTTGACTTTGCCTGTAGCTGGTTATTTTTGGCAGGGCGCAGAATGTACCTGCCAACTGTCGTACTCTACGGCGCCTAAAATTCGGCGTGTTTGAGTGTATTTTTCTCGAATGCATTTGCCATGGCGACGAGCAGTTCTTTCGTCCATTTCATACCCACCGTTCAAAAGAAATCGTTCCATCGCTGAGTTTGATGCTAGCGCTTCAGTAGCGCGTTTTTCCCGACTGCAGTTACCGGACATCAAATCATCAATTAGCCCACCCAAGACTTGCCAGTCCAATTCTTCAGCATCGAATTTTTTGTTCTGGCCTTGGCCTATTTCTCTGGTGCGCCAATCCCTTATTTCGACCAGTGTGCCGTCATCTAGGGTAAAAGCCTCTAAAGGTGGAGGTTGAACAGTTTTTTTTCTGGGCATGATTGGACTGTACCTAAGCTTGTCTCCCCAGACAATGCCTCACCGATACGCAGGTACATTCTGTGCCCAGAACGAAAGTACTAAATCAATTTCATCAAAAGCTCTTTTGGCCCCAAGTGCGTATATCGTTGCAGCATGCTCATTGACCTGTGCCCGCTAATCATGCCAACCTCTATTGGGTTCAGCCCCTTCTCAAAGAGCCGCGTCACAGCCTCATGGCGCAGATCGTGGAACCGTAAGTCTGAGCCCACACCTGAGCGCTTTAATGCAGCGCCGAACGCGGCACGGATACTGCCCGGCTTGCCCGTAAAGACTCTCCCTTCATATCCACTAGGCACCGCACGTATTGCCCCCAGTGCCCGCGTTGACAGCGGCACAGTCCTCGGATGACCGTTCTTTGTGTCTGGTAGGTGGATTGTTCGCGCAGCAAGGTCAACGTTGTTCCACGTAATGGATACCAGCTCTCCAAAACGCATACCGGTCTCGATGGCAAGAACCACAAGCGAATGCAGATACGTCGCACTGGACGCAGCGCACGATGCTAATAGAGCCTCTTCCTCACCGGGACGTAGTCGGCGTTGTCTGGGCTTACCGGGCTTGGGTATGCGTATCTGCTTGACGGGATTGATGACCTTGTAGCTCCACTCTTTTGCACACTGCTCGAACACGACACTAATGAATGCCAACTCAAGCCTGACTGTGTTGTTCGACACCTCACACAAGCGCCCATCACGGTATTTGGAAACCGCCTCGCTTGTGATCTTGTCGAGCTGCATTGACCCCAGAGAAGTTCTGGCGATTTGACGGCCTCGGTTTAGCTCTTGTTTCGAGCCCTTCTTAGTCGGCGTCACCTCAGCCAAATATCTAGCTACTATGCGCATCAGTGGCGGCATCGCCTCTTTCGGGGCTAACGTGCCCAAATCAAGCTGGGACTCGGTATGCCTTGCCCATTTGACAGCGTCGGCTTTGGTATTGAAGGACTTGGCCAAGGAGCTTTGCCCGGAGCGTTGCACTCTGGCTTGCCATTTGTCGGCACGTTTACGAAAAGTCGCCATGTATTCACCTCGAAGGACAGGTGAAGGACAAAGACAAACCAGCACAAACAAAAATAGCCCCCGGAGGAGCTATTTTCTTGATTCCAAAAGAAGATTTTGGAGGCGCGATCCAGAGTCGAACTGGACTAGACGGATTTGCAATCCGTTGCATAACCGCTTTGCTATCGCGCCGGTTAACTTGTTTACCCTGATATTTTGACACCAAAATAGTGCCGTTAAAAATAGAGGGCTTTGACGAAAAAGGGAAGCTTTTAGCTTCCCTTTTTGCAGATCTGGAGCGGGAAACGAGACTCGAACTCGCGACCTCAACCTTGGCAAGGTTGCGCTCTACCAACTGAGCTATTCCCGCATATTCCTTCAACTCATCAGGGTTCACACCCCTCTTTGTCTGCGGAAGCTAGAAGTATAACCAAAAATGAAGCCCCTTTTTAGGGGGCTATGAAAAAATTTTAGTGTTTTGCAGCACCCTTGCCAGCGCCTTGATCCGCGTTGGCGCGTGCCGCCGCGGCCGCAGCGATTTGCTCTTCTGAAAAGGGCTCAGGCTGACGCTCCAACGCATATTTCAAGACCTGGTCTATCCACTTCACAGGGATGATTTCCAAGCCATTCTTCACGTTGTCTGGAATCTCAGCCAAGTCCTTCACGTTTTCTTCGGGAATCAACACGGTCTCGATACCACCGCGCAACGCGGCCAGCAGCTTTTCCTTCAAACCACCAATCGCCGTGACTTCGCCGCGCAAGGTGATTTCACCTGTCATGGCCACCGTACACTTAATTGGAATCTGCGTGAGCGACGACACCAGCGCCGTCACCATAGCAGCGCCTGCGCTGGGACCGTCTTTCGGCGTGGCACCATCGGGAACGTGGATGTGAATGTCACGCTTCTCAAACATCTCATCTGCAATGCCTAACGCGCTCGCACGGCTACGCACGACGGTACGGGCGGCCTCAACGGACTCCTTCATAACATCGCCCAAAGAGCCTGTACGCGTGATGACGCCCTTACCTGGCATCAGCGCGGCCTCAATGGTGAGCAAATCACCACCGACCTCTGTCCATGCCAAGCCAACCACTTGTCCCACTTGGTTTTTCTGTTCCGCGCGGCCATAGGTGTACTTGCGAACGCCTAAGAACTCATCCAAGTTATCCGCGTTGACTACAACAGGGGCCGTGGACTGCTTCAGCAACAAGCTTTTGATCACTTTGCGGCAGATCTTAGACACTTCGCGCTCTAAGGAGCGCACACCGGCTTCGCGGGTGTAATAGCGCACGACGTCACGCAAGGCGTCCTCGCGCACCTCAAGCTCACCCTCTTTCACGCCGTTGTTCTTCAATTGCTTGGGCAATAGGTATTGCTTGGCAATGTGCGTCTTCTCATCTTCGGTGTAGCCGCTTAAGCGAATCACTTCCATGCGGTCTAACAAGGCCGCTGGGATATTCATGGAGTTAGACGTCGCCACAAACATGACGTCACTCAGGTCAAAGTCAACCTCAACGTAGTGGTCGCCAAAGGTGTGGTTTTGCTCGGGGTCCAAGACCTCCAACAACGCGCTGGAGGGGTCACCACGGAAATCAGTGCCCAACTTGTCGATTTCATCTAACAAGAACAAGGGGTTACGGGTACCCGTCTTGCTTAGGTTTTGCAACACCTTCCCTGGCAACGCGCCAATGTAGGTCCGGCGATGTCCCCGAATTTCGGCCTCGTCGCGGACGCCACCCAAAGCCATACGTACGTATTTACGGCCTGTTGCCTTCGCAATCGATTGGCCCAATGAGGTCTTGCCCACGCCGGGCGGGCCGACCAGACACAGAATAGGCGCTTTCACCTTGTCGACGCGTTGCTGCACCGCGAGGTATTCCAAGATGCGTTCTTTTACCTTGTCCAAGCCGAAGTGGTCGGCATTGAGGGTGTCGTCGGCCAGCGCCAAGTCGTGCTTAATCTTGGTCTTCTTGCTCCATGGCAAACCTAGCAAGACTTCAAGGTAGTTTCTGACCACACTCGCCTCGGCTGACATTGGCGACATGAGTTTCAGTTTTTTCAGCTCGCCTTCCGCTTTGGTACGTGCCTCTTTGGGCATGCGAGCCAGTTTGATTTTCTTTTCTATTTCTTCAATATCAGCGCCGTCTTCGCCCTCGCCCAGCTCTTTTTGAATCGCTTTGACTTGCTCGTTAAGGTAGAAGTCGCGCTGGTTTTTTTCCATCTGGCGTTTCACACGACCGCGGATGCGCTTGTCGACGTTAAGCACCTCGACTTCAGATTCCAACTGACCGAAAAGCTTCTCCAAGCGGGCCCGAATGGGTGTCAGGTTGAGCACCTCTTGCTTGTCATCCAACTTAAGCGGCAAGTGCGCCGCGATGGTGTCGGCCAGGCGACCTGGCTCGTCGATGCTGGAAATAGAGGTGAGGATTTCCGATGGAATCTTCTTGTTCAACTTCACATATTGGTCAAACTGCTGCATGAGCGCGCGGCGCAACGCCTCGATCTCGGTGCTATCGTCTACCACCCGTTCCGCTTCAACCGCGGTCGGTTCGACGTGCGCGGTGAAGTGCTCTTCTCCGTCAACAATTTTTAGCACGGCGGCACGTTGCACGCCCTCAACCAGCACCTTCACCGTGCCATCGGGCAGCTTCAGCATTTGCAAGATACTCGCCACGCAACCTATGTCGAACATGTCTTCGGCACTGGGCTCGTCTTTGGCTGCGGTCTTTTGTGCGACCAGCATGATGCGGCGGTCGGCAGCCATCGCCGTCTCTAATGCCTTGATGCTTTTTGCGCGTCCGACAAACAAGGGGATCACCATGTGGGGAAACACCACCACGTCACGCAAGGGCAACAGTGGCAGGTCAATGGCGGTGGGAGGCAGTAATTCTTGTCCAGACATGGCAGAACCTTTTTATAGAAATCTAAGTTAGTTAGGTACTTGGGTCTGTTGAGGGATGGCGTAGCGACTTACGCCTTTTTCGCCTCTTCTTTGTATACGAGCAATGGCGCCTTGCCATCATCAATGGTGGTCTCATCGACTACGACGGAGGCCACGTTATTGAGGCTAGGTAAATCAAACATGGTGTCAATGAGGGCCTGCTCCAAGATGGAGCGTAGTCCACGGGCACCGGTTTTGCGCTTGAGTGCTTTACGCGCAATCGCACGTAAGGCGCTGGGGCGCACCTCTAGGGCTGCACCCTCGAGAGACAGCAATTTGGTGAACTGCTTCACCACCGCATTCTTGGGTTGCGTCAGAATCTCAACCAAGGCGTCTTCTTCCAGCTCGTCCAAGGTCGCGACCACGGGCAAGCGGCCAACCAGCTCGGGAATGATGCCAAATTTCACCAAGTCTTCAGGCTCTACATCGCGGAACGCATCGGTCAGCGAGCGGGTCACCTTTGACTTCACTGAGGCGCCAAAACCAATGCCAGAGGCCTCGGTGCGGTTCTCGATCACCTTCTCTAAGCCAGCAAATGCACCGCCACAGATAAACAGGATGTTTGTGGTGTCCACTTGCAAGAAATCTTGGTTCGGGTGCTTGCGACCACCTTGCGGCGGTATGGAGGCCACCGTGCCTTCGATTAACTTAAGTAAGGCCTGCTGAACGCCCTCACCAGAGACGTCGCGCGTGATAGATGGGTTGTCCGACTTGCGCGAGATCTTGTCGATTTCATCGATGTAGACAATACCGCGCTGGGCACGCTCTATGTCGTACTCGCAGGTTTGCAACAGCTTCACCACGATATTCTCGACGTCTTCGCCGACATAACCTGCTTCAGTCAGCGTCGTGGCATCAGCCATCACAAACGGCACGTTGAGCATGCGCGCCAGCGTTTGCGCCAGCAAGGTCTTGCCCGATCCGGTTGGGCCAATGAGCAAAATATTGCTTTTCACCAACTCAACGTCGTCCTTCTTGGCCGTTTCTTTGTGACGCAGACGTTTGTAGTGGTTGTAGACCGCCACGGCCAGCGAGCGCTTGGCGCGCTCTTGCCCAATGACGTAATTGTCTAAGTTGGTTTTTAGATCAAGGGGCGTTGGCAACGCCTCGGCATCCGTCTTACCCAGCTCGGTATTGGGGAGCTCATCGCGCACGATGTCATTACACAGGTCGATGCACTCATCACAGATGAATACAGACGGACCCGCAATCAGCTTCTTAACCTCGTGTTGGCTCTTACCGCAAAACGAGCAGTAGAGGTTTTTCTCTGATCCGGCGTTCTTTTTATCGGCCATGGTCTTACCCTGCTTTGAATGAAACTCAGGCTTCTATGATAACGGCTTGCAAACGCGACCCCGCGCCTGCAAACCACGCATCAAGCTTCGGCGGTTGGTGCAGCGCTCTCGCGTGTAGAAATGACTTTATCAACCAATCCATAGGCGGCCGCTTCTTCGGCGGACATAAAGTAGTCACGCTCGGTGTCGCGCTCGATTTTCTCGAGGTCTTGGCCCGTGCGTTCTGCCAAAATGCCGTTGAGAACGCCACGCAAACGCAAGATTTCACGCGCGTGAATCTCAATGTCCGTGGCCTGCCCTTGCGTACCGCCCAGAGGCTGGTGAATCATCACGCGTGAGTTCGGCAAAGAAAAGCGCTTGCCTTTGGCCCCTGCGGCCAACAAAAATGCACCCATGCTCGCTGCCATGCCCGTACAGAGCGTGGAGACATCGGGCTTGATGAAGTTCATTGTGTCGAAAATAGCCATGCCTGCGCTCACCGAACCACCGGGTGAGTTGATGTAGAAGTGAATGTCTTTGTCAGGATTCTCACTCTCCAAAAACAACAACTGTGCCACCACCAAGTTGGCGGAGTGGTCATTTACGGGACCAACCAAAAACACCACGCGCTCTTTTAAAAGACGCGAGTAAATGTCGTAACTACGCTCACCGCGGCCCGACTGCTCAATCACCATAGGCACCATGCCCAAAGCTTGTGTATCCAAAGCGCTCATTGCGACTTCTCCAAAAATATGTTCACCCAAGGGCTCACTTTAGCGAATTTTTTCCCCGCACTTTAGATGGGGGCATTCCTAACAATAGCAAGGCGGTCCTAAAAACAACAAAAGGGCTTTGCGGCCCTCTGGTTGGCAGGGCAAAAACCCTGCGAATCATCCCGCCAGCAGGCAAGTGGCCTGCCGGGGTCTGGTTTATTGCTGCGCCATCAACTCGTCGAAGTCGACCGCCTTTTCAGTCACTTTCGCCTTAGCGAGAATGAAGGCTGTCACGTTGTTCTCAATCACAACGGCTTCCACCTCAGACATGCGCTGCTGGTCATCGGTGTACCACTTCACAACATCGGCTGGACGCTCATAAGCGGCGGCCATTTCGTTAATGTGTGCCTCGATCTGCTCCCGGGTCGCGTCCAACTTCTCAGTGCGAACCAGCTCAGCAACCACCAAGCCCAAACGAACACGGCGCTCTGCTTGCGGACGGAAAATGTCATCAGGGATTGGCGCCTTATCAGCATCCTTGATCCCGCGCTGCTTCAAGTCAGCACGTGCGGCATCCGCCATACGGTCCAACTCGGCTTGCACTGGTGCCTTAGGCAAGTCCAATTCGGCCTTGGCGACCATGGCATCCATAGCAGCGGCTTTGTTACGGGCTTGCAAACGGTTTTTTACCTCACGCTCGAGGTTGTTGCGAATGTCTGCACGCAAGGCTTCAACCGTGGGCTCATTCACGCCCAAGGTCTTCACAAAGGCCTCGTCGACTTCTGGCAAGTTAGCGGCTTCTACCTTGTGCACGGTGACCAAAAAGTCAGCCGTCTTACCCGCAACGTCCTTGCCGTGGTAATCCTCTGGGAACGCTAAGGGGAAGGTCTTGCTCTCGCCAGACTTCATGCCGCGAACCGCATCTTCGAACTCTTTCAGCATCTGGCCATCGCCCAAAATGAATTGGAAGCCATCCGCTTTACCCCCTTCAAAGGGCACGCCGTCTATCGAACCCAAGAAATCGATGGTGGCGCGGTCGCCATCCACGGCCGCATCCGCAGCCGCGCGTTGCGCGAACGTACGACGCTGCTTGCGCAAGATATCAACGGTCTTGTCAATGGCCTCTTCGGTAACGTCTGCCGTCACCTTCTCAACCTCGACGGTTGCCAGGTCGCCCATCTTGACCTCTGGGTACACCTCAAACACCGCCTCAAAGGCCATCTCGCCCTCGGCGGCACCGTCTTTTTGGCTGATTTGGGGTGCACCTGCAACGCGCAACTGGGCTTCCACAGCCACGGCAGCGAAGGCCTCACCCACTTTGTCGTTCATCACTTCGTACTGGACCGACGCGCCATACATCTGGGCAACAACCTTGGCAGGCACCTTACCGGGACGGAAGCCGTCTATCTTCACTTGGCGGGCCAAGCGCTTGAGACGGGTATCAACCTCTGTCTCAATTGCGTTAATTGGCAACGTCAGCGTTACCTTACGCTCAAGCTTCTCGAGCGTTTCAACATTCACGGCCATTACAAACTCCTGATATGCGGCTCCAACCATGCAGGCCCAATGCCTGGGTTAGTCAGAGCTCAAAAATACGAGTGGTGCGCGGGGGGGGACTCGAACCCCCACACCATTTCTGGCGTCAGGACCTAAACCTGGTGCGTCTACCAATTTCGCCACCCGCGCTAATTCCGGCTGAAGACCCACACTTATTGCTAAGCGCACGCCACCGACTGAATCAAGGGCCAACAGACCCTAAAACACACTACCCGAGCGAATTGTGGCACTCGGCTAGCGGAAAACCCACTATTGTAATCATCTATCAGGCTAAGTTTGCCGAAGGGGCAAATTTCCTCTGAAATCGCGCCTGCCCGAGGCGACAATGGGGGCATGCAATCACGTTCAGCCGGTGTGGACCACTACGAGAACTTTCCCGTGGCCAGCTGGCTGTGCCCCGCCCACCTGCGCCCCGCTATTCAGGCCATCTACCACTTTGCCCGCACCGCCGACGACATCGCCGATGAAGGTAACAGCGCAGCCGCCGATCGGTTAACTGATTTACAGGGGCTACATGACAACCTTGAGCGCGCCGCGAGCGGCGCCGCGCCGCAAGGTAGGCACGCCGCCGTTGTGAACGACCTCACCCCCTATTTGGCGGCCGGACTACCGAAGGGCTTGCTAACCGACTTGCTGAGCGCCTTTGCGCAGGACGTGCGCTACACGGCCAACGCGCACCACTACGACGATTGGCCAGCGCTTCTGGACTATTGCCAACGCTCGGCCAACCCCGTCGGACGGTTGTTACTGCACCTGTATGGGGTGACAACGCCACACGCACTGGCCGCCAGTGATGCGGTGTGCACCGCCTTGCAACTCATTAACTTCTGGCAAGACCTCAGCCAAGATCTGCCACGTGGCCGCTACTACGTGCCAGTCACTGCGTTGGTGGCGCAGGGGCTTACGCCACAGACTGACCTCACCACTCTCCCCTTGGCCCAGTCATCGGCGCTCATCAAAGCCTTAGTGGCGCACGCACGCAGCACCATGGCGCAGGGCTACCCGGTGGTCAACGCGGTACCGGGTCGTGCCAGTTGGGAACTTGCCACCGTTATCCAAGGGGGTTTACACGTCTTACGTAAAATGGAGCGTAACGGTTACGACAGCGCGGTAAACCGCCATAAGCTAACGGCTTGGGACGGCGTTGAAGTCTTCGCGCGAACCCTCCTCTTTAAATTTCGCCTCTTGTTTTAAATCCTCCCACGCGGCGTCCTGCGCGTGATGAAAATGGTTGCTATGTTGAACTTCTTTGCCCCGTCTGCCCGTGTGGTCCGCATCACCTCGTCATTGGCGGCTATGGTCGCCTTGGCTAGCGCTGCGCCAGCCGCTTGGTCCCAAGCCACGGCCAGCGCACCGCTACGCGTCACAACCGCGGCTTTTAAAGACATTGCCACCTACCCAAAATTGCAAGTGCCCGCCCAAGTGATTGCCCGCAACCGCGTGCAGTTATCGGCCCAAATAGCGGGGGTGGTGCAGCAGTGGCAAGCCGACACAGGCTCCAAAGTGCGTCGCGGTCAAACCCTTGCCCAGCTTGATCCACGCGATATGAGTCTGGCATTGGCTCAAACCCAAGCCGCTAAGCAAGCCGCAGAGGCGCGACTCGCCTTGGCCAAGCAACAGCTGAAGCGTGGCGAAGAGTTGGTCACCAATGGCTTCTTCTCCAGCGAGGCGCTGAACCAACGTGAGACCGAGGTAACCCTGCTTCAGGCTGATCTCAATGCCCGCATCGCAGCGGTGGCAACGGCCAAGCATGCGCTGTCAAAGACCAAAATTACGGCGCCATTCAATGCCGTCGTTTTGCAGCGCATGGCACAGGTTGGCAATACCGTCTCACCAGGCACGCCCCTGTTTGAGCTCAGTGATACCGCCGCACCAGAGGTGGAAACCGAGTTGTCCAAGTCTCAGGCCAACAGCCTTCGGCGCGCGACAACCGTGGCGTGGCAGAGTCCCAGCCAAAGCCAAACCTTCACGGTGCGCTTATTGCGCGTAACAGCCGCCCTCGATAGCCGCACCCGCAACCAAACGGTACGGCTTAAATTTGACCGCTACACCAACGACATGCCTCTGCCAGGGGCCAACGGTAGCCTGCAATGGCAAGATACCCAGCCCCACCTGTCACCCAGCCTATTGGTGCGGCGTGGTCAGCACATGGGCTACTTTACGGTGCAGGCCGGACTCGCAACTTTTAATCCGCTACCGAACGCGCAAGAAAGTCGCCCCGCTCCCGTCAACTTAAGCCCTGAGACTGTCATCGTCACGCAAGGTCAGGCGGCATTGCAAGACGGTCAAGCGGTCACGACACCATGAGTTTTTATCAGCGCCTCATCGCCAACCACCCGCTGGCAAACATCGCGTTTGTTGTGGTCCTTTGTTTGGGTGTGTTGAGCTACAGCTCCATGCCGCGCGAGCAAGATCCAGAAATTAACTTCAACTGGGTCAATATCACGACCGACATGCCGGGCGCCACCGCGGAAGAGGTTGAGCGCCTCATTACCAACCCACTGGAGGACTCCATACGTGGGGTTGCGGACATCCGCTTTGTCTTGTCCAACTCCCGCCCAGCGGTCTCGAGTATGTTGGTGCGTTTCCGCGAACTGTCGGACGCCGATTTCGATAAACGCATTACCGACCTGCGGCGCGAAATTCAAAATAAGGCGGCCAGTGAACTCCCCTCTGAGGCCAGAGAGCCACGGGTGCTGGAGTTAACCACCTCGAACGGATTTCCCACCGCCTCCATACTGCTCCAAGGGCAAGCCGACGATGAAAACCTGCGGCTAACCGCCAGACGCATCAAAGAAGACTTAGAGCGTATCAGCGGGGTTGACCGCGTCTCGGCCAACGGCTTGCGGGCGCCAGAACTTAAAGTAATACCCGACGCCCAAGCGCTCGCCGCACGTGGCCTTAATGCCGCCGATGTCGTTGACAGCCTGCGTGGACTCTGGCGAGATACCTCTGCGGGTAGCTTACGCACCACAGACGGTAGCTGGTCCATCAACGTCAATGGCGTAACCACCGATGCCGAGGTCATGGCCAATTGGCCCGTGCTCTCTTCTAGCCGCCCAGGCGTCTCTGCCCGCCTACAAGACGTAGCCCGCATCGAGCAGAGTCGCGGCAAAGCTGTGCAGTACGCCAGCTCCAACGGCCTACCGGCTATCTCGATGGCGATCACCAAAAAATCAGGCACCAACACGCTGGCTTTGGTCGACAGCCTCAGCGACTACGTTAATCAGAAAAACGCCAGCATCTCTGAACTCGGGCTTAGCCTCACGCTCAGCGACGACCAAACCGTACCGACCAAAAAAGCGCTTGGTGTGATGGAGACCAACGCCTTAGTGGGTGCCGTTATGGTGCTCGCCGTTTCTTGGCTATTTTTAGGTTGGAAGGTTGGTTTGCTCATTGCCCTCGGTATCCCGTTCTCCTTGCTCGGTACCTTCGCGGTTCTTAACGGCATAGACAACACGGTCAATGTATCGGTGTTGCTCGGGGTCGTGATTGCGCTGGGCATGCTGGTGGACGATGCTGTGGTGGTGGCCGAGGCGATTTACTACCGAATACAACGGGGACAAGCCACGATGCAAGCGTGTATTGATGGCGTCTCCGAGGTGGTCACGCCCGTTCTCGCATCCGTTGCCACGACGATGGCAGCGTTCTTGCCGCTGATGCTGTTGCCCGGTATTTTGGGTAAGTTTTTGTTCGTCATCCCGTTTGTAGTGACCATTGCGCTCGCCATTTCACTACTCGAGGCATTTTGGATGATGCCCGTACACATTGCATCGCTCAAGCTCTCTAAAACGGACCTTCAAAAAGAAGACTGGAGAAGTCGACTCAACCGTAACATCCGCCTCAAGTATGGCAAAGCGCTTGCCTACACCTTGCGACGTCCCAAACGCTTCGCTTTGCTCGGTCTGATGACCATTGCCTCGGCCGTGGCCTTACTGGGTAGTGGCGTTGTGCGGGTGCAGTTCTTCGCGTTTGACCCCGTCCGCCTTTTCTACGTCAACGTTGACATGCCCGCAAACGCATCGCTTGACGAAACAATGGCCGCCGTCAATCAGCTTGAAAAGCGCGTGCGGGCGCGCGTAAACGGTGTTGGTGAGGGCCAAGAGGCCCGTGCGATTACCGGTTTGGCAGGCGTGAAATTCACAGATACCGCACCGCTTTATGGTGACTCGTACGGCCAAATCATGGTGTCTCTCAACCCCTTAAGCGCCAACGCGCGGTCAGTAGAGGACGTCATCGCAGGCATGCGAGCCGACGTGGAGACAGCCCCCACACCGGGGCAAAAGACCTTCACCACGTTGTCGGGGGGCCCGCCTGCTGGCAAACCAATTGCGGTCAAGGTTCGGGGCGATGATTTTGATGAAATACAGCGTGCCGTCGAGGCCGTGAAGGCCATGACAAGGGACATACCGGGGACCTCCGATGTACAAGACGACAACGTCCCAGGAAAGCCGCAATTCACACTAAAGGTCAATCCAGACGCCATGCGCGATAACCACTTGAGCGCGGCGTTGCTCGCGCGCTTGGTGCGTATCAGCGTCGATGGTGAGGTGGTCTCGTTCACACGCGATGCAGGCGACAAGGTCGAGTTACGGGTCGTGGCCAATCGCAACGGCGGTAGTGATGAGCTGCGCACGATAGACACCCTGCTAGACACGCCTATTGCGCTGCCAAACGGTAATGTGACGCGCCTGGGTGCTTTGGTAGAGACCGACATGAAACCGTCACGCGGCGTCATCAAGCACTACAACTTCCGACGCACCATCACCGTGGAGGCCAACTTAGACAAGTCGATTACGGATACGGGTGTCGCCAACGACATCCTGAAAACCGGTTGGTTGACAATTGCAGACCAGTTCCCCACCGTGAGTCTTGACTTCTCGGGTGAGCTAGAGGACATCGAGCAAAGCATTAACGCAATGAAGGTCCTGTTCCTGCTGGGCATCGGCATTGTGTTTCTGATATTGGCGGCCCAGTTCTCGAGCTACTTCCAGCCGCTCATGATTTTAATGACCGT
>Ga0206130_10005736_pt1 | contig 14553 bp, 7 predicted proteins | sample Helgoland_Spring_9_FD_148637 | JGI IMG/M metagenome (GOLD analysis project Ga0206130, IMG submission 148637) | Pelagic subsurface seawater microbial communities from Kabeltonne, Helgoland, North Sea - Helgoland_Spring_Bloom_20160512_1 | ecosystem: Environmental > Aquatic > Marine > Epipelagic ... | reverse complement strand
AAACAAGAGTAAACTAGGCAAACAAGTCATGTGGAAAAATGCTAAGATTTTAACAGAAAATCTTTCAGCGTATTCCAAAAAATCGCCTTTGATGCCAATTCATACAAAAAATAATCTTACTTTTCAAGAGAAGAAGGGAGGCTGGCAGATGCTCTGGGATGGAAAAACAAGTAATGGATGGCGAGGAGCTAGATTAGATGCCTTTCCAGAAAAAGGTTGGGTAATAGAAGATGGCGAATTAATTGTGTTGTCTTCTGGCGGCGCAGAATCTGCTGCTGGCGGTGATATTGTAACAACTCAAGATTACAGTAATTTTGAACTTCAAGTTGATTTCAAACTGACAGCGGGTGCTAATAGTGGTATTAAGTATTACGTTGATACCGAAATTAATAAAGGACCAGGATCATCAATAGGTTTAGAATATCAAATTTTAGATGATGAACTTCACGAAGACGCGAAAAGGGGTTCTCATAAGGGCAGTAGAACAGTTTGCTCTTTATACGATTTAATTCAAGCAAATCCCACCAAACCAATTAAACCAATTGGAGAGTGGAATACGGCATATATAAAATCTTTTAATAACCATGTTGAGCATTGGATTAATGACGTTAAAGTGTTAGAATATGAACGTGGAAGTGGTGAGTTTTTAAAACTGGTTTCAGAAAGCAAATATGAAAAATGGAAAAACTTTGGATTACTAGACAAGGGGCAAATTTTGCTGCAAGATCATGGAGACAGAGTAGCATTTAGAAATATCAAAATTCGTTCAATAGAAAATAAATAATAAATTAACATGGGAATTAATAGAAGAAACTTTATTAAAAAAACAACTTTAGCAGGTGCCGCCATAACAGTAGGGAGTTCAGCTATGGCCATGTCTGCCAAAAGCTACAACAATATTATTGGAGCAAATGACCGATTAAATGTTGCTATTGCTGGTTTGGGAAGACGATTAAATGCATTCAAATCACCAATAGCTTCAAAGAAGAGTAATGTAAAATTAAGCTATTTATGCGATGTTATGGAAAGTCAGCGCTTAAAGGCTTTAAAAGGATTTAGAGCACATATTGATTATACTCCAAAGTTAGAGAACGATATTAGAAAAGTACTAGATGATAAAAAGGTAGACGTATTAATCAATGCCACACCAGATCACTGGCATACACCAGGTTCAATCATGGCGATGAAAGCAGGAAAGCATGTATATGTTGAAAAACCTTGCAGTCATAATATGTACGAAAATGAACAACTGGTAAAAGCTGCTAATCATTTTAATAAAGTGGTTCAAATGGGTAATCAACAACGTTCGTCTGGACATACAATTGAAATTATTAATGAAATTCATAATGGTGTCATAGGACAACCCTATAAAGCTGTAGCCTTCTACAACAATAGAAGAGGTCAGGTTCCTGTGCAAAAAAAGGCCTCAAGTCCTGAGGGCTTGGATTGGGATTTATGGCAGGGTCCAGCTCCAAGACGTGATTATACTTCGGAAACATGGAATTATAATTGGCATTGGTACGGATGGGATTATGGTACAGGCGAAGCTGGTAATAATGGAACACACGAATTAGATGTCGCACGTTGGGCATTACAAGTAGATTTTCCACAGCATATATATGTTGAAGCAGAAAAACGTCATTTCTTAGATGATGGTTGGGAGATGTATGACGATATGGAAGCAACGTTTAAATTTGCTGACAATAAATTGATCAAGTGGGATGGTAAATCCAGAAATAGTTATAGTACTTATGGTGGTGGCCGAGGTACAGTAATTTATGGTACAGAAGGCTCTGTATTTGTCGATAGAAGTAAATATATACTGTACGACCGCAAAGGTAAAGTGGTAAAACAGTATGATTCGGCATCAAAAGAAGCAGGAAATGCTTTAGGTGGTGGTGGAGATACCTCAACAAAACATGTTCAAAATCTTTTTGATACTATTAGAGGAAAAACTAAATTAACAGCACCAATTGAGGATGCAAGTAAAAGTATGGCAATGGTACATTATGCGAATATTGCCTACAGAATTAATGAAGGTTTTGATATAGACGATAAGACAGGGATGATGTATAACAGGGATGCCATGAAGCTTTGGTCAAGGACATATGAATCTGGTTGGGAACCAAAACTATAAAATGTGAAAAGACGATCTTTTATAAAAAAAACATCTTTAGCCACCGCAGGTTTAGCGGGATTCCCATACTTACATGGCAATGTCATGTCAAATATAAGTCCTAATGAGACTATTAATATCGGTGTTATTGGGACAGGAGTTCGTGGAAGTGGATTAATATCAATTATTAATTCCATAGACAATATAAATGTGATTGCTGGTTGCGATGTTTTACCTTTTAGGCTAGATAAAGGTTTAGCTAAATCTAAATCAAAACCTAAAGGCTATTCAGATTACCGAAAATTATTGGATAGCAAGGATATTGACGCTGTTATTGTTGCAACACCTTTTCATACCCATTCTAAGATTGCAATTGATGCACTCGATGCTAATAAGGCTGTATTTTGTGAAAAAACTCTAGCAAAAGGCTATTCAGGAGTTCACAAATTAGTAAATAAAGTAAATCAATCGAATCAGATATTTCAAACAGGGCACCAATACCATAGTTCAAGGTTATATACGCACGTAGTTGATTTAATCAAAAAAGGCAAAGTTGGTAATATTACTGCATTTGAATGCCAGTGGAACAGAAAAGGAAACTGGAGAAGACAAGCGCCCGAACCTAAATTCGATAAAGCTATTAATTGGAGAATGTATCGAGAATTTTCGGGAGGACTAACAGCTGAGTTGTGCTCACATCAAATCGATTTTGTGAATTGGGTACTAAACGAAACCCCAAATCAAGTTATGGGTGTGGGAGGTGTAGACTATTGGAAAGATGGTCGAGAAACCTTTGATAATGTTCATTTAATCTATAGTTATCCAAAAGGAATTAAAGCAAAGTTTACTTGCTTAACGAGTAATGCAAAAGATGGTTATCAAATAAAGGTAATTGGGGATAAAGGAACCATAATTATAGACACCAAACACGCATGGTTTTATCCTGAGGGTAAAAAAAAGAATAAAGTCTGGGGAGAGGTTGATGGCGTGAGTGGTGCAACTGTACAATGGGATAAAGAAAAGGGTTATAAATTAGATATTGAGCATTTAGACCCAAGCAAGCAAGCCTTGTTAGATTTCAGAGCATCAATAATCAATACTAAAACACCAGAATCAAATGTTATTACTGGAGCAAAAGCTGCACTATGCGTACAAATGGGACTCGATGCTATGTATAACAATGAAATTGTAAAATGGAATAATAAAATCACACTCTAATAAAAATTAATGAACTATTTAAGATTTGTTTGCTTTGTTATTTATTTTTTAAGCACAACGCTTAATAGTCAAACTGAGCTCCCCGCTTTTTTTGGAGACAATATGGTTTTGCAACAAAATGAAAATATTTCAATTTGGGGTAAAGACCTACCTGGGATTTCAATACTAATTTCTTCAAGTTGGGGAGAAAAAACCTCTACAGTTGTAAATTCAGAAGGGTTTTGGTCTTCAAAAATTAAAACAAAACAAGCTTCGTTTGAAAAACATACATTAAAGATTGAAGGCAGTAATACGCTAATTCTTTCTGATGTTTTAATTGGAGAAGTTTGGTTTTGTTCAGGGCAATCTAACATGGAAATGCCATTGAGTGGTTTAAGAAAATCAAAGGTTCTAAATGCAAATAAATATCTTGAAAAAGCAAATAATAAATATATTCGATTATTCAATACCCCAAGAACAGCAAGTATTTTTCCTAATTTTGATGTTGACGGTCAATGGGTTAAATCTCATACAATATCAGCACATGATTTTAGCGCCATAGGCTATATTTTTGGGACAAAGCTTTTCGAGAATCTCAATATTCCTGTAGGAATTATTGAATCTTCATGGGGAGGAACTAAAATTGAATCGTGGATGCCTAAAGCTGCTTTATTGAACTATGAAAATATAAAGATTCCTATTGCTTTATCTAAAGAGCAAAACAAGCAAAAAAAACCATCATTTTTATATAATGCAATGATTCATCCTTTCCAAGATTTTAAAATTAAGGGAATATTGTGGTATCAAGGAGAGTCAAACAGGAAACAGCCCGACTCATATGAGTCCTATATGAAAGCTTTAATTTCTTCATTTAGAACTCAATGGAAAGATAAAAACCTCCCGTTTTATTTTGTGCAAATTGCCCCCTTTGATTATGTGAAAAATAAAAAAGCAACAAATGGTGGCGCTGACCTAATTAGAGAGGCGCAATTTAAAGTTTCTGAACACATCCCAAACACAGGAATAGTCATTACCACAGATGTTGGAGATTGCAATGATATTCATCCATCTAAAAAAGAAATAATTGCAGAGCGATTATCAAAATGGGCACTCTCCAAACAATATAAGGCTAAAGGTCTAAACTTCAAAAGTGCTGTTTTAAAAAAAGTAGTAATAAAAAATGAAAAAGTAAGACTTCGTTTTAAATTTCAAAATAAGGACTACTTTTTAAACAGTGAAAATGTAAAAGGGTTTGCACTAGCTTCTCATGATAAAGTATTTTATCCTGCTAAAGTTAGCTTTAATAAGAACAAAAAAATAGTAACTATTACTAGTAGTCAAGTAAAAAATCCAGTAGCAATTCGGTATGGATTTGAAGATTGTTTTGAAAGTAATTTAAAAACAAATTCGGGCTTACCAATTTCTATATTTAGAACTGATAATTGGTAAAAGAGGTTTTTAATCAATTAACACAATTTATTTCAGGACACAACAGGATAGCCTAGGGGTGTAAATGATTTAATTTTAAGGACATTATAATTCATCAAATTAAGATTTTTTTTATGCAAAAGAACAGCTTTTTAGTAGTCATTTTTTCAATGCTAGTTTGTTTCAACAAAATTTCAGCGCAAGCAAAACAGGCTAATAGCGAAACCCCTAATATTATATTCATACTAACTGATGATCAGCGATTTGATGCTATTGGTTATGCTGGAAATAAATTTGTGCAAACTCCTGAAATGGATGATTTGGCTAAAACGGGCACGTATTTTAATACTGCAATAGTAACAACACCTATCTGTGCAGCAAGTAGAGCGAGTATTATCACAGGGCTTCATGAGCGCGCTCATAATTTTAACTTTCAAACAGGTAATGTGCGCGAAGAATATATGGAAAACTCCTATCCAAAACTACTTAAAGATAACGGGTACTACACTGGTTTCTTTGGAAAATATGGAGTTCGTTATAACGATTTAGACAAGCAATTTGATGAATACGAATCGTACGACAGAAACAATAGATTTAAAGACAAAAGAGGGTATTATTACAAAACGATAGATAACGATACTGTACATTTAACACGTTATACAGGTCAAAAAGCTATAGATTTTATTGATAAAAATGCCTCCAACGAAAAACCATTCTGTTTGTCATTAAGTTTTAGCGCACCGCATGCACATGATCCTGCTGAGGCACAATATTTTTGGCAATCTGAAATGGACCAAATGTTGGAAAACACTACGATACCAGATCCTGAATTAGGTGATGATAAATACTTTTTAGCACAACCAAAAATCGTAAGAGATGGTTTTAATAGACTACGTTGGACATGGCGTTATGATACACCCGAAAAATACCAACACAGCTTAAAAGGCTACTACCGAATGATTTCTGGAATAGACTTAGAAATTAAAAAAATTCGTGAAAAACTAAAACAAAAAGGCCAAGATAAAAATACTGTAATCATTGTAATGGGTGATAATGGCTATTTCTTAGGAGAACGTCAGTTTGCTGGAAAATGGCTGATGTATGATAATTCTATCCGAGTACCATTAATTGTTTTTGATCCAAGAGAAAACCAACATCAAGATATTGATGATATGGTATTAAATATTGATGTGCCTCAAACGATTGCTGACTTAGCAGGGATAAAAGCACCTGACACTTGGCAAGGTAAAAGTCTAATGCCCATAGTTAAAAAAGAAACTAATACCATAGCAAGAGACACCATTCTAATAGAACATATTTGGGATTTCAGTAATATCCCACCAAGTGAGGGTGTACGTACCAAAGAATGGAAATATTTTAGATATGTAAATGATAAAAGTATCGAGGAGCTTTACAACTTAAAGAAAGATCCAAAAGAAATTAACAACCTTATTGGAAAGAAAAAGTATAGAAAAGTAGCTCATAAACTTCGATTAAAACTTGATGAATTAATTAAGAAGAATAGCAATGCATATAGAGCAGCACCAACAGACTTGACGGTTGAACTTATAAGAGAGCCAAGTACCGATGTTAAAATATTTGATTTAAAACCAGAATTTGGATGGTCGGTACCTTTGGGCTCTAAATTTCAAGGAGCTTACCAAATTTTAGTGGCATCAAATAAAACGGATATTGATAATAATAACGGCGATGTTTGGGATAGCGCTCGTGTAGCGTCTACAGCATCTACAGATGTTGAATATGCAGGTAATCCGCTTGAAATAGGAAAAACCTATTACTGGAAAGTTAGAATTTGGGATGAAGCCAACAGATTAGTAGATTATGCAGAAGCACAACAATTTACAACAGGAAAAAGTGATAGTTATATTATTTCTACAGAAAATAAATATGTTAAAGCTCAAATAAAGCCTGTAAAATTTGAAAAAAGAGGTGATTTCTATTTTATAGATTTTGGGAAAGCCGCTTTTGCCACACTTAACTTTACTTACAATGCAAAAACACCTCATACAGTAACTGTTAGAGTAGGTGAAATGATAGATGATAATGGAAATGTTAATAGAAAAGTGCCTAGAAAAAGTAACATCCGTTATCAAGAAATTAAAGTAGATGTAAAACCTGGTAAAACTCAGTATCAGATTGAGGTACAACAAGATGAAAGAAATACAAGACCAAATAAAGCAGTACCTTTACCAGATGGTTTTCCACCATTAGTACCTTACAGGTATGCAGAAATAGAAGGTTTCGAAGGAGAATTAAAAGCAAATGATTTTACGCAATTGGCTTTTCATAGCTACTGGGATGAAGATGCAAGTAGTTTTAAAAGTGATAATGATATTTTAAATCAAGTTTGGGATTTATCTAAATACTCAATCAAAGCAACTACGTTTAATGGGTTGTATGTCGATGGAGACAGAGAACGTATTCCTTATGAAGCAGATGCGTATTTAAATCAATTAAGCCACTATACCACAGATAGAGAGTTTGCAATGGCAAGACGTACTATTGAGTACTTTATGAAAAACCCTACCTGGCCAACAGAATGGCAACAACACGTGCCTTTGTTAATTTATGCTGATTATATGTATACAGGAAATACAGAACTAATAGAGCGTTATTACGAGCCATTAAAACATAAGTCTTTATTTGAATTATCTAACGAAGATGGTTTAATCACATCAACAAAAGTTGATAAGGAGTTTATGAGAAAGTTAGGTTTCCCTGAAGGCTACAGAAAACCGTTGACAGATATTGTAGATTGGCCTTCCAAGAACTTTGCAGGAAGTAAAACCAAAGGCGAACGTGATGGTTTTGTATTTAAACCCTATAGCACTGTTATTAATGCTTTCTTTTATGAGAATATGAAAATAATGGCAGAGTTTGCCAAGTTATTAGGCAAAACACAAGAAGCTCTAGATTTTGAATACAGGGCTGCCAAAGCCAAAAAGGCAGTTAACGAACAAATGTTTGATAAAGAAAAAGGGATTTATGTAGACGGAATTGGTACAGATCATTCATCTTTACATGCAAATATGATGCCTTTAGCATTTGATATTGTTCCAGAAGAACACTATCAATCTGTGGTAGATTTTGTAAAATCTAGAGGAATGGCTTGCAGTGTTTATGGAGCACAATTTTTAATGGATGGTTTATACAATGCTGGCGAAGAAGATTACGCACTAGAATTATTGGCCAGCAAAGCCAAAAGAAGCTGGTACAATATGATTAGATCAGGTTCTACTATTAGTCTAGAAGCTTGGGATTATGAATATAAAATAAACCTAGATTGGAATCACGCTTGGGGAGCAGCACCAGCAAACGTAATCCCAAGAGGGTTATGGGGAATTAAACCAAAAACACCCGGATTTGGCGTTGTAAGTATTAAACCTCAAATGAGTAACTTAAAAAATAGCTCTATTGAAGTGCCAACTGTCAGAGGAAAAATAAAAGCAAACTATAGTTACGGTGGAAAAAGATTACAAACCTATGAAATTGAAATTCCAGGAAATATGGTAGGAGAATTTTCTTTAAACGGTTTAGATGGAAAAGAGTTAATCCACAATGGACAATCTGTGCCATCAGCATTTAAAACGATAAGATTAACTCCTGGCAAACATACAATCCAGTTGAAAATTAATTCATTTTAATTTTCTTTGATGTAAATTGTTGTTTATTGACAAACGGTAGTAAAAAACTACCTTATGTTGTTCTTAAGATAAAAGTATGTAAGAAAAACCAATGCTAAATATCATAAATTAAAATCTTCTCAGCATGAAAAAAAAACTGTTAATAGTATTTATACTTAGTTTTTTTAAAATAATTGATGCACAAACTAAATTATCAGCAACAGTAAATAGTGCAACAAAAGTTACCAAAGAAGGAGAGGGAGGTCTGTTTTTTGCAGGGACTAAAAATGTTAATTATAGATTTGGGCAAAGAATTTCTCCTCATGGCGATTGTGTGGATGTGGTCAATGGTTATGCATTTGTGACTTGGTACAAAGGAGGCTTGGATCAACGCAATTTAATGTTGTCTCGAAAAAACTTAAATATAGCGAACTCAAGCTGGGTTACCATTGAATTTCCACATAAACATATTGGTCAAGCCGGAGAGCTTTTAAAAGGGACTGGTATTCGAGGCGATTCTCATAACACTGCAGCAATTGGAGTAAGTACCATAGACAACACGATTCATCTAATTTACGATATGCATGCATACAGGTCGTCTTCTTTACCAAATGATTTCTTTAATTATTCGGTTTCCATGGCAAATAAAGCTTTTGTGCCTGATAATGAATTTACTTTAGATATTTTTAATGCAAAACGAAACTTTTTAAAATCTGGTCAAGATTACGAACGTATGACCTATCCAATGATACACAGAGCAGATGATGGAAGTTTAATAGCAAGATATAGACAAGGCGGTTCTGGAAATGGCGATATTTTATTGGCTCATTACAATGGTACTTCTTGGTCTAATAATTGGATATATCATGAAGGTACTTTAGCACTGCCAAATAGAAATAATATGTATGGTGGTGAACGTTTTTTAAACGGTAAATTTTATGCTGGTTTTTCTATAAGATATTCTACAAATAATAGCGCAGATACAAGCAACGGTTATATGTTAAATAGCGGTTTGTATTATGCATATACAAACGAAATTCCAGAAAATAATTCAAGTCAATGGTTTGATGTAAACGATACAACAATTTCAATTCCTATTAGAAATAATATCAATCCAAGTCTAGATCCTGTTCAAATAGCGCAACCTGGCGATGATTTTGGAACAACAGCATTACCTAGATCCTCTTCCGATCCGGCTTGGACAGTTACAGAAAATGGTGCTATACATTTTGTACAACGCGTTGATAATAGAAACGTACATTATTACAAAAAGGCTAATGAAGTCAATTTTTCTAAAAATGTTGGAGGTTTAATTCCTAATCCAGCTACAAGAGGCGAAATTTATAGCTACAAAAACCATGTATTTATGGTTGAGCTTTTGGGAGGAAAAGTAAATATTAAAACCACTTTAGAAGGACAAAATGACTGGAAAATCGTTTATTCTGGTACAGAAACTATTAATTTTTCTCATTTTGATGCCTTTGTAGTTGGTGATAAGCTTTATGTATATTTAATGGAAAATACAGGGAATAATACACCTGGTGTTGGAGATAAGCGCCCATTGTACTTTCAAGAATTTACATTAACTGAGGTTGATATTCCCAATGAAAGTGTTAATATATCATTGGAAGCAGAAGACTATACAACGGCTAGCAATGATATTAATGTGGGTTTTAGTACTGCCGCTTCAGCAGGGAAATATATTGACTCTTTTTCCTCGAACCAGTTTGTAGAACATAAATTTCAAGTCACTACTGCCGGTACTTATGATTTTATTCTTTTTGCAGCAAATAGAAATAGAGACGATTCTATCATGGATATTGAAATTAATGGAACCTTGTATGACAATGTTTTAATAACCCAATCATTTGATTGGAATGTGTATTTTGAAACTAGAATTTCAAATATTACACTAATCCAAGGAGAAAACACAGTAAGACTAACACAGCAAAGATCATTGTCAAGTGAACCCGATAAAATCGAGTTCGAATTAATATCAGCTCTGAGTATTAATGACTCTAATCCTCTTGATTTAACGGTGTATCCTAACCCTAGTAGTGGTGTTTTTAATATTCAATCTAATGTTCAGAACATTGAATACACTTTGATTAATATTCAGGGACAAACCTTGGATAACGGAGAAATTTTGCATAAACAAGTTGATTTTTCAAAGTTTGGTCAAGGAGTTTATTTTTTGCAATTGACCAATGATAAAAATAGCTTAGTCAAACGCATCGTAATAAAATAAATAAGTCAATGAAAAAATACAGTTATCTCCTTTTTTCGTTGTGTCTGGTATTAAATTCATGTAAAGAATATGAAGAGGTAAAAATAGAAGGTCAACTTAAAAAGTGGCACAGAATTGTGCTAAATTTTCAAGGCCCCCAAACAAACGAAATGGATGTAAACAATCCGTTTCTAAATTACCGTCTAGATGTAACTTTTAAAAATGGGGATAATACTTTTGTAATTCCTGGGTTTTATGCTACCGATGGCAATGCGGCTGAAACAAGTAGTGCATCGGGTAACATTTGGCAAGTACGTTTTACGCCCAACCAAATAGGCGAATGGACCTATATGGTTTCTTTTAAAAAGGGACACACAATAGCTGTTGCTGAAGATTTAAAACGTGGTTCAAGTGCTGGGTTTATGGATGGTCAAAAAGGAAGCTTTATAATTACCGATTCTAGTAAGATAGGAAATGATAACAGAGCAAAAGGGCGGTTGCAGTATGTTGGAGAATCCTACTTGAAATTTGCTGAAACCCAAAAATATTTTATAAAACTTGGTGTTGATGCCCCTGAAAATTTATTGGCCTATACCAGCTTTGATATGTCAACCAACGCTCTTGGATTTGAAAAAGATTGGGAGCCACACGCCAAAGATTTTGATGAAAGTGCGTCTCCATTTTTATGGCAAAAAACAAAAGGTAAGAATTTGTTAGGTGCAATTAATTATTTGGCTAGCGAAGGACTAAATGTGTTTTCGTTTTTAACCTTTAATGTGGATGGAGATGATAGAAATATATTTCCGCAGTTGTTAAAAGTGCCAATAGAAGACTATGAAACTTATGCCAGTATAAAGAAAAATAAAGAAGCTTGGGAGACGATGTTTCACAAAACTCGATTTGATGTTTCAAAACTCGATCAATGGGAGCGTATTTTTGAATATGCTGAAACCAAAGGTATGTTTCTTCATTTTAAAACTCATGAAACAGAAACAGATCATTTAATGGATAAAGGCGTTTTTGGTATTGAAGGAAAGTTGTATTACAGAGAGCTCATTGCAAGGTTCGGACACCATCTATCTATGAACTGGAATTTAGGAGAGGAAAATAATCAACCTATTGAAGAGGTAAAAAAAGTAGCAGATTATGTATCTAAATTAGATGCATATAATAGTCATTTGGTAATCCACACATTTCCTAATAAGGATGATCTATTTGCTGCATTTATTGGAGCGCAATCCCCACTTACAGGAGCTTCTCTACAATTAAGTCATCCAGATTTTAATGATGTCCATGCTAGAGTTCTAAAATGGCAAAACAAATCAAATGCTACTGGTAGAAAATGGGCCATAGCTGTAGATGAACCAGGAAAAGCCAATATAGCATTGCTTCCAGATGATGAAGATCCAGAACATAATTATGCTCGGAGTAGAGCCATGTGGGGAACGCTTATGGCTGGTGGATTTGGTGTAGAATGGTATTTTGGATATGCAAGTCCTAATTCAGATTTAACCTGTCAAGATTTTAGAAGTCGCGATTTATTTTGGGATCAAAATAAGCATGCATTACAGTTTTTTAATACCCATATTCCTTTCTGGGAAATGGAATCTAGAGATGATTTAATTGTAAACAATACTATAACCTATTGTCTAGCCAAAGAAGATGAGGTATACGCCGTATATACAGAAACAAGTGCAACTAATTTAAGGTTAAACTTATCTAATACTGGAAGTATTTATACTGTAAAGTGGTTTAATCCTAGAAATGGAGGGGGCTTACAAAATGGTTCAATTGAAGCCGTAAAAGCAACAGGAATTGTTCAGTTGGGGTTGCCTCCATCTGATCCAGATAAAGATTGGGTAATCCTTATAAGTAAGAGTTCAATTTAACTAATTCCATAAGAAATTACTTTCCTAGCCACACTTAAAATTGTTCTGACTTTAGGTATTACCGCACAGTACAGGACGGGTCTGCTGATTTCTAGTCTTATTTTTAAATCATCATAAATTATTTTTAAATATTGGCGAGTTCTAGTAGTATATTAAACAGTTTTAAGATGATAAACAAACATAACGTTTGGGCACTAAAAGTCACCTTATTTTTTTATTTAACAATGATATGTAACGCCCAAAACCCAATAGTTCCAAACAAGGGTTTAAACGATCCTCATATTCACATATTTAACGATACTGCTTATGTTTACGCATCTCACGACAAATCCATAGATAATAAAAAATTTGTCATGGAAGATTGGTGGGTGTGGTCATCTCCAGATTTAGTGAATTGGACACAACGAAGCGTTCTAAAACCAAAAGACACCTACATAGGGAAAGATTTCTCAAGATGTTGGGCAACAGATGCCGCATACAAAAACGGAAAATATTATTGGTATTTTTCAGAAGGGAATGAGCAAACTGGAGTAGTAGTAGGCGATACACCTGTAGGACCATGGAAAGACGTTTTAGGAAAACCGCTTTTGAATTCAGCTCTTACGCCAACTCATGAATACGATATGGCTATTTTTGAAGAAAATGGATCACACTATATCATTTTCGGGGTTTGGGAGTATTATATTGCCAAACTTAATGAAGATATGATGAGTCTTGCTGAGACTCCAAAAAAAATTGAGATTACTAATGTAAGAGGGCCGTACAATAGCGATGGCGAAAACAAAATAATGCCAACCGACGATAAACCGTTTGTTCATAAATACAATGGTAAATATTATTTATCTTGGGGCTGCTTTTATGCGATGTCTGATAATTTGTATGGGCCTTATGATTATAAAAATTCTGTAATAAAAGAAGAAAGTTTTGCAGAAGGTTACGATGCACCCACTTGGCCAAATGGATTTTTACAAGGCCGTCATGGTTCGTTTTTCGAATGGCATAACCAATGGTATTATGTGTATTGCGATATCAGTCAAACAGCTAATAGATGGTTTAGAGACAGTTTTATAAGTTATGTACATTACAAACCAAATGGCGAAATGGAAACTGTAAGAATTGATGGTGTTGGCGTTGGAAATTATATTGCGAATAAAAGTATTGAAGCCGAAGATTATTTTAAATCTTATGGTATCAAAAAAATAGAGAATACTATTGGAGGTTTCTCTATTCAACCCCAAAAGGAATTAAGTTATACCGTTTATCCTAACGTAAAAGGTTTAAGTGATAAAACCACTTTAGAACTAGAGGTTATAGCTGGTGAAAATACAGAAATAGAAGTAAGAAAAGATAACCCAAATGGGCAGCTATTATTTACATGTAATGTACCTAAAAATGATATCTATACACTTCAAAAAAGACAGTTTGATGTTAAAAATTTAGAAGACCTACAGTCTTTATGCTTTATATTCAAAAACATAAAACATAAATCGTTTATATTAAATAGATTTCAATTCAAAAACTAAATAACAACTTAAAAATTTAAAAATGAAGAAATTATTTTCGTTATGCTTATTAATCAGTATCGCTGCCACTTCTTGTAGTGAGACCGTTTCAAAAGATTATAAAGATGCATCTTTATCTATCGACGAACGTGTTGAAGCTTTGCTTCCAAAGATGTCAATAGAAGAAAAAGTAGCTCAAATGCGAATTTTTCATGCCAATATTGGGACTAAACCTGATGCAAATGGAAAGTTAAAACTATCCGAAAAAGTTATTAAAAAACTAAAGTTAGGTATTGCAGGAATTAAAAATCCAGGAGAGCATATTGATGCTGTAGCGGCTGCAAAATTAAATAACGAACTCCAAAAGTATATCATCGAGAATAACCGTTGGGGTATTCCAGCCTTATTCGTAACAGAATCTTATAATGGTGTCGATGCAGAAGGTTGTACTAAGTTTGGTCGTCCAATAGCATCGGCAGCATCATTCAACCCAGAATTAGTGCAAAGACAATGGGATGTTGTAGGTAGAGAAGCACGGTTAAGAGGAATG
>Ga0206130_10005731_pt1 | contig 14562 bp, 10 predicted proteins | sample Helgoland_Spring_9_FD_148637 | JGI IMG/M metagenome (GOLD analysis project Ga0206130, IMG submission 148637) | Pelagic subsurface seawater microbial communities from Kabeltonne, Helgoland, North Sea - Helgoland_Spring_Bloom_20160512_1 | ecosystem: Environmental > Aquatic > Marine > Epipelagic ... | reverse complement strand
GCTAGTTAATATTTTTGATTCAGAATCAAGTTTTGAATCTTTAGGAGCAGCTTTATTGATGTCTGAACAAAACTTTAAGAATGTTTCTAAAGCATGTTTAATAAAACGATTTTCTGGTGTATCAACTGAATCTGTTTTACGGACAGTAGTAATTCTTTCAGGAAGTGTTTTTAAACCATAACTTTCTAAATAATGACCGCTAGGTAAATTCGTTCTTTTCCCGCCTTTAACTAACTCTTTTACGTTGTTATTAGAAAACCTTCTAACACTTCTAATATCTTTTTCTTCATGAGTGTCAGTCCACTTGGTTACGGGTGCTGTAACTATTCTATGTACAGCATCCTTAAACTCTGCCGAATTAATTATTGATTTAATGAAGGCAAATTTTTGATATAGAGTTTGACTATCTTTTAAATAGTCAACATCAAAATGATGAGAAACTGGTGAATTAGACTGTAAAAGTAAATCAGTACATTTCTCTGTGATGAGTTCAAGCATGTCTCTGTAATCATCTCGATATCCAGATTTAACGGATTGAACTTCTAAATCAATTGATATGCACTTTTCTAGATTCTCCGTTTTTAGTAAAGGAATCTCTAATGTTCCAACAAATATATTTGGTGAGATTGTGCCTATGTTGGATTTACGTTTATGCTGTTGAACTATATTCTCACCAATGTCACCAAGCATAAATTGATTGTCACTTATCTCATAGTCATAATAACAACCCTCAATTAATTGAAAACGAGCTTCATTATTTTCAATAGCTGTTTCAATACCATCAAATAAGGTTACGTCTCTTTTGGAACTGATCCAAAGTTTTAATCCTTCTTGAACAGAATCTAAATTTATTTCTATTTCAGATAATTCTTTCATCTACTAAGCCTCAGCATAACTTGCGAATCCATTATCGACCGCTCCTTTATACATCCTTGCAATTTTTTCTAAAGACAGTGGATATAGCACCTTATCATTTGAGTAATCAAAATCATCTTTATCGAAAACATCTTTAACCACCTTTATATCCTCTGTCAAACAAAAACTGCCTAAAGTCTCTAGAATAGGAGATAGCTTTCTTCTTGAACCATGAAGCTTTGGAAGTAACTTTTGCATAATAGCAATATCTATCTTTTCGGAAGTTGTAATTTTATTATTTAGAGTATCTAATTGATTAATAAGTCTCAGAATTTCAGTAGCACTTCTGTACCCAAACTCTGCACCAGTTTTTTGCAATTCACCAAAGAAATTAAGTAGTGTTTTATTGATTTCATTTAGGTCTTTGGTGGTAAATGATTTGTTATTTGAAAGACTTATAAAACTTTGAGCCATAGTTGCTCCTTTAGCTAACAAAGCTTTCATATTTAGGTCGTTTTCTGAGCTAAGGAAACCTTCCATTTCGTTATTGTTAATACGAAACTCTATAGTGTTTGCTCTATCTAAAACTTTTGGACTAAACATATTGGTGGTTTCATCAATATTTACAGTACCTATGATAAATAAATTTGCTGGGACTTTAAGTTTTGAAGGAACTCCATTATCCACAGTGCCTTCAGCGTAAAGCGGAATTTCTTCATTGGATTCCATTACGCTTAAAAAATCTGCAAAATACCTTTCTACATGACTCAAATTCATTTCGTCTAATATCAGAAAATGAGGAAGTTCAGGATTGGAATTTGCTTGCATTATTAAGTCTATTACACCGCTATCAGGCTTTACATACTCTTCAGGTTTTAACGCATTTGGATAACCAAGTAATGGTTCTCGATTTGTCCAATCTGCACCTACAGGTATAATGCGATACTGACTTTCTTCTTGACATATCCATTGCACATAGGCTTGGGCTAACTTAGTTTTTCCTGAACCTGAAAGCCCTGTTAATATTATAAATGGTTTTGTTAAAAGAGAACTGACAAATCGGGTTATAAGTTTGTCTGTGTAGACTAACCCTGCATTTTTACAAGAATTTTGGAAATCCGAAATATCAAAATCTTTTTGATTTCCTAAAGGTTTAATTCTGATTGGTTCTTGATTAGCAGTTTGATTGTTGTCTATCTTATCTTTTAAAAACTTTAGATAATTACTCTTGCCTAAGATTGCTCTTGGCATGTGAGTGGATTTTTTTTGACTGAACTCATAGAATTTACCACTCTCTTTATATAAGTTTTTCTCTAATGTATTTAGATACTCTTTTGTATTATCTGCAGGCAAGCTAAAGACTAAAGAGTTAAACTCTTCATTATATATGTCTTCATATTCAGACAGACCTTCAATAAGCTTATCTCTATTGGAGTTAAAGGAATCTTTGAAATAGTTGTGTTTAGAGCCATCAAGTTTGATAAACCAATCTGCAAAGTCTTCTTTCAAATTTTCAAAATGGGTAACGGTATCTTCATCTGAAGCAGGTGTTGTACTAATATCATTTAGTACAACTTCATGATTGTTGTTTTTCAAGATTTCCTTGTAGCCACTATATGGATTTGAAGACTGAGGAATAAAATCAAAATCAAACAAATCATCTTTTTTGTATTTAAAAACAATTATATCTCCAATAGCCGCATTTAGTTCATTTCTCAGAAAATGTTTTAATTCTCCATCAATTCGTGATTCACTACCTGCTGCATATAAACGAGTAGTTATAGTTTTACCACTTTGGCTTCCGAATGGAGAATTAGGATCTTGTACTTTATATTTGAAAGTGATTTGTCTATCAGGGTCTGGTGCACTGTAATTGAACTTAAAAAATACATTTGAAGTTTCTTTTGGAAAGGCAATTTGTTTACCATCTCTTAAATCTTGTTTGAAAATATTTCTGATATAAATCATGTTCTCAATTGTTTTAATTTGTTAATCCACTATAGACACTTTCTGCGATTGCTTTTGCCATTATAGGAGGGACCGCATTACCCACTTGCATATAAGTTTCTTGCTGATTACCCACAAAAATGAAATCATCCGGGAAAGATTGAATTCTTGCAGCCTCTCTCACAGAAAGAGTGCGCAATTCAGTTGGATGTATATACATATAGCCATCCATACCAATGTGCGCTAAAATCGTCCAAGAAGGATTTTTCAGCACCAATCGTTTTAATCTATCCTTGAAAATATCTTCACGGAAAGGCAAGATTTGACGTACTTCTTTGGGCAAATCCATATAAATATCCCCTTGTTTCATATGACCAAACACTTTTTTTGCTCTTTCATTGGACATTCTGCAGATATTATTAGCGACTATTCCATTTGTGTTTTGACGCATAAGTTTTTGATATGTATCTAGATTCTCATGTTTAGAATATTCACACTCATTAATTCGCCAATTATCTGTGATTTTAGGCAAATCAGAAATGGCGCTTTTTACATTAACATGAGGTTTTAGTTTAGTAGAATCAATATTTTCTCCATTTGGATTAATATTGTAATTAGAGCCTTCAAACCAATGAGTTATTTTTGGATAGTTGAAACTGTGATTTTTTAGATGGCCAACTAATATCATCCTTCTTCTATTTTGAGGGACTCCATAATTAACGCTATTTAGCACTTTAACCTCTTCAACAATATGATATTCTGGTAAATCTCTTTCAATAATTCTTTTAACCTCTTTATATGTTGCTCCTTTATATTTTGTAAGAAATTGAGGGACATTTTCCATTACAAACATTTTGGGTTTGAAATAATTTACATATTCAAGGTAATCCATGAACAAAATATTTCTAGGGTCTTCCGTAATACAATCGCCTTTATCTTTATTAACGGATTGTATTTTTGCATGACCAATAGTGCTAAAGGTTGGACAGGGAGGGCCACCTATTATAACATCAACTTGCTGCTTATTGATTAATTCATGAAATTTTTGAGGTGGTAGCTCTCGTATATCAGCATGCACTGACACTGAATTTTTAAAATTTAATTTGTGAGTTTCAACTGCAGCTTTTTTGTTGTCAATCCCACCAATACAATTGAATTTATTTGACATTTCAAAGCCTTTTGCAAAACCTCCAGCCCCACAGAATAGATCGATAAAATTGTATTTTTTGTTTGCCATCTTTATTTTAAAAATTGTTTAATTGCTTTTGCAATTTGTTTTGCCATTAATGGTGGTACCGCGTTTCCTACCTGTTTATATTGATTTGTTCTTGACCCAACAAATTTGAAATCATCAGGAAAGGATTGTACTCTTGCCGCTTCTCTTACTGTAAATGTTCTCTTTTGCTTATGGTCTGGATGAATAAATAGGTTTCCATCTTTATATAAGTGAGCCACAACAGTTCTACCTGGTTTCTCTGCTACTTGAACAGTGTATCTGTTTCCGAAATGTTTTGGATCATGATGAATTAAATCAGGTCTTGTTTTAGCCAGATCTTTTAATTGCCATTTGTTTTTACTCAAGAGTTCATACCGCTGCTGGTCCATGTTGTTGTGTTTTCGGGCAACATGGTTATAAAGTTTTGAAAAACCATTAGGTCTAACTATCTCTGTAAACGAATTCTTAATAGCAATTTCATGTTCAACTTCTTCTTGCCCTTCACCGGGCAACAATTTTGGCAAGTCCGAAATCGCATCCTCAACTGTCAAATATTTTTGAAGACCTAAAGTTTCATTATTAGCTTCCATATCTGGGCTGTAATGAGTTTTTTCAATAGCCTTGTAAATATCTAATGGATTTATTTTAAGGTCTTTTCTAACACCAATTAAGATTACTCTTTTTCTTATTTGAGGAACTCCATAATGCACCGAATTCAAAAGTATTGTATCCCTATCATCACATAAAGAATAGTACTCTGACATATTTTCAACTATTTCAGGAAATATGTAGTTGCCATTAGGTTTTGCGGAAAGCAACCCTGAGACATTCTCAAACACAAATATCTTAGGCTTATGTTTCTCTAAAATTTCAAGATATGAACGGAAAAGATAATTTCTAGGATCATTCCTCATTGAATTTTTATCTTGTGCTCTTCCAACGGATGAGAATGTTTGACATGGTGGACCACCTACTAAAACATCTATTTGTCTATTTCCGACAACACTATCAATCTGGTTATACACATCTTCAGAAGTGAGGTCTCCACATATAACTGCACTTTCAATCGCCTTCTCCGAGTAATTGTAATAGCGCATCCTCTCTTTAACAGTTTCACAAGCTGGCGCATCAAAGTCAACATGAACTACAGACTCAAATTTTTCTTGATAAAATCCTTCACTAAATCCACCACAGCCGGCAAATAGGTCTATAAATGTATATTTCTTACTCATGTTCAACTAAAAGTTCTTTTACACTGATGTTTAATATTTCAGCAATTTCATAAAGGCATTCAATACTTGGTTGCCTTCTGTTTTGGACATATGAGTTTACCATATTGTAACTCTTACCCAATTGTTCAGCTAACCAAATTTGTTTGATGCCTCTTTCTTCTAAAACCTCTTTTATTCGGTTCATTTTTGAATTATTTAATTCAGCCAGCAAAATAGGAATTATATTTAAGTATCTCATAAAATGAGTATTAAAATAATCATTCAGTTTGGGTGGTGGTGGAGTGAAAGCTCTTTTGGTGCTGAGGCACGAAGCGACAAATGTGCTTGAACGTGTGGTGGGCTTTTCTTTTTTCCAATGGCATACAACGGTTTGGCTAAACTGCGTTTTAATGCAGTTTAGGTTTTGTTGTAACCAGTGATTTCTCCATTTTTTTAATAAATGAGCTTTCTACCAAGTCATATCCAGAAAGCTTGTAAACCCCATCATCATTTCTTCTAAAAGACCAGTACTTAAATTTGTCAATTTGAAACCAGAATGAACGGCCACTCTTAACTTTTTTTCGTCTTCGTATCATTCTAGATTCATTGTTATCCTGTATGTATTGCTTACTAAAATGCAGTTCAAAAATGGTATCGTAAATGTTTTCAATCTTATAGTAGGATGTGTACTGGAAACCAAAATGAAGTATTGAGTCTGTCTTAGCAACTAATTCATTGTTATTGAATTCAAAAGAAGAAGGATCGGCCGAGTTAGCTTCATAATATAGCCCGTCTATTTGATTTTCAGGTGAAAACAACCCCAGAAAAAGTATCATCAGAATAAGTTTCATATTATTTCACATTGGTTACAACGTTCCATGTATGGTGTCGTAGCACCCCGAAGGGTGCTATGCACTATACATATTGTTGTGTTTTCGTGCTTATTTTCTCTTCTTTTTTCAGCGTTGGGGCAGACATACTCTTTGACAAGTTTTGGCTCGTGCGGTGGGCCTTGAGCGACTTGGCAATGTGTATGGCTGTTATGCGTTGAAACCTGCATCTTGTAAACGAGATAAGTGTCTTTTAATATTTTTTTCGTGAAAATCATTTAACTTTTTAAGGCCATAAGCGAAATCTGCAATGTATTGTAATTCTTTCGCTGATAACACTTTCGCTTTAGTATCCCACACTACCATTTTCGTGAGTAAATCCGAACTGATTTTATTGTTCGATTTAGCTACTGGTAAACTTTCAGCTTCTGAAACTTCAACTTCATCAAAGAAATTTGGAGAACCTGCCAGAATGTTTTCAATGATTTTTATAGCATCCCTTCTTTGGTTATCAGACAATACCTTATTCAAACGTAGCGAAGATTGAATATTAATTGCTCTGTCTTTTAGGTGTTGGGTCATGCTCTCAATTTCTGAGCCTATTTTGCTTATTTCGAGCCATTTTGCAATCGGTATAGATTTTATAAAATCAACTTCGGCTTGGATTAGTTGACTTTCAACTTCATCTTCAGTTATTCTTTTCCTTTTTTCAGATGATTTATTTTCCAAGTCTGCCTTTAAACTTTCCAAGTCAATATTGAAATCCTCATTTTTGATTGCGTTCCAACAGTCTTCTTTTTTTGCCCACTCACCATATAAGGAACCTGGAGCCTGATTTTTGATGTAATCTTCTATTTTAGACATTACCTCATGGAGTTTGTCTTTAAGAATCTCGCTCAAGGATTGTTGTTTCCAGATTTTGTATAGATCAAGTTTATAATCCAATTTGAGACCCAACCAAGCTATGGAATAAGGAACTGTTATGTATCGCATATCACCAATTGCATTTGGTTTTACACCATAAATTTTTTCAGCATTTTTAAATAATAGTGCTTTTGCAACTAAATCCTCAAACCAAATATTGTCTGGTTTGAAACTGAAATTATAATTCAAGAATTGAGCATAATTCTTCTGACTTCCTCTAACAACGATATGTGGCCCAACAACTATTTTCTTGCCATTGTAAACTTCTTCATATGAGTTGATGTATTTAGCAAGTAGCTCCTTAGTAAACATTTGACTTCTTGGGTTCTGCTTGTCGAATTGTTTTCGCTTTGATGGAGTTATTCCGAATCGGTTTCTATCATTTTTATACTGACCTCTTGAGCGCTCAAAGAACCAGCGTGTTTGAGTCATTTGACCTGAAATCGGTGGAGCCCAAGTTGTTCTTGACAGTTTCTCAATCAGTATGTGGTTTTCTCTGTTAGAACTTAAATCAGAAGCGGACACACGATTTTGAGTGTTTGCGTATTCTGCAATACGTCCTACAATTTCAGAAAAATTGTCTCTGTTTTTTACAATAGTCAGTTTTACAGGGACAAATACATTACTAATATCTACCTTGTCCTTTTTCCAAGTATGATAAACAGATGCCGTTGTTTGACCGCCATTTACAATTTGAAAATCCTTTACTTGAGCAATTGCTTTTCCTTGATTATTTGGTAAATCTGATATAGTAACTTCTTCGGCAGTAGCTGCAATACCGTTATTAAAAGCCATAAACATATGCTGCTCTTTCAAAATTGTGTTTCGAATACCCTTGTTTATTTTTCCCGTAAACTGAAGAAATGAACGAACATTCTGTTCCAGTAGTCTTGCTCCATATTGCTCATAAATGTCCGCTAGTGCAAGACCTGGAATAATTGCAAGCCAAGATTGATAATCAGAATTCTCAGTTTCATTGACAATACAGGGAACTTTATAACCTGATTGTTCAAAGTTAATTTCAATGGGTACTCTTGATTGATCGGAAAGATTGAAGAGATAATTTATATCAATAGTCCTATAAAAAACTGTGTACCCTGCAACCGTATCAGAAGTTTTTAATTCAGCTTTTACTTCACCATTCGTAATTAAGAAGATATTTACACGAGTTAGATATTCTTTAACTTCTGGTACATTCGCTAAAGTTTGAGCGAGGTCAAATATTTCTGAACTTTCCTCAATTTCATTTACATAATCTTTATAAATCGCATTTCTAAGAAACTTTACAGCCCTGTCAATAGTCTTATCTGCATCTCCTTTTGTAACGCTTTGGATGGAGGAATCGCCATTATATATAGTAACAAACAAATCAAGTGTTTCATAATTTTCATAAAGAGAATAGCCGTTGATTTTATGTTCAACTCCTCTTTTGCTAATTTTTTCATCAAAACAGACTCGATAGTTTTCAGTCTCACCAGCATCTGATAAGAAAGACAATGCTAATTCAGTAAAAACTTGTTCAGGGTTTGTTCCTTCTTCCTCTGTAATCAAGGTTGAGTTAATCTCTTCTTGAATGTCTATATAGAACTTTTGTAATTCTTTATTTGCCATAAAAAATGCTATTGTATTTCGCCCAAAAGGGTTTCTTGCTCTATTCTCCATTCCTCTGATTCGGATAGGACAATTGAATATCTCACGTCACCAACACCAATTGGAATTTGATTTTCGGTTATTCTTGGAAAATTTCCAGAAACTCGGTACAAGTTTTCTTGGCGAATGGTATAACCTCTTTCTTCATATAATGCTCTATGTGTTTCATAAAATCCAGATTCTAATAGTTTTAGCTTAAATAAATTAGAAGCCATTATATTGTCATTCAGAAATTCAGAAACTTCGTCAACAATTGAATTTAGTGATTCTCCATTTCCAACTCTTATCTCAAGCGAAAGATGATACAGAAATATTTTTTCAATGATGGAATCATCCAGCTGTCGTTCACTAGCGATATGAATTTTTTGATGATTATTACCGTGCGTAGTTTTTACTTCAACTGCCCAATTTGAATACTGAAAGTCTTGAAGTGCCTTCTCAGGACCAAGCCAAGATTTAAGACAGTAATTTTTATCTGATGTATTGTTCAAGAAAAAACGTAAAAAATAAATTTCACCGTAAAGACCTCTTTGTGCTTCATCTGATAACCCTTGCTTACCAACTTTTTCAAATAAGGATTGCCATTTCGCCAAACGTTCTAACAATTTTTCTACTAAAGTTTCTTCCGTTGTAACTTCTGATACTCCAAAAATCAGATCCTCACATAGTGTAGAAAAAATATCTTTGTGTTGTTTATTAAGTAAAAGAATAAGTAAGAATTTCTTTGATTTATCCATTTCATCAGAAAGCGTTTCTATCTTGATGTCTTTGAGCTTGTTCCATTGATTTTCGTCAAAAGAGAATGAAGCACTTATTCTAAAAGCAATACATCTTAATTTTTCTGGGGCTTTTAATGCTATAAAAATATCAGGCACTACTTCTGCGGAATATCGCTTGTAAAGCAATCCTGAGTGACTTAAATTATCACCCTCCAGACTAAGCCATATATTTTCAATCTTCGTCATCTCCATAATCTTCAAAATCTTCTTCAACAATATCAAATCTGTCGAGTAACTCTTCATTTACAGCATAAGATACTGGTGCGTTGTAATTACTTTTCGGAAAACTTATTGCATAGCCTACAAATGGATTTACTCCCTTTGGCAAAGGATTTTTGGGGTCTATACTTTCTTCAGGGTCTAGCAGGTAAATAATTAATAATGGCTTTTTGGGGTCTCTTAATTCATTTCTAACTATTTGTCCGTTAGGATACATTGCTTTACCTTCTTTTTTTCTGTGAAGATTGGTTAGGTTCATTGCTCTTTCATATTCAACATCAGTGAAATCAATAAATTCATCTGACGGACTTATGATATGGGATTTTCTTAAATAATATATCTGTTCATTTGAGTTCTTATCATCTTCCGTCCTTTTCCATTGACCAATTTGGATGTTATTACCATTTAGAGCAATAGTTGAATTATTTTTCGGATTAGGTTTAGTCATAAGAGCAATTCGCCAATCAGTTAATTCACCGTTTCTTAATTGAGCATTAATGAATTGAATGATTTTTCTAGGTTCAGCCTTTTTAAGATTTTCTACTGATTGCATTCCTTCAAAAAAATTGATGACTTGCTCCGCAGGAATATCAAACCATACAAAAGCATTTGGTTTTGGTTCAAAATTGGCAGGTAACCCTGATATGAATTTTTGAGTGTTTTTGAAGTTATTGTCAATCACAGAAATGTCTTTTTTGAACTCATATGATTCAACTAATCTACCCGCCCAAGAAATTTGAACTGTAATTGCAGAACGCATTTTATTGGTTGCCGATATTTGCAGAACACCAGGATGTGTTCTAACTTTTAAGGCATACTGTTCGGGAGTTGAACCCGCAACATCTGTCATATAATCGAACTCTTCTCGTAATTCTTCGGATGCTTGTGTAATATGGCAGAACCATTCATTTAATTCTCTACTTGTAAACAAACGGCATAAATCAACATACCCACCTCTATAACCAAACCAGCGCCCCATTTGCATAAGAGTATCATACATTCGTGAAGCTCGTAAATAGTAACTAACTGAAAGACCTTCCAAAGTCAAACCTCTGGATAATTTATTTCCACCTACAGCAATTACAGATAATCCGTTTTTATGGTCAAAATAATCAAGCGCTTCACCAGATCCACCATGTATTGATTTCACTTCGATTCGTGCAGCCGCATCATTCAAATGGTCGAGTACATCAGTCCATTGATGAACTTGTGTCTGAGAATCCAGATTTTTAAGCTCGGAGTCTAAAATTTGTTGAGAAACGGTTACAAAGGATTTATAACCATTTTCATCTCTTTCAAATGTTGTTTTGAATTCATTAAGAATTACAGAATCGTTTTGGTCAATACCTCTTCTGTAATAAATAAATTGATTTGACACTAGTTCTGCAATACGATCTTGCCAAAGAACAAATCTTGAAACATGAATAAGCATGGAATTATGTTCCGTAGTTTGTCCTCTTAATCTTCTGATTGCACAAGTAATAATAAAACAACGTATTGCTCTTTTTAAAGATTCGGGTAACGAAGATGGTTTTTGGTCGTCTTTATTATGTCTATCAGGGACAAAATCTCTATAATCATTAATTCTATTAACAATTGGAAGAACTGTATTAGATGTTTCATCTTCTTCCAATGGACTAAAACCAAAAACTTTCTCAGGGCCAATGTAGTTTGAAGGCGCTGGAATATTTTTTATGAAGTTTCTTGGGAATAAGTTTTGGTCGTCTAATGGAATAAAAATATTAGCGAATGGGGTAGCAGTATAACCCACATAGGCATTTTTACCAAAAAGATTGAGTATTTGAGTAATCCACCCATTAATTGAACTCTGCCTTTCTGGATCGTTCGAAATATTAATGGAAGCGTTATCTGCTTCATCATCAATAAGTAAAAGAGATTTGTTTCGAATTACACGCCCCAGCTCGCTATCTTCATTAGCTTGTGCACCTAACCATTGATAAATTCTACGAAGCACGTGCGGATTCTTTTTTATAACCGCAACAATTGGTTCGGATGTGTTAAAGTTTAAACCTAATGCATTTGCAGCACCTTTCGTAAAATCTCCCTTCTCAATGCTTGAAGTTAGAGAATGGGCTACTATCGGAGAGCCAAAGTACGGGTCTCCAACTCCAATTTGAATACCTCTCTGGTCGAAAGCTCTGGTATGCTGTGTGTCAAATCCTAAAAAGCTTTCGTCAATCCTTATTTGAGTTTGGCTTCTAAGATTATTATGAATTCCTGCTAAAACGATGATTAATCCAAAACCAGCATCAGCTCCTTTACAAATAAGCCCAGTATAATTTGCAGTTTTACCGGATTGAACTTGACCAACAACTAGTCCCTTTTTGTTTATTGTAGCCTTAATGGAAGGGTCAAAAAAGTTGTCAAGAATGCTATCCGTTATTCTGTCTAGTTTATTTATTACATCTGGAGCAAAATTCTTTTCTATTTCCAAATACTCACGATACCTTCCCCAAAACCCATTTTCGAAGTCAATTTCTGCTCTTTTTTCACTTAGCCAAGGATTATTTTCATCCTCCTTTAAAATTGTTCCAAACTCATCTTGTCTAATTGTATAAAGTTCTTCAATTCTTCTAATAAGCATTTCTCGATTTTCATTTACGAAATACTTCATTTTAAGAACTTCATCAACAGCATCTTCAATTTCTTCTCTAGTGAATGAAGCACTATCAGATAAGAGCTGTCTGATGTTTTTTATTGGGTCTTTTTTACTCATTAATCAAAAATTCAATGTATTCTGGATAGAAATTATAAGGTTCGGTATTTAATATTCTTGCCTTTGCTTTTTCTGTAGATAATCCACTTGTTACAAATCCGTTAAAAAGCTTTTGCATAGTTTCCTTTATCGCATTATGGTCTATTCCTTCAAAAGGCTGACCGTGTGGCTTTTCATTTTCGCTTTCTTGAAGTGTGATTAAGGGGACGGGTATTGTCTCTTCAATAAACTGAATAACCTTTTCAATGTCTTTTTTTAAATTACCAGATTTGGACAATAGATCATTTAGAAGAGGATGTTTGCGATTGATTTTATAAAAACGCTTTCCGTGCCTAGCTCTTTCTTCCCAAAACGGAAAATATTCATCTGAAGCCAATTTTCGTTTAAGCACTTTTCCTTTGTGTCTATAAACTTCAACTGCTTGATTTCTTGCTTCTTTTGCAACTGCTAAAATCTGTTCACGATAAATTGAGGGTGGGCGAGCAATAGATTTTTTGATGTCGATTTGCCAATCATCATCAAAGTGGTTTGGTAGGTCAATTTGAATTCTACATAGGTCATAATGTACCTCTCGTTTGAACATCCCTAACCAATCACCCGCAACTAGGAGTCTTCTATTTCGATAAACATAAAAGCCTTGATGTGCAGTCCAGCTATCTTTTGGACCTTTGCCATAATTATATTGTTCTGCAGAGAGTTTTGAGCGGTGTGGTAGTACAAACCCCTTGATTTTAATTGAACCGCCTTCTAATCTCGTTTCAGGTTTAGTTTGCAATCCATCAGCACCAATCATAAATGGATCCCAAGACTTTATTTCACGTTCACGGAAGTAGATTTTTAAACCTTCATCCATATATCTATGAAAAACCATTGATAAGTGAGATTTAACGGAATCCATAATTCCCATAAACTTAGCTTTCGCTTCTTCGTTGTCTTCTGCTGTGTCTTTTGTAAGCCTATCCAAATCCCACCAAACAACGCAAGTTCCAGTTTCTAGGGTTTCGATTTTATGAGTCCAGTTTTCTTCGTCAGGAATATGTCTAATTAATTTCCATGCTTGTGCTTGGTTTACATAGTCTAAATCCCAAGTCCAGTATATAGGCTTGTAGTCTTTTGCTTTTGAAAAAACTGTGAATTTTCGTGATTGTGAAAATGATGCGGTTTTTAGTCCTAATCCAAACCGTCCCAAATCGTTACTGGTTCGTTCTTCTAACGGATTTCTACTTCCAGGTCGCATAGCTTGAATGAGTTGCTCATTGTTCATCCCTGCGCCATCATCTAAAATAGATAATGTTGTGTTTGAACCTTTCCAATTGTAATCTATCCAAATATTCTTTGCTCCAGCGGTAATCGAATTATCAATAATGTCTGCAACGGCCGTTTCGATTGAATAACCTATTGCACGAAAGGTTTCAATCATCGAGCTTGCTTCCGGTTCAGCAGAAGTGGAGGGTATGTTAGAGTAGTCAATCATAAATCTTTAAGTGCTTTTGAAATTTCTACTCCGATAAATTTCGCCATCAAAGGTGGGACAGCATTCCCAATTTGTTTAAATGCAGCCGTTCTATTAGCTCCTTCTTTTTCCCCTTCAAACTGTACGTCTTCAGCGAAAGTTGAACTTTTTGAGTGAAAAACTAAGAGAGAGTTCATGCTAATTTAGTTTAAATTTCTGATACTGTTTTTTACGAGCCTTAAGTGTCCTGATTTTGGTCTTTTTCCTTTGCTTCAATTTCACTTCGCCTTTTCCGTAGTAAACCTCAGCAGGAGTTAAGTTCTGCAAAGATTCGTGGTAGCGTTTGTAGTTGTAATACTCCACGAACTCGTTGAGTTTTCTTTCCAGTTGTTCAGGACTAAAATAATTGTCTAGTTTGACCACATTCTTCATGGATCGGTGATAGCGTTCTATCTTTCCTTGGGTCTGTGGATGTAACGGACGGCCTCTAATATGCTTCATATTTTGATTGCCAAGATATTCTGCAAGTTCATTGGATATGTAACACGACCCATTGTCAGATAGCAGTTTAGGCCTGTTCTCTTCAGAGACATCGGATGCCAATAAAGCCTCATCTATGGTGTCTTTAACGTCTTGAGCTTTCATGTTAGAGCACAGTTTCCAGTTGATTATGAATCTCGAGTAATCATCCAAAATTGTTGAGAGGTAATACCACCCCCAACCATAGATTTTAAAGTACGT
>Ga0206130_10005719_pt1 | contig 14585 bp, 10 predicted proteins | sample Helgoland_Spring_9_FD_148637 | JGI IMG/M metagenome (GOLD analysis project Ga0206130, IMG submission 148637) | Pelagic subsurface seawater microbial communities from Kabeltonne, Helgoland, North Sea - Helgoland_Spring_Bloom_20160512_1 | ecosystem: Environmental > Aquatic > Marine > Epipelagic ... | reverse complement strand
GAAGTACTTGTTGAAATAAAGGCTACAGGCATATGTCATACTGATGCTTTTACATTATCAGGTGACGACCCCGAAGGCATATTTCCAGCCATTCTGGGACATGAAGGGGCTGGAATTGTTAGAGAAATTGGTCCTGGTGTCAATTCACTAAAACCTGGTGATCATGTAATACCACTTTATACTGCAGAGTGTCGAAACTGTGATTTTTGCTTGAATCCAAAGACTAACCTTTGTCAGTCGATTAGAACCACTCAGGGAAAAGGCTTAATGCCAAATGGAACATCTCGTTTCTCATACAAAGGTCAGAAAATACATCATTATATGGGATGCTCAACATTCTCAAACTTTACTATACTGCCTGAGATTTCATTAGCAAAAATTCGAAAGGATGCACCTTTTGACATGGCTTGTTATATAGGGTGTGGAGTAACTACTGGTGTTGGGGCAGTCATTTATTCCGCTAAAGCAGAGGCTAATTGTAGCGCTGTTGTATTTGGCTTAGGAGGAATTGGCTTAAATGTTATTCAAGGCCTAAAAATGATCGGAGCAAGGCAGATAGTAGGAGTAGATATAAATCCTAAAAGAGAAAAAATCGCGCGTAAATTTGGTATGACTCATTTTGTAAACCCAGTGCAATTAAAAAATGATCTGCTAGGACATATAATTGATATTACAGGAGGAGGTGCTGACTATACTTTTGAATGCATTGGCAATGTCGACATTATGAGAGTGGCACTTGAGTCATGCCACAAAGGGTGGGGAGAAAGTTATATTATTGGAGTGGCTGGTTCAGGAAAAGAAATATCCACAAGACCATTTCAATTAGTAACAGGTCGTAGCTGGAAAGGGGTTGCTTTTGGTGGCGCAAGAGGGAGAACAGACGTCCCTTCAATTGTAGATATGTATATGGAAGGAAAAATTCAAATAGACCCACTCATAACTCATAAAATGCCATTAGATAAAATTAATGAGGCATTTGAATTAATGCATGCAGGAAAAAGCATAAGAAGTGTTATTGAATTTTAATGCTTAAATATTCTACAAGAACTTCTTATTTATTTTGGGGTAATTAAGTGCAAACAATATTAAGCATTGCAATTATATTAACTCTTCTCACTTCAGCTTTAATAATAATTAAATTTGGAAATCACAGATTAACTGGTCCCAATCCTGTATCAATTGTTACATTTATAGCTATTTTATTTACATCTGGCCTAGATGTTGGCTTGATTATGTTTCCGTTAACAGAATTTGCAACATATAATGAAAATATTGAATACCAATTCACCAATCCTCTTGCTATTGAGTTTGGGTTTTGGGGCTTTTTAGTTTGGGGCTTTTATTTTTTAACAACATTTTACTTTTGTGCACTTGAACCAAAACTAAAACTTTTTGAGATACCTTTTATTAAATTTATAAATACACTTATCATAGTTTCAACATGCGCTTTCACGGGTTATTTATTTTTTTCTTACTTGCCCGACTATATTTATGAAATCTCTGAATTAACTCGATATATTATATTGAGTATAGTTATATTTTTAGCTGTACTTTCAAGCTCAAAAATACATTATATAAAGTGGTTAAGTCTATCTTCTACAATACTATTTATAATTCTTTTGTCATCTTTTTGGCTGAACACAAACATTGATGCAAAAGAGGCTTTTAAGACAACTAGTCTTTTGGCAGGGTATTTTAAAAATCTGCACATGTTCATAACTCCTATAACTGATTATCACGCTTTTTATCTTTTTTGGTGGTTCTCGTGGAGCATTATGATAGGACAATTCGTTTCCAGATTTGTTAATGGCATGAAGACATGGCATTTATTAGTTGCCTTATTGATACTACCCTCTGTTCCAATAGCAATTTGGTTTTCTATTTTATATTATTATCACATAAACGCTATCAATATTTCCTATATAACTAACCTATCAATGGTAATGGTTGGAATAATATTTGTTATTAATTCTTTAGACTCTCTAATTCGGTTATATACTGAAAATTACAACCTAACACTCAAAAGGCTAGGAGCTAAAAAATACATATTAACTAATTTTGGTATTCTTTATGGACTTGTGTTGATATACCAAATGACACCTTTTAAAATAGAATGGGTAGGACTTGCCGTTATAGGACTTTACTCATTAATTTACCCACTTATTCTCTTGAAAAGAAAAAGTCTAAAATGATTATATATGATTATATCATCATAGGTGCGGGGTCCGCAGGGTGCGTCCTAGCCAACCGGCTTACAGAAAGTGGAAAAAACAAAGTCTTACTTATTGAAGCAGGTGGTAGTGACAAACACATTCTTATCCAAATGCCAACTGCTTTATCTTATCCAATGAGTATGAAACGCTATAACTGGGGATACTCAAGTGAATGCGAGAAATACATTAACCACAGACGTATAAATTGCCCTAGAGGAAAAGGGTTGGGCGGATCATCATCTATAAACGGAATGGTTTATGTCCGTGGACACCCAAATGATTTCAATAGATGGGAGACATTAGGAGCTAAAGGCTGGAATTACTCTTGCTGTATTCCATATTTTATACGTGCTGAAAATTGGCAGGGTGAAAAAAGTGATTATAGAGGATCAGGAGGCCCATTAAACGTAAATTGTGGTAATGAAATGCAAAAAAATCCACTTTATGAAGCCTTTATACAAGCGGGTGTAGAAGCCGGGTATCCTAAAACAAAAGATTACAATGGTTACAAGCAAGAAGGTTTTGGGCCAATGCAGATGACAGTCATTAAAGGAGTAAGAGCCTCATCCTCTAAATGCTATTTATGGCCAATTAAACAACGACCAAATCTAACAATTTTAATGAATAGTTTAGTTGATAAAATCATTTTCAAAAATAAAGATGCAGTTAAAGTTTCTGTTATACATAAAGGTGAAAACCATTTATACGAAGCTAATAAAGAGATTATTTTATCGGCTGGGGCAATCGGTTCTCCTGCAATTCTGCAACGTTCTGGAGTTGGAAATTCAATAGAATTAAAAAAAATTGGTATCCCAGAAGTTCATGAGCTAAAGGGTGTCGGTGAAAACCTAATGGATCATTTAGAGATTTATTTTCAATTCAAATGTAAAAAAGAAATTACTTTAAACTCAAAACTTAATTTTTTTAATAAAATACTAATAGGGGTGAGGTGGCTTTTATTTAAAACAGGCTTAGGAGCAACCAACCACTTTGAGAGCTGTGGTTTTATAAGGTCTGATAAAAATATAAAATATCCAGACATACAGTATCATTTTTTGCCTGCAGCAATACGATACGATGGTACTGCAGCTGTAAAGGGACATGGTTTTCAAGTACATGTTGGTCCAAACAAACCTTTAAGTAGAGGAACAGTTAAAATAACCTCAAAGAATCCAAATGCACCCCCAAGTATTTTATTTAACTATTTAAAACATCCTGAGGATATTAAAATTTGGCGAAAATGTATACGTCTTACTAGGGAGATAATATCCCAACCAGCCCTAGATCATTATCGCGATGAAGAAATTCAACCAGGAATAAGTATTACTTCAGATGAAGACATAGATGAATGGGTCATTAACAATGTCGAAAGTGCGTATCACCCCTGTGGAACATGTAAAATGGGGGATAAAGGTGATAAAATGGCTGTAGTTGACACTGATTGCCGCCTGATAGGCCTTAACGGTATTAGAGTTGTAGACTCATCTATATTTCCTGAAATTACAAATGGAAACTTAAATGCTCCGACAATTATGGCCGCAGAGAAGATAGCAGATAAAATTCTTGGGCAATCAATAAAACCCATTAGTCTTGATACTTGGGTGGACTCAAGGTGGAAGACTAAGCAGAGAATTAGAAAAGCCATTCGCCAATAATAAATAAATAAAAATATAATTATTCGAGGTAATTACAATGAAAGCTATATTCGAAAAAAAAATGTTTGGTGGTATACAAAAGGTCTATGAACACTATTCAGATATTTGTAAGTGCTCGATGAAATTAGCAGTTTATATTCCAAAAAGTACTAAAAATTTATCATCACTGTTCTGGCTTTCAGGTCTTACCTGCAGTGAAGAAAACTTTATTACAAAATCTGGGGCTCAGCGCATGGCTAATGAATTAGGCATCATAATTATTGCACCTGATACATCACCTAGGGGAGAAAATATACCCGACTTAAAAGATCAATATGATTTTGGTAAAGGGGCAGGTTTTTATCTCGATGCGACAAAAATTCCATGGAAAAAGAATTATAAAATGGAATCATATGTTACCACGGAACTAATAAGTTTTCTCGAAATAAACATACCGCAATTTAACAAATCTAAAGTTGGAATTTCAGGTCATTCCATGGGTGGGCATGGAGCATTAACATTACACCTCAAAAATCCTAATTTATTTAGGACTTGCTCTGCATTTTCACCAATAGTTAACCCCTCACAGGTACCTTGGGGTCAAAAAGCCTTTAAAGGTTATTTATCTAGCGAAGAAGAATGGAGCAACTACGACGCAACAATGTTGGTTGGGAAGTCTCCATCAAAAGCAAATATACTTATAGACCAAGGTTTATCTGACGAATTCTTAGGCAGTCAGCTCAGGCCCCTTATATTTAAAAATGCATGTGAAAAATCAAATCAAAAGTTAACCCTTCGAATGCAAGAAGGGTATGATCATAGTTATTACTTTATTGCTTCATTTATAGACGAACACTTAAGTTGGCACCATAACGAAATATAGATATAGCATTCAGATAAGTATATATAATTTTAAAAAAGAGTGGATAAGGCCTTTCCGTCATAATCTTTCAGCTCATCCGTTCGACCTTCTTTTATTTTTTTAACCCATTCAGGATCTTGTAAAAGAGCTCTGCCCACAGCAATTAAATCAAACTCTTTTCTGTCCATCATTTCATAAAGTTTGTCTAAAGGGGCCGCTTTAGAACTCTGCCCTGCAAACGCTCCAAAAAAATCACCATTTAGTCCCACAGAACCAACAGATATTGTAGGTAAGCCAGTTAATTTTTTTGCCCAACCAGCTAGATTTAAATTTGAATTTTCAAATTCAGGTTCCCAAAATCTACGTTGGGAACAATGAAGCATATCAACTCCTGCATCTACAAAAACCTTTAAAAATGACTCCATTTCTTGTGGAGTATCAACTAATCGAGCTGTATATTCTTGTTGTTTCCATTGCGACCATCGCAAAATTATCGGTATATCACAACCTATTTCCTTGCGACATTCCCTGATTACATCAGCAGCAAATTTTGCACGTTCAATAAAGCCACCACCATACTTTCCTTCGCGTTTATTCATAACACCCCAGAAAAACTGATCTATCAAATATCCGTGAGCACCATGAATTTCGATAGCATCAAATCCTAATTTTTTTGCATCTCGAGCAGATCTTGCATAAGAGGAGACCATGTCGGCTACTTCCTCATCTGAGGGTGCAGGCATTATAGATTTTCCAGAATGAGTTATCCCTGAAGGACCATCAGTTTGGGCTTCTGGGTTATGTCCAGTACCTGGTTTACGTATCATACCAACATGCCAAAGCTGCGGAGCGATTTTACCTCCAGCTTGATGAGTGCTAGTTACTACATTATTCCACCCATTAAGTGCAGTTTTTCCATGAAACATAGGGTAATTATTATTATCAGATGAACCTGGTCGATCTGTAACCGTGCCCTCTGTAATTATTAATCCTACATTAGCGGCAGCACGACGAGCATAATACTTAGCAACATCATCACCAGGAACACCATTAGGAGAAAAAGTTCTCGTCATAGGTGCCATTACAAATCTATTTTCTAATGTTAAATTTTTGCAAGTGAATTTTTCAAAGAGCAAAGAAGACATCAATAATCCTTTAATGAATAATTTATAATAGTATTAAATAATACAAAGAAAGTTTTTAATAGAGGTATTATCTATAATCTCAACAACTAAAATGCTTTACGAAAAGCCCTGATAAAACTTTCTAAATCATCGTTATGAAGAAAATTTATTCCTGCTGCAGCTGGCCGTCCACCACCACTTACAAACTGAATTGCAAGCTCATCAGAACCGACTCCTAATGAAATAGGCGCACGGATAGAAACCATATAACCATTATCTTTATGGGTCAAAATTGCATGAGCCATACTAGGGTATTTTTGCGACAATACATTTCCAAACACCCCTGATATTCGACGAGATCCTGCACTATTTTCTAAAATTAAAATTTTTCCTAATTTGGTCAAATCTAGGGTTTTCGATTTTTCAGCAAGTAACATGTCTTGATTATATTGCTCTTCAAGTGAGTCTATTATTGCTCCATTATCTTTCAAAAAGAGCATTGGGTCCTCATAATTCAATAATATAGAGTACAACTCAGATGGCTCATAGAGTAAGTCGCTTAGTGAAGACCCATAAGAATTATAATTTATAAGCCTACCCAATCTTTGTAAACTTTCCAAAGGCAAATCATACCCTACAGACTTTCGCCACGCTAATTTCGGAAAATTATCTCCAAATGCTGCAGTTACTGCCCATGCTCTATAGGCGCCATCAAGGTATGCATCGACTAGCATTGCTGTACACATTTCAGGGGATGTATTAATTATTGCCTCTAAGTTATCATATGCTGGAATTTCTCCCGAATTATGGTGATCTATATACAGTACCCTGGCGCCATTCTCTAATATTCGAACTAAATCTTTTTTATTTGAACGCATTGAAATATCCAATACCACTACATTATCGTTCGCCCTTGCATCAACTCGAGATAGTAGGTTTATATCTCGCTTGTAACCTGTAATTAGGGTCGAGGGTGTGGGGGAAGCAAGTCTCAACTGAAGCAAAGATAATATTCCGTCCGCATCCCCATTAAATACATCAAAATTAGCCATTACAAATTATAACCTGAAAGATACCCATTGTCTTTTAAATAACTCAGAATAATTTCTGAGGCTTGGTTAGCTGAAACTTTAGTGGTATCAATTTCAATTTCTGGGTTTTCTGGATTTTCATATTCACTATCTATACCTGTAAAATTTTTAATCTCACCTGCACGGGCTTTAGCATATAGCCCCTTAACGTCGCGTGATTCAGCTACATCTAAGGGTGTGTTTATAAAAATTTCAATAAAAAACTTATCTCCTAATAGGTTTCTAGCCATTTTTCGTTCTGCTTTATAAGGTGATATAAATGATGCTATTGTTATTAAACCGGCATCAACCATTAATGATGCAACTTCGCTTACTCTTCGAATATTTTCAACTCGGTCTACCTTAGTAAACCCTAAATCTCGATTAAGACCATGCCTTAAATTATCACCATCAAGAATATATGTATGTCGGTTTAAATCAAGCAATCGTTTTTCTAGTAAATTTGCAATAGTGGATTTTCCTGAACCAGAAAGACCTGTAAACCAAAGTAAGGCTGGATTCTGATTTTTTTGTTTAGCCCTAATTAATTTATTCACTTCTAATTCCTGCCAAACAACATTACTGGCTCTTCGAAGTGCAAAGTCCAACATGCCAACCCCTACGGTTTCATTGGTTTGACGATCAATAATTATTAAGCTGCCTGTTTTACGATTATCGGAATAAGCATCGAAGGCAATCGGCGCTGACAAAACTAATGTTGCAACTCCTATTTCATTTAATGCCAATGTTTTAACGGCTACTTCTGAAAAATCATTGATATCGATTTTATATTTTAAATTGGATACACTAGCTAGGACCGTATTATTAGCTGTCTTGAGTAAATATTGTCGCCCGGGAAACAACTCTTTTTCATTCATCCACAAAATATGGGCCTGGAATTGATCAGCCTGTGCCATTGGACTATTACCGGATGAAATAATATCTCCACGTGAGATATCAATCTGATCTTTCAGTGTCAAAGTGATCGCCATACCTTCTCGCGCGGTCTTCAGATTGCCAGCATGAGTAACAATTTCTTTTACATTTGAGCGCTTCCCAGAAGAACTCACAATAATACTATCTCCTAAATTAATAACACCGGAAGCAATGGTGCCTGAAAAACCTCTAAAATCTAGATTTGGCCTATTTACCCATTGCACAGGAAAGCGAAAAGGTAATTCAAGAGTATTCTTTTCAACGTCAACATGCTCAAGAAAATGAAGCAGGCTAGGCCCTTTATACCATCGTGATCGGTCCGAAAGGGTTATTACATTATCACCTTCAAGGGCAGAGATAGGAATAAAAGTAATATCGGAAAACCCAAGATTTTTAGCAAATTTTCGAAAATTAACTTCAATAGTATTGAAAATACTTTGATCAAAGTCGATTAAATCCATTTTATTGATCGCTACTACAACTTGCTTCACTCCAAGCAATGAAACAATATAAGCATGTCGACGGGACTGTTCCTGCACGCCATAACGGGCGTCAATCAATAGAACTGCCACGTCAGAGGTTGATGCTCCCGTTGCCATGTTACGCGTATACTGAACATGGCCCGGAGTATCAGCCACAATAAACTTTCGCTTATTAGTTGAAAAGAACTGATAAGCCACATCAATAGTAATACCTTGCTCTCGTTCAGCAGCTAGGCCGTCTACTAGAAGTGCCAAATCGACTGCATCACCCTGAGTTCCTGACTTTTTACTTTCTTTCTTGATACTTACCAGTTGGTCCTCATAAATCAGTTTTGAGTCATATAGTAGCCGACCAATCAATGTGGACTTACCATCATCAACCGATCCGCATGTTATAAAGCGAAGAAAACTCTTATTCTCCTGAGCATTCAAATAAGCGGAAATATCGGTCTCTATCAAATCATCACGGTATGACATTAGAAATAACCTTCCTCTTTTTTCTGCTCCATTGAAGCATCAGAGTCTAAATCGATAATCCGGCCCTGCCGCTCAGATGTAGTTGTTAAAAGCATTTCTTGAATAACATCGAGAAGCGTATCAGCTTTGCTTTCAACGGCACCCGTAAGAGGATAGCAACCGAGCGTTCTGAAACGCACCATTTTTTCCTTTATTATATCATCGGGCCCTATTGGCATGCGATCGTCATCTACCAAGATTAAGACCCCATCCTTTTCGACTACAGGTCGCTTTTTAGACAAATATAAATCAGGAATTTCAATATTTTCCCTGTAGATATATTGCCAAATATCTAATTCAGTCCAATTAGATAAAGGGAAAGCACGAATACTTTCACCCTTGTTCACACGAGTATTGTATATATCCCAAAGCTCAGGGCGTTGGTTTTTAGCATCCCAGCGATGCTGGGCTGATCGGAATGATAGAATTCGCTCCTTTGCTCGTGATTTTTCTTCATCGCGCCTTGCTCCGCCAAAAGCTGCATCAAAATGATATTTATTTAGCGCTTGTTTTAGGGCTTGAGTTTTCATAATATCAGTATGTATAGCTGAACCATGGGTAAATGGTCCGATATTTTTAGCCAATCCATCAGGATTAATGTGAACGATAAGCTCCATCCCAACCTCCTTAGCGCGGCGGTCTCGAAATTTAATCATTTCCTTGAACTTCCAGGTCGTATCCACATGCATTAATGGAAAAGGCGGGCGTGATGGATAAAAGGCTTTTACTGCTAAATGAAGCATAACAGAACTGTCTTTACCAACAGAGTATAGCATCACTGGATTTTCACATTGAGCCACAACCTCACGCATTATATGAATAGCTTCAGCCTCTAAGCGTTCTAAATGACTCATATTTAAATTATTTTTTCCGAAAAATTCATTTTCGAATTTATCAAGCCTAGTTAAAGCAGTATTTAAAGTTTTAAGAGTGCATTGACCACCAGACTTTAAACGCGCAATTCCTTTACCATCATTTAAAAGTTTTCGAGATAAAGTTGATATAGATTGCCCACTAGTAGCTGCATATGCATCGACACGAACTAAAAATTCTTTAATAGTACTCATAATAGTGGGATATATCCCACATATAAAATAAATTTGCAAGAATTAAGTATAAATTATTAAAATTATCTTATAAAATAACTAATATTTATAAAATTTATGGGAATTAACAAACAATATTTTAATTTTCGAACTAAATCGCATCTATAGTAAAAAATCACTTGCCCCAAGAAGCAAGGCCTATTAATCACGCGATTACAACCAAACACAAAGCTTTTGCGGGCGTGGTGAAATTGGTAGACACGCAAGACTTAAAATCTTGTTTCCGTATGGAAGTGCCGGTTCAAGTCCGGCCGCCCGCACCAATAAAAAATTGGTTTATTTTGGAAATTATCTAAAACTCTTTTTTAAGTTTTTATCACTCCCCTACCCTTTTTAAATCAGTGATCATATCTTCAAGCTTTAATTTAACCTTATTTAATTCTTCAATATCTGGACCTCTTGCTACAAATTGAACTCCAATTAATTCTCTATTAAAGTTCGGGTAACTGCCCAATGTTATATTATCAAAGCTTTTTTCTATTATGGAAAGCGGTAAAGCGGCATCACCTTCGCTTATACCCTCAGCTATAACAACTATTGAATGTAATTTTTTTCCAGTCTCAAGTCTGTCCTGCACATCAATAAGCATTGCACGCATAATTGAAGGTATACCAGCAAGAGTAAAAACATTATGGACCTGAAAACCTGGTGCTTGACTTACAGGGTTTTTAATCAGACTTGCACCTTTAGGTACTCTTGCCATCTTTAGTCTAGCTTGATTAAGCTCCGTGTAACTGTATCGTTCCTTGAGCATACATACTGCGTCTTCTCGAATATCAATTGTGAGATTAAAAGCTCGCGCGATAGCATCAGCAGTTATGTCATCATGCGTAGGCCCTATACCGCCAGTAGTAAAAACATAGGTAAATAGTTTAGAAAATTCCCTAACAGTTCTGACTATAGTATCTTTATGATCCTTGATAATTCTAGCTTCTTCGACCCTTATACCGAGCGGCGAAAGCCAGTTAGCAATGTAAGATATATTCGTATCCTGCGTTCGGCCTGATAGTAATTCATCACCTATGACAATGATACCAGCAGTTATTATTTTTTTACACATTATATCACTTTTATTTATAGCTACTTAGTCTGTGTAATGTTATACGTCCGAAATGAATTATATAGATGCAAAAGATGCTGGTGATTTTCGCGATGGCACAATAAAAATTCACAGCGCTAATGATTATAAAGGCATGCGCAAAGCAGGACGTCTGGCAGCGGAATGCCTTGATATGCTAGTTTCTCTTACAAAGCCAGGAATTACTACAGAAAAAATTGATCAAGCTGCTATGGAGTTTGTTCTGGATAACGGAGCAATACCCGCATGCTTAGGATATCGCGGTTATCAACATACGGTATGCACCTCAGTGAATCACGTAGTTTGTCACGGAATACCCAACTCAAAAACTCTGAAAAATGGGGACATAGTGAATATTGATGTTACAGTTATTGTTGATGGATGGCATGGAGATACCTCAAGAATGTATCCGATTGGCGAAATCAGCAGAAAAGCTGAAAGGCTTATCAATATAACTTATGATAGTCTTATGCTTGGCATTGCAGAGGTAAAACCAGGAAAAACTACAGGAGATATAGGATACGCAATTCAAAAATTTGCTGAAAAAGAAAGGTGTTCAGTCGTTCAAGACTTTTGCGGGCATGGGTTGGGAAAACTATTTCATGATGCACCTAATATATTACATTTTGGGCAGCAAGGCGAAGGAGAGGTTTTAAAAGAGGGTATGTTTTTTACAATCGAACCTATGATTAACCTAGGTAGGCCAGATGTTAAAATCTTATCAGATGGATGGACTGCGGTAACCCGGGACAAAAAACTAACAGCACAATTTGAACATTCTATAGGCGTTACAAAGGATGGCTATGAGATATTTACCACTTCTCCAAACGGCCTACATAAGCCACCATATTAGAAATACTTATTTTAATCTCAAAAAGAAAAATCATGAATAACCCATTATCGGAAGAGAGTAAAAACTACAGAACCACAGTACTTTGGCTGCTAACGTTGATGTATGTCATTAGCTTCATAGATAGACAAATTATAGGCATTCTATCTCCTTTTATAAAAAATGAAATGGGTCTTAGCGATGCACAGTTAGGGTGGTTAAAGGGATTAGCCTTTGCACTTTTATATTCTATAGTAGGAATACCAATTGCTTGGTTAGCAGATAGATACAGTAGAAAGAAAATAATCACTGTTTCTTTAATCGCGTGGAGTGGATTTACAGCACTCACAGGTATGGCTGGAAGCTTTTTACAGATGTTCCTTGCTAGAATAGGAGTGGGAATTGGAGAGGCTGGAGGTTCTCCACCATCACATTCTATTATATCCGACCTCTACCCTAAAGAAAAAAGAGCTTCAGCTCTTGGTATTTACTCCTTGGGAATACCTATTGGAATAGGTTTTTCTTACCTGTTAGCGGGCGCTCTAGTTGAAAAATTTGGCTGGAGAGGAACATTATATATTTTAGGTGTTGCTGGAATTTTTCTGGCTATAATTTTAGCGATAATTATCAAAGAACCCAGACGGGGGCGAATGGATGGAGAAAATATAACTTTAAAAACAGTATCAATTAAGGAATCAATTTTAGTCCTAGCTAAAATACCAAGTTGGTGGGCCATGTGTATGGGAATTGCGTGGGTAAGCTTTGGCGGGTATGCAGTGTCAGCTTGGGGAGTCGATTACATTATGCGTTTCAAACCCGAATACATGCCAAGTCCAGATAACAATAAGTTTAAGTGGATTATGTTTTGGCTTGGAATGATTCATTTGTTTGGATATGGGGCTGGAACTTATTTTGGAGCTGTTATTACAGAAAAATTAGCACGTAAAAATATTAGTTTTTACGGCATTATGCCAGGAGCTGTACTCATTATTGGCGTTCCATGTCTAGTTGCAGCTTTCTGGGTTCAGAGTATTCATTTTCACCTTGCGTTAATCACTATTTACCTAATTTCTGCAGGGTTTTATCTCGGTCCAAGTTTTGCAGCAGCGCAGACACTTGCACCAATAAATATGCGGGCTATGTCTACAGCTTTATTCTTCTTGATATTAAATATCATTGCCCTTGGCGGCGGACCAACATTTGTGGGAATATTGAGTGAATTTCTTTCTGATAAATATGGCGGAACTCAAGCACTTAGACTTGCTATATCTTCATTAGTTCTTCCTTATATTCTTTCCGTGTTATCATTCTTTTGGGCTGCAAAAACATTACCAAAAGACTGGAAAATAGCAGACATTAGAAATAAAAAACTAGCGAACGAATAACCAATTAAAATTATGTTAACCAAATGCCTAACCTTCCCTTAAAAGCAAATAACAAATACACAGTGAGTTAATTATGATAAATCGATATGCACGCAAAGAAATGACTAAAATATGGTCCGCGGCAGAAAAATATAAAATTTGGTTTGAAATTGAAGCCCATGGATGTGATGCACTCGCTGAAATTGGCATTATTCCTAAAGAATCCGCAGAAAACATTTGGAAACGAGGCGGAAATATCCAGTTTGATGTTTCAAAAATTGATGCAATTGAAAAAGAAGTTAAACATGATGTAATAGCATTTTTAACTCACTTAGCTGAATTCATAGGTGAGGACTCCCGATTTGTTCATCAAGGTTTCACAAGCTCAGATATACTTGACACAACTCTGTCAGTTCAACTCACCAGAGCTACAGACATTCTGCTTTTAGGAATTGATAGAGTATTAGAGGCACTAAAGACCCTTGCATTCCTACACAAGAATACAATTACTATAGGTAGAAGCCATGGAATTCATGCAGAACCCACAACATTCGGAGTAAAACTTGCTAGGTTTTATGCAGAATTTTCACGAAATAAAATTAGGTTATTATCAGCACGCAAAGAAATATCTGTATGCGCTATATCTGGTGCAATCGGTACTTTTGCAAATATAGATCCATCAGTCGAGCAACATGTAGCAGAAAAAATGGGACTAAGTGTAGAGCCTGTATCTTCACAAATCATTCCGCGGGACAGGCATGCGGCATATTTTTCAACTCTTGGTGTTATTGCAAGTTCAATAGAAAACGTTGCGGTAGAAATTAGACATCTTCAAAGAACTGAAGTTCTCGAAGTGGAAGAATTTTTTTCCAAAGGTCAAAAAGGTTCATCTGCTATGCCCCATAAGAGAAACCCAGTGTTAACAGAAAATCTAACAGGCTTAGCTAGACTTGTCAGAATGGCGGTTACACCCGCTTTGGAAAATGTAGCTTTATGGCATGAGCGTGATATTTCTCACAGTTCAGTAGAACGAGGAATTGCATCTGATACAACAGCGCACCTGGATTTTGCTCTGAATAGATTAGCTGGAGTTATTGAGAATCTAGTTGTCTACCCGGAAAAAATGAAATCTAATATGGATAGGTTGGGTGGTTTACATAACAGTCAGAGACTTTTACTTGCCCTAACTCAAGCCGGAGAGCAAAGAGAAAGTGCTTATAGATTAGTTCAAAGGAATGCCATGAAAGTGTGGGAAGTGTTTCGCAATGAAGGAAGCGCAGGTGAAGGTTCTTTCAAGGCATTGATTTTATCTGATGCGGATATAATGAACTTGCTTACAGATAATCAAGTAAAGAGTATGTTTGATGATGA
>Ga0206130_10005718_pt1 | contig 14587 bp, 10 predicted proteins | sample Helgoland_Spring_9_FD_148637 | JGI IMG/M metagenome (GOLD analysis project Ga0206130, IMG submission 148637) | Pelagic subsurface seawater microbial communities from Kabeltonne, Helgoland, North Sea - Helgoland_Spring_Bloom_20160512_1 | ecosystem: Environmental > Aquatic > Marine > Epipelagic ... | reverse complement strand
AAGGTTATTAACTGGTTCTATAGGTAAATAATATGATGCACAATGTATAAATCTTTTTTGAGGTAAATGATATGGTTCAAATGGTTTAACACTTGGTTGATATTCACCAGTTGCAACATCATTTAATAATTTAGTTAGTTTGTGTCCTGATTTCATTTTAGATTCTAAATATTTCCTGTTAAAAGGATTAGGAGGAAATTCAACTGAAATTACTTCTTTTAAATTTAATCCTAATTTAGTAAATTTACTAATCTTATCAGGATTATTTGTCATCAGATTAAACTCTCTATCAACTATATCTAAAATTACACAAATATCTTTAACATTTCTATAATCACGATAATCATGTTGTAATCCCATCTTTTCGTAAGCATCAAAAGTTGTAATACAATCATGATGATGCTGAACCATTTGACAACCTCTAGATTTACTTATATACGAGGCACCCCTTCCACTCTGTAATAGGTAAAATAAAATCCCATTTTTTTTTTCAACTATTGTTTTTAAGGCTTCATTTAATTGTTGTACACAATCACAATCCATACTTCTTAAAGTTTCAGAAGTCAAACAACTTGAATGTAACCTAATATAAAATTCATTATTAGATAAATCTCCGTGGACTAGAGCGAAAACGTATTTGATATCAATGATATCTTGGAAAACATATACAATAAAAGGTCCATATAAGGTTTCTATATTTATTGATCCAATAAATATAGTAGTACCATATATTTTTTTCATTATAATAATAAATATTTTTTATTATTATAATATTTATACAAGTTTATTATCACCTCGTTCTTTCATTTGTGCTTGTAGGAGATTATTAAATTCTTCAGTAGGAATAGGTTCATCAACATCAATCTTTTTAAATTGAGTTTTAACTTTTAACATGTAACCGTTTTCTAAAATTTTAATTTGATTTTTATCGAGAAAATCTTTTAAACACATTTTATAAAAATTAACTACTTTAACATCATTCTTAATTGATAATGTGTCAATAATATCATCTAGACTATATGTATGTTCATCATCAAATTCAAATTTTTGATGAAAAAGTTCAACTAATTTTTGGTAAGTTAATACTTCATCATCATTAAGTGTTAGTGAATTGACTTCTATCTTGACTTGGTCTACTGAATAATAGAATTTATTTAATAGTTTTTCTTTAAGTGTTTCAAGATTCATATTAAAAACATACTCACCTACATAGGATAATTCTGGAAACATTTCCATAGAAATAATATTTCTATTAATTCTATCTTTATCATTATAATAAACTTTCATAGTTGTTGGGTTAAACATTAAATCAATAATTGTTTTATTTTCATCTAAAATTAATTCAGTTACATTACTTACAGTACATACATTATCACTAGGTTGATAAGCAGAAATATCTATAGTTTTTTCAGATTGTGTTTCATTGTTTGAATTAATTTCAAAATAATTGTAAATATCAGAAAGGTGTTTTAATTGTTCTAAATTTTCTTCGATACTATTTTCATTCTTAAAAGAAATATAATTAGATGTAATTAATTGTTCTGGAATATGAGTGAATTCCATTACATCATTATTAGTAAAATTTTTTTGATAAACATACATGTGTTGATCAATGATTTCTTTAAGAGAATATTTAGTTTCGGATTGAAAGACTTTAATTAGAGAACCTAGATTAATTGTGTAAAACATTAATGATAATAATAATTTATCTTTAACTCGAAAAATTTGAAATAGTATTATCTAAGATTTAATAATGAATATTGATGCAGTAGAATTTATAAAAAATTTACATCATAATTATGATGGCGTTGAAGATACCATAGAAAAAGGGTGTTGTGTGTCTTCTAGGAAATCATTTGAAGGAACATATTGGGAAGATTATAGTAAAGTACATGAATGGAATTGTGATTGTCATAAAGTATTTTATGTATCTCTAATACAAAAATATTTAGCTGATGTAGTTCATCCAATTAACCTAGAACATAGTCAAAATAATAAACTAACTGTTGAACAACAAAATAAAATAAAAGAATTAGTTAATAATAATCTTAAAATATGTCCTTTGTGTCCACTAATTAGAAACGAACCTGATGTTATTAAGCCATTCTACAGATTACCTGTACAATCTGGTACAATCATAATGTTTGGTCCTACAATTGATAGTAATATTTTAGATAATAATATTACTACTGAAGAACCAGTGTTAATAGATACTACTGGTTATAGAGGGACTGGATTATATGTTATCCACCGCGAAGGAATAGTACCAGTAAATAGAGATGAATATTATCCAATATGGAATATTTTTAAAGATTATATAACTCCTAAAGTTATTAAATCTTATTATAATTGTACTGAAGGATTTATTATAAATGATAATTTAATGTTCTCTTTTAATGATAATAAATGGCTTGATATTTCTAATGATACAATTAAAAGTAATGCATGGAATGATTATACCATTGAAGATATTACTGATGATGTTATTACTATTAACTACAATTGCAATAAAAAAATAACTATTTCAAAAAATACATGTGTTTTAACTCAAGGAAGTGATACAGTTGATTTAATGAAATTAAATAATTAATTTGATTTTCTTATATAATATATTTTTAACATTCATTTATAAATAATTTCACAAAATGAAAAAAATTGATATTAACACTAACTTTTTATTTTATATATATATGGATCTAAACATACCACTAACTCGAACTTTTTCTAGAAGAATATATCGCAATGCTCCCGTAATAGCTGCAGGAGAAGAACATACATGTACTCTAACTAGTTTTAATAACTCTAGTTTTTATTTTTTAATTGATGGATTGAATACTACTATCAAATTATCTGATTACTCTACATTAGAGTTTCTTATTCTTTATGAATATTTAACTAATAAATCTGAAGATAAGCTTATTAATTTGGAAATAAGTTGTACCCCTAATAACCTTAATTACTATAGAAGTAGTCTATTACTACAATTAAAAACTTCAATTAATGCAGATTTTTTAGAATTCTCTCAAAATAATCCTATTATAAGAGTATGGTTTGATATGGAGTATAATAAATTTCTAGACGAAGGGCTAGGATATAATAATAGTAAAAGTATTGATATAATGAATGAGAGTTTCACACCAGATTGTAATATGTATGATATTAAACCAAAAAATATGGAATTATATGATTATCAAAAAAAAACCCTTCAAAAGATGGTTGATATTGAAAATAGAGAGGCTAATAATTCTAATTGTCACATTAGTCATAATGTAAAATTAGGCCCTCTCAGTTATAATGTTAATCCTATTAACGGTAAAATTAATTCTAATGATGATAAAAAAATTAGTCTATCTAGTAGTGGAGGTATCTTATCTGATATGATGGGATTAGGTAAAACTATTACAACACTATCTCTAATAAAAGCTAATACTGTAAAAAATCCTGAATATCTTAACATAAAGTTTAATACTAATGGACTTATATTTACTAATTGTAGTCTTATTATTTGTCCTAACCATCTTTCAAAACAATGGGAAAACGAAGTTAAAAAAGCATATCCTTCACTAAAAGTTATCAAATTTTTAACTAAAAGGGACCATGCAAAGTATAGTTATATGGATATTATTAAATCAGATATAATTATAGTTACTCAACAGTTTTTAATGAATTTTAAAAATTATCCTAGAATCGAATATCAACATTGTACGCCCGCAACTATTAGTCTAAATAATCGATATAGCATTATTAAAAATAAATTTACTACTTGGAAAAATGATTTTACAAATGGACAAACTGATTTATACGATAAAAAGTATAATGCTTTACTAGAAGCTTTTCATTTTGAAAGGGTAATTATTGATGAAGGTCATGAGATTTTTGGAGAACTTTCAACTACTAACCAAAGTTTAGCTGATTACATTAGTAGATTAATGGGGTTTTTTTCTGGTAAAAATTATTGGTTTGTAAGCGGTACACCATTTAGTAACTCTAAAGGTTTTATTAATGCTTTAAAATTTATTAAAATGAAAATTAATATTGATAATAATGATTTAAATTTGGATGAGAATGTTTTTAGAAACTATAAATTTTTAAATAATGCTGCTATGAAGAAACGACTAATTAAAAATTTCCTCATTAGACATAGAAAATGTGATGTTGAAGAACAAATTGAACTCCCAGGATATAATGAAACATTACTATGGGTTGATCAAACTGAAATGGAAAAAAGTCTATACCAATCTAAAGTAGGTAGAGCTTCTCGTTCAGTATTACAACAATTATGTTGTCATCCGCTTATTGCAGAAACATTTAATAGAATCATAGGTAATAAAGAAGTTGATTTGGATACTATGAAAGATAGTCTTATTCTTCATAATGAAGAAACTATTAAAGTTTATTCTAAAAAATTAGAAAACCTGGATCCCCTAAGTCAACAATATCATATGTTAAAAGCAACTTACACAAAAAAAGTGTCCGAAGCAAAATATATGTTGTCAATTCTTAAAAAAATGATAGAAAAAGAAATTACAGAAGACGATACTTGTAGTATTTGTTTTGATACTCTGGAAGACCCAACACTTACTCCATGTGGTCACTTGTTTTGTAATGAATGTCTTCACATGTGTCTTAAGGCTAAACCAAATTGCCCCATGTGTAAAGCAGACCTCAAAGGAAAAGAACTTTTATCTGTTAATAGTAAAACTGTAAAAGATACTTCTAAAAAACAAAGTCCACTAATAGAAAAATATGGTTCAAAACTGGGAAAGCTTATTAGTGTAATTAAACACCTTACAAGTAACAAAGATAATCGTATCATTGTATTCAGCCAATGGAATAATATGTTAAAATTATTATCTAATACATTATCAGAAAATGGTGTAGGTAATAGTATTGTTAAGGGTAATGTATGGGCTAGAAATAGTGCAATTACTAAATTTAAAAACGGAGTAGATAAATTTGGTGATGAAAATAAAGTTATTATGCTTTCATTAAGCAATGCAGCTTCAGGTACTAACCTAACAGAAGCCTCACATATCTTCTTTATTGAACCAATTGACGCGTCTAGAAAAGAAGTAAAGGCTATTGAAGGTCAAGCTATTGGTCGTGCTTGTAGAATCGGTCAAACTAATAAAGTTAATATAGTTAGAATTTTAGCTAGAAATACAATCGAAGAAGAGATATTTAAAAAAAATTACCAGGATAATCAATTTATTCCAATTGATAAAGTAATTAACACACCTATTGATTTAGATATTTAACCTTAACTAAAATATAGTAAGTTGTAATATAAATAATTTCTCATATATTTATATGATAAATTATTTTGAAAAATATTTAAAATACAAAACCAAATATCTTAATTTAAAACAACAAATAGGAGGAACACTAGATGTTGATTTGCTAAATGCTAAAATAGAAAAGTTTAATAAGATTATACAAGATTGTGATGGATATGATAATAGTTTTACCGTAGATGTATTATTACCTAGAGCTAAATTAAATAAGATTATAAAAAAATCACAAGTTCCGACATATTCAATACCAAAAAAAGTTTTACCAAATCATTTTTTTATTTATGTTAAATCTAATGATATATGGGCATCCTTTATTGATGTATATTTTGAGAATGATGTTATTAAATATAATTATAGTTTTACCAGAGAAGAATATAGACGTCTAGGTTTATCTAAATTATTAAGATTATTAGTGATAGATTATGGCTATCATAATAGTAGGATTAATAGTGTTGTAAGTACACCGTTTGAAGAGGCGCATTCTAAACCCCTCCTAGATGGTTTTGATTTTGAGAAAGGAGAAGGAACTGTTGTTTTCTTACAATTAAGTAAAATAGAAGACATTGAACAATATATTTCTGACAAACTAAAAAAATATTGTAGTAATTTAAGAGAAGAAGGTAATAGTAAAGAAGATGATGATAAATAAGACTTAATATATTTAATTAATTCAAGTAATCAATAAATAATCTAGAGAAGACAAAGACACAGTACATAACTAAACCAAATTTAAGTAAATCATATACTAAATTGCCTAATTTAAACTTGTAAAATCCAGCATCAACTTCCCATTTTTTTAAACCATGAAAATCAGCTTTATTATCATTGTTGTAATCAGCATTCATAATTGGATCAAGAATATTATCCATAATACTATCCATAAGGTAATTAATTTGTTTACCAATAACATAGGAAACTGCAAGTGCCATAACTTTATTTTCAATTAAGAATTTTCTAAAAGTAACAAAGTTAAATAGGTTAAATGATTCTGGTTGAAATTCAATATCTGCATCGAATGAAGTTAACTTACTCATATAATATAATTTATATTTTTATTTATAAAATTAGCTTAAAGCTTTTTTATATGTTTTTAAAACTAATTCTCTAGCTTTTTTATGATCAACAATAGGCTCAGGGTATTTTAAATTATATTTTTTTCTAATATTACTATCTTCCCATTTATGAATATCTTTAAAATCTACATCTTTTAAAATAGGTAACCATTTTTTAATATAGCTAGCATCAGGATCAAATTTCTTACTTTGTGTCCAAGGATTAAATATTCTAAAGTACGGTTGTGCATCAGTTCCACTGCCACTACTCCATTGCCAACCTCCATTATTACTATGACAATCGTAATCTACTAATTTAGTTGCAAAATATTTTTCACCTTCTCTCCAATCTATTAATAAATGTTTAGTAAGAAAACTAGCTACTATCATTCTACCTCTATTGTGCATGTAACCAGTAGTATTTAATTGCATCATACATGCATCTACAATAGGATATCCTGTTTTACCCTGAGTCCAAGCTTTTAATTTTTTTTTACTTTTTGACCATTTTATCTTATCGTAATCTTCTCTAAAAGAAATATTTTTTTTAGAAATCATTCCTTTGAGTACATTAGGAAAATTATAACTAATATTCATATAAAAATCTCTCCAATGTAATTCATTAATTAGAAGATTATCTACACCTAAACGATTAAGAATACTATGATAGGTTTCTCTAATAGATACAACATTGAAATGTAAGTAAGCTGAAAGAAAAGTAGTATGATAATCCATACAATTTCTTTTAGTATTATATTCTTGCCATTTTTTTAAATTTTTTAAAATTTTCAAAGCATTTTTTCTACCACCATGAACATTAATATTGTCATTAGTCTGATAAAGTTTATCTAAATTTTTAACTTTATAGTATGATTTTATTTCTTTTAAATTGTCATTTTTTTCAAAATTAAATTTATTATAATTATCTGGTTTTCTAACTTGAAATTTTTTCATAATGTTATTCCTAAACGGTGTAAATACAGTGTAGGGTTTACCGCTTTTATTATATGTGGTGTCATCCATTACAGGATAAAGTGCATAATCTTCTTCAGTGTATAAAGAAATATTATTCTTATTACAAAAATCTTGTATAAGTTTATCTCTTTTGACTGCATAAGGAGAATAATCAAGATTAAAGCCAATACTATTAATTTTATTTTTTTTATTTATTTGTTTAAGTACATCTATATTATCTCCCTTAAAAAAATATAATTTAGACTTGTATTTTTTAATTTCTTTATTTAATTCATGTAAACTTTCAATCATAAATTGTACACTATTGTTAGAAAAATATTTATTCTTTGTTGGATCAATCTGTTCGGGTGGGAAAATAAAAATAAGTATAATTTTTTTGTTATCTTTTAACATCTTTAGTAAGGTTGTGTTATCGTGTATTCTTAAATCACGATGAAATATAAAAATATTTAGCATTATTATAAGATATGAGTTTTTTATTTAAATAAAAAATCAATTTTATATATATATATGAGTTCACCTAAAATGTCAGAGGAAATGAAAAAAGAAAATTTTGGAAAAGATGCTTCAGATATGATAGAAGAAGAATCTGAAACTGAATTATCAGAAGGTAAAATGTCACCTAAGAAATTTACAAAAGTTAATTTTAAAAGTGTAAATGCAGAAGTTGAACATTTTATAGAAACTTCATTAAATCTAGAAGAGTACCCTAAAAAATTAGGTTACAAAACTGTTCATAATATCGTGTGGACAACATTCTTTAGTCAACAAAATTACTATTCATCTGTTTTTGATATTATTTCTAGCTACATCAAGGCACAAAAAATTTTATATCTTGAATCAAGGTCATATAGTGTTTTTTATTTAAATTGTCTAATGTTACCGGCTATTTTTCTTTCATCACTAGCAAGTGTTTTATCTTTAGCTATTGAAAATTATGCTTATGGTGGAGTAATATTAGCTACTGTTAATGCTTTTAATTCTTTCATTTTAGCAGTTATTAACTACTCAAAATTAGATGCTGCTTCAGAAGCACATAAAACAACAGCTCATCAATATGATAAGTTACAGTCAATGTGTGAATTTACTTCTGGTAAAATACTTTTATTACCAGGTTCTTTAAAAATTAATAATAAATCAAAATATTCTGAATTAAATGAAGATGATATGAATGAAGACACATCTGTTAAAAAAAAATCTAATAATATTAATGAAAAATTAGAATATATTGAAAATAAAGTAACTGAAATTAAAGAAACTAATACATTTATTATTCCATCTGAAGTTATTAAAAGATTACCTACGATTTACCATACTAATATTTTTTCTAAAATAAAAGATTTTCTTAAAAATGAAATTATTACAATTAATCAAATTAAGGAACATCTGAATGAGTTAAGACCTTTAGAATATCAAGTAAGAGTTTTAAATGTTAAAAATAACAATATAATTAGGAAAATAGAAAATATCCGCACTATTATAACAGATAAAACTGAACAATTAATTAATAGCTCGAATGAGAATAGAAAGATAGAAGATGATTTTCTAAAAGAAATTATGGCATTAAATAAATTATCAAGATGCTATAGATTTTTTTGTTAACATTATAAAATTAAAAAAATATATTTTATATTATTAATTAACTTTCTCTACATAATTTCATCCTTTCCTTCAAAAGGTATATCATATAAGTAAGGTTCTTCCACATTAGTAACAGAAGGATACATAAAATCAAATTTATCTGGTAACTCTGCTGGTAGAGCTTTTGATTTTAAAGCAATATCTTGATTCATAACTTTTGAATTTTTACATCCCATTATATAGAAAAAAAAAATAAAATATTATTTGTTTAAAAATTTAAATATATTTTTTTTATTGTATCAAGATAATTTATTACTTTAAAACTCTTAATATTACTATTAGAATAAAGAGGATAATCGTTTCCTTCTGGAGAACATCTATCTCCAAAAAAATAAATTTCTTTGAATTCAGAAGGAATAAATTGTAAACAATAACTTTTGTCCCACCCAATTGGATGAACGCATACACCTATATTACCTCCTAAACTACATTCAAAATTTAAATTAGATAAGTTATTTTTTAAATAAGCTATTAATTTTTTTCTAATTTGGAATTGTTTATCATATTTAATAAAATTATATCTTTCTTCTACAGAACAATCTCCACCTATTGGAGTACAATATAACATAGCTTTTCTAAATGAAATAAACCGTCCCCTCTTATAAGGTAATTCGGTTTCTATTATAAATTTTAAAACATGATTTACAATTTTTTGAATATTTTCTTCAGATATAATATCTTTAATATCTTGACTATTTAATAATGCAATCTCATTATTATCTATCATATAAGATACCACACCATTCTCAGAAAATATGTAATTAAATAGATAAATATGAGCTTTTAATTGTTTTTTAATTTTTTCTATATTCGCACCAGTGATTATAGCTAACTTATATCCTAAAAATTTTAAGTATTCTAATGCTAATATCATATTGTTAGTAATCTCTTTAGTTGATTTAACTAAAGTTCCATCAAGATCAAAAAGGATTAATTTCATTTCTATACTATACTTTTCTTTTTAAAATTTATTTTTTTAAGTTAAAGTTTAAAATCCTTATTAAATATATAATATTAATATATGGAATTAAATAACACTGAACTACAAACAAATTATGAAGAAATGGATTCAAAAATAAATCGTCTAATGACCGTTTTTTTGGACTTGAAGACTATTATTAAAGAACAGAAACTTAATATTAACTCTAATATGGAGGTTTCAACTAAGAGTAATTTAAAAATCCAACAAAATGAAGAAAACATAGAATTAAACACTAATAATATTGACACTAATAATAATAATATTTTAAATAATAATGATAATATAAATACTAATCAAAATAAATTAGAATTATTAGAGGGGTTTAAAAATAATGTTTTAGAAAAATTAGAAGTAGTATTTAATTTAATTAATAATAATAGTACCGAAATGAATAATGTAAGAGAATTAGCTGAAGTAAATCAAAAGATGAGTGAAGATATTAATAATTATAATAATAAAATTAATGAGATTAATGAATCAATCAATAATATTAATCAAAAAAGTGATATCGTTAAAAATGGAACTGATGTAGCTAATAATAATATCAATTTAATTCGAGAACATTTTAATACACATGTAGAAGAATATTCTAGCAATATTAAATCTGTTAATGATTACATTCAAATATCTCAAGAAGCTTTAAAATTATTAGATGAACTTAGTAAAACTAATCAAAGTAAGCTAAATCAATCTCAAGATAAAATTAAGAATAATATTACTGGTTTAGTTAAAGTTAAACAAACTATTAATGAAATAAAGAATAATAATTTAGATTTCAATTCTAGATTAAATGATATTACCAGAGTTAATAATTCAACTATTAATAAATTAGACAATCAATCTACAATTAATGGTAAAGTAAATAGTATGTTTAATAATATAAGTAGTAATATTGAAGCTAATAATAGTAAAATTAATCAAATTAATCAATCAATTAATAATATTAATCAAAAAAGTGATATTGTTAAAAATGGAACTGATGTAGCTAATAATAATATCAATTTAATTCGAGAACATTTTAATACACATGTAGAAGAATATTCTAGCAATATTAAATCTGTTAATGATTACATTCAAATATCTCAAGAAGCTTTAAAATTATTAGATGAACTTAGTAAAACTAATCAAAGTAAACTAAATCAATCTCAAGATAAAATTAAGAATAATATTACTGGTTTATCTAAGGTTAAACAAACTATAAATGAAATAAATAACAATATTGGAAAATATACATCCGATTTTGAAAACATACAATCTAAAATTAATCAAATAACAGGTTCATGTAATAATACTAATACTAAATTAGAAAATCTAGAAATAATAAATGCTAAAATGAATAGTATGTTTAATAGTGTAAATAATATTATTGAAGGAAACTCGAATTTAATCTCAGAAAATTTAGAAAAATGTACTAAAAATACAAATAAGATAAATAATATGGAAACTAATATTAATGAAAAACTTATTACACACGTAGAAGAATATAATAATAACATGGTAAATATACAAAAAATTACAGATGGAAATAAAGAAGTTTTTTCACTAATTGATAGTAAAATAAATGAACTAGATGATATTATTAAAACTAATACTAGTAATGTATCTAATAACACTAATTTTATTAAAGGATTTGATGATATTATTAAAGATAAAATAAATAGTGTTAATGATAAAATATTAGTTGAAAAAAAACTAACACAAAGATTATTTAATAATATCGATTTTCCTGATAAATTACATCAAAAAACATTAATTGATTTTAGAATATCAGAGGGGAAAAATAATTTTATAACTTATCATAATTTGGATGATATTATGAAGCAAAGTGAAATTAAAAATTATTTAATTATAAATAAAACTCTTCCTAATGACATTAGTTTGATAGATTTTTCAATCGAGGATAATCATTCTTCTATTACTTCGGGTAGTATTAGTAATGAAGTTCATATGTCAAATGAATATTTGATGTTTGTAGTAATACCACCTGAAATGAAATTAGATGAAGATGTTTCAAAAATTAAAATTATAATTAAAAATTATAATCTGGATAAAGAAATTAATAAAAAACAGTTTGATTGTATGAAATTTCAATATACAGATAAAAGAAATATCTTCGTTTTTAAATTTAAAACAAATATGATGTATCAAGGTTATTATCAACATTGTATTATAAGCCTTGTTGTTAATGGTTATACCTTATTTGAATTTCCAAGAAATGTTTATAATTATGATACTACTCCTTATCAACCTACTATCCATGGTAATAAATATCATTATCATATTAGACCTGGTAAAATTACCAAAAATGTTGATATAACATTACCTGAATTAGAAGTTGATGATACTTTTGTTTTTAAAAATAAACTCCAAACACTCCATAATAAGAAATTAATTTTTTTAGCTGATGAAAAAGTATCTATACGAAAAAAAGATTTGGCTAGAATAACTAGTATTATTAAGAAACTTAAACCAATGGAATATTATAAGAATAAAAATAACTTAATTAAACATACAGATGTTAGCGATGAAAGACTTAAAAATGAATATAATTTTGAAGCGGGATTACTGGCTCAACATATTAAAACTATTAAATCTCTAAAACATCTAGTATCGGAGGATCCTTCAACTGGTCTTTTAAGTTTAGATTATTATGGTTTTATTCCATATCTTATTCAAGCTATGAAAGAAATTATATCAGTTAATGAATCATATGAAAAAAGAATTAAAACTCTGGAAAATGATACTAAAGTAAATAAATCTAATATTGAAAAAATAATAAAATTTAATAATAATATGTAAAAATTCTTTTTATATTAAACATTTTAAGTTCTTATGAGAGCAAAAAATGAAAAAAATTGATATTTATATCTAATGTATATCAATCTTTTAATGTCCACAAAATCTAAAGCTATTGGAATTGATCTAGGTACAACCTACTCTTGCGTTGGTGTTTATAAAAACGGCCAATGTGAAATTATTGCAAATGACCAAGGAAATCGTACAACCGCCTCATATGTAGGATTTACGGATACCGAACGACTTATTGGAGATGCTGCTAAGAGTGCAGCTAACGGTAATCCAGAAAATACTATTTTTGATGCTAAACGATTTATTGGCAGGGATTATAATGATCCTGTTGTGCAAAAAAATAAAAAAGAAGTTACTTATAATGTAGTTAATGAAGCGGGTAATACAAAGTTTGCTGTAAAATATAAAGGAGAAGATAAAAAAGTTTCTCCCACTGAAATTAGTGCAATGATTCTAACTAAAATGAAACAGATTGCTGACTCGTATCTTGGTGAAGAAATTAAGGATGCAGTTGTAACTGTTCCAGCTTACTTCAATGATGCACAACGTCAAGCAACTAAGGATGCTGGTATGATTGCAGGTCTCAATGTTCTGCGTATCATTAATGAACCTACTGCTGCTGCTATTGCTTATGGTCTAGACCGTAAGAAAGAAGGTGAACGTAATGTTCTCATCTTTGATTGTGGTGGCGGTACACATGATGTTACACTTCTTACCATTGATGATGGTATTTTTGAAGTGAAAGCAACAGCAGGTGATTCTAATCTAGGAGGAAGTGATTTTGATAACAAGATTGTAGAACACCTAGCTAATGAATTTAAACGTAAACATAAAGTAGACCCTAGCGAGAGTAAACGTTCTATGCGTCGACTCCGAACTACTGCTGAACGTGCTAAACGTGTTCTTTCTAGTTCAACCAGTGCTCCTATTGAAATTGATAGTCTACATGATGGTATTGATTTTTCTACAGTTCTTAGTCGAGCTAGATTTGAAGCTCTATGTAGTGATATATTTGCTCGAATTATGCAACCAGTAGAGACTTGTCTCAAGGATGCCAAGATTAGTAAATCATCTGTCCATGAGATTGTTATGGTTGGTGGGAGTACACGAATTCCAAAGATTAAAGAACTAGTATCTAAATTCTTTGGTGGTAAACAACTTAACCAATCTATTAATCCAGATGAAGCAGTTGCATTCGGAGCTGCTGTTCAAGCAGCTATTCTTAGCGGAAATGGTGATAGTACTACGGATGACCTTCTACTACTAGATGTTACTCCACTAAGTCTTGGTGTAGAAACCGCAGGAAATATGATGACTAAACTCATCCCTCGTGGTACTACAATTCCAACAAAAAAGACTCAAACATTCTCTACTTATAGTGATAACCAACCTGGTGTTACTATTCAAGTATTTGAAGGAGAACGTGCTATGACACGAGATTGTAATAAACTAGGAGAATTCCAACTTACTGGTATTCCTCCTATGCCTCGTGGTGTGCCTCAAATTGAAATTACTTATGAAGTTGATGCTAATGGAATTCTCAGTGTAGGTGCTGTTGAAAAGAGTAAGGGCATTGAAGAAAAGATTACTATTACAAATGATAGTAGTCGTCTCAGTAAAGAAGATATTGATAGGATGGTGGAAGAAGCTGAGAAGTTTAAAGCAGATGATGAAGCTGTTCAACAACGTGTTGAAGCACGTAATAAACTAGAGAATTATCTCTTTGGTGTGAAGAATAGTATCAATGAAGAAAAACTAAAGCAAGGTCTAGGTGATGACTTTGAAACGGTAGAAAAGACTATTACTGATGGTATTAGTTGGCTAGATACAACTGA
>Ga0206130_10005711_pt1 | contig 14599 bp, 15 predicted proteins | sample Helgoland_Spring_9_FD_148637 | JGI IMG/M metagenome (GOLD analysis project Ga0206130, IMG submission 148637) | Pelagic subsurface seawater microbial communities from Kabeltonne, Helgoland, North Sea - Helgoland_Spring_Bloom_20160512_1 | ecosystem: Environmental > Aquatic > Marine > Epipelagic ... | reverse complement strand
GGTAATGAAAAAGAAGAAACGTTTTGCCGAAGCGCGCAAAATTGAAGTCATTACTCCTTCTGCAGATGAGATTGAAGTTCCTTTCCAAGCTATTTCCGGAGCGCCTTATATTACCTTACCCATCAGTAAACAACAAGAATACAAGAAACTTACTGCTTTAGACTTGTTTAGAAAGATTGGTGAAATAGACAATACAGAAGAACTTTTTGATGAATATATTGAATCGCCAGAGGTATATAATTACCGTAATAAAATGGAATATTCATTTTCGGTAATTCGACATGACATTAACAATAATGAAGAACACGACGACTTTGGGCTTGGCTTTAAGCACACTGGAACTTGGTGGAAAGTTGAGAATTTGGATAAAGATTCTGGATTGTTTGATAAACAAATGGAGGATTCTTTAAAAGATATTCGAACCTACTTAGAAAAAACAGGTCTGCCAGCATGGCATCCACCAAAGAAAGAAGGCTTTTACCGGCACTTAGTGGTACGCAAGAGTTTTTCAAATGATGAGTTATTACTTAACCTTGTCACCTCTTCTACTGATTCAGATAAATTTGACAAACATGCCTTTGCATCTTTTCTTAAAGACCTCTTAGGAAGTCGCTTGGCTGGTTTTATTCATACGATTAATGATGATGTTGCCGACAGAGCCAAGCTAGAACAAGGTCCTAGTGGTTTAGTTACCGGAAATGAAAGCATTATTGAAAGCATATTAGGTTTGAAATTCGAAATTAGTATGCAAAGCTTTTTTCAGACCAATCCTGCAAGCGCTGAAAAACTGTACCAAAAAGTGGTTGATTATACGTTTGAAGACAATGACCTAGAAAATCAAGTGGTAATGGATTTATTCTGTGGTACCGGAACCATTGGGCAAATACTTGCATCAAAAACAAAAAACACTAAAATTATCGGTGTCGATATTGTTGCCTCTGCAATAGATAACGCAAAACGGAATGCAAAATTGAACGGTATTAATGATATTGATTTCTACGCTGCTGATGTTGGTAAATTTTTAAAAGAATTCCCACAGTACGAAGGTAAAATCGGTACAATTGTTTTAGATCCACCACGTGCTGGAATTGCACCTAAAACTTTAAGGAAAGTAATCAATTTAGGCGCCAAACGAATCGTTTATGTAAGTTGCAACCCGGCTACGCAAGCGCGAGATAGAGTTGAATTAAAAAATGCTGGATACGAATTGGAGAAATTTAGCTTGGTGGATCAATTTCCACACACTTCTCACGTAGAAAGCATCATGCTATTTAAAATAACCTAATTTTTTTATTTTAAAAAATAACTTATATTTGACTCACACTAATAATAATTAACACATTTTTTATGAAAAAATATTTAGCCTTGTTAGGAGCTATTTCTACAGCATTGATCAGTACTTCATGCAAAAAAGACTATGTATGCGAGTGCACAAGTTCAAGTTCAAGTAACGCTTCATCTGCAAGCATTAGTACAACCACGGTTAAAGATGCGACAAAAAAGCAAGCAAAAGCGTATTGTGTTTCAACCGAAGACACATGGACTTACAATGGAGTTACCACTGTATATTCTAGCAATTGCGAACTTAAATAACAACGATTTAAACCCAAAATTATTATGAAAAAAACGATATACTTATTTTCCGGATTATTTACAGCTGCATTTAGCACGTCTTGTACAAAGGATTATACTTGTGAATGTACAACATCCTATACATACAACGGAGTCACTTCGACAAGCGTTGACATAGATGAAGTAACGATTAAGGAAGCTTCTAAGCATGCGGCTCAATCAAACTGTTTAAACAGAGAGATGTCGTATACTTATAACAATGGAACTACTACATATTCATATGCTTTCGCACAGGATTGTGAATTAAAATAATAAAATTTAACTAAGATGAAAAAATATCTATACTTATTGGGAGCTTTCAGCACAGCATTGTTTAGCTCTTCTTGTAAAAAAGACTTTACGTGTACATGCATCGAGTCAAGTTCGTTGAGCTCTGATGCTGATACATACACATACACTATCAAAGATGCGCAAAAAACGCATGCAAAAGGCGCTTGTGTTTCCACGGAAAGAGAAAGTACAACTTACACTTACAATTATACGACCGGTACATTTACTGAAGTACCAGTTACATACACCTCTAATTGTGAATTAGATTAAAAAATATTTTTCAATTATTATTTAAAAAGCCGATTCTTATATGTTTCGGCTTTTTAGTATAAAAAAAATTATGTACCGAAAATTACTCAATTGGTTAGCGAAATTTACTGACAGATGGATTAATCGATTTCTACAACTGAAAAAACACATCACCTACAAAATCTACATGGATGATTTTGGCTATGAAAAATCTGACATTTACATTGTAACTTATCCCAGATCAGGCACAACACTCCTGCAAATGATGTTATACCAAATAACTACCGACGGGGAATATAATTTTGATCATTTGGGAGATATATCACCCTGGATAAAAAATGATGTTTATGAAGGAATCAAAGCAAATAAAGAGCTAACCAAACCGAGGATTATAAAAACTCACGATCCATACAAAGAATTTGACCCAATGGTAAAAGGTAAAGTGATTTTTGTAATACGGAATGGACTGGATGCGATGTACTCTTTATACCAGCAAAAAGTGAGTTATGGAAACCCGGACTTACCACTAGAGAAATTTTCTCAAAGTAAGATGAAAAATGACAATGGGAATTGGTTTTATTTTAATGACCCTTGGTTAGAAAATAAAAAGAAAAGAGAGGTTCTATACCTAACATACAATGAGCTAGTAAAAGAAAAAGAAAATACAGTGAAAAAAATATGTGATTTTCTTAACATTGATTTTTCAAATGTTGACTTGGAAAGAGTGATAAAGAAAACCTCACTTGAGTACATGAAACAACATCAAGGAAAATTTGGAGAAAGACAAGATCCTGATCATAAAAACTTTGACTACACAAAATTTATTAGATCAGGTAATGCTGGCGAAGGTGAAAAAGAGTTTAGTACTGAAGTGAAAAATTTCTACTATTCAAACCTCGATAAACATATTAAACCATTACTTAAGAAGAGAGGATTAAGGATTTGATTTACAGTTACTTAAATTGCAATCAAGTAAAGATACTAACGTCTTCTACCCACCGAACAAAACACCTAATTAGGCAACACATAATTACTTCACAACAACAACTAAATAATTAGATGTTTCCCAGAATTTAACCGCATCTTTTATCACAATTTTTTCAATTTGATCCTCCCCTATTAATTCATAAGAATCAGATGAATGCGATGTAACAATATCCGCTTTTTTGACGCCTAATGGAATTTCAGTCAATTCAGAGATTTTAACTTCAGTAAAGTAATTTTTGTTAAAATCGTCTTTCAATTTATTGATTTTACCAATCCCAATAAATCCACCTTCTTTGGTAATAACACCATTATCGGTTAATTCGCTTTTAGAACCAAAAGTAAAATATGCTGTATTTAATTCATCCTTTAAAATAGCCAGCTCCTCTGTTTGCTCCTCGTAAGCAACAAACAATTCTGAAAAAGCCCCATCTAGATTTTCCAATTCTTGCTGTAATTGAAAGATCTCCCTATTTTTCATTTCAACATCTTCCGTCAAAGACATTATCATTTCTTCAAACTCACCCATTTGGTAATCCGCGTTTTTCAAGGCGACTTTTAATTGCATAATTTTATTTTCATTTTCAGACATTAATAACCCTAGTGTTTTTAACTCTTGAATTAAATCAATATTATCAACACTAATAGCCTCTGGATTTCCTTGAAGATTAATAATTAATTCCTGCTCCTTCGAAATCATCTGTAAGTTCTCTCTAATTTCATTGACATAAGAGAAATAAGAATTCATTGTAGAGTCATTATCTGCCAATTGTTGTTTCAGAGATAAGATCTCATTATCTTTATCTTCAGCACCCGAATTTACCGTGCTATTAATTAACTCTTCTGTTTCTGCATCTTCACAGGAAACAAACGCTATTGCCACAAAGGCTATTAGAAAAACTTTTTTCATTTTAATCTTATTATTTACAACAATAGTAGGTATTATATTGAACAACTACTACAATGTAAAAAACGACTTCTCAACATTTTTATTTTAATGCAGTAAGATCTTTTACACCTAGCGCTCTCTCAACGGTAAACCCTTCACCATATTTAACGCCAATTAACCTTCCGAAAGCAATTGCTCTGCCTTTAATATGCTCTATAAATTCAATTGATGAAATCGGAGTTGCAGGCTCATCACTTTCTGGATTATAAAACTGAGAACCGTATGCTTTAATAGCAGCCATTTTTCCATCAAACACTTCGGTAATATCAATTACAAAATCAGGGTCAATCCAATTATCTTGTATATAATGAAAAACTGACTGAGGCCGCCAATGAACCTGATGCTCGCCATTGAACTTTGTCTCAATTTTATTTAAACCTGCTAAAAAACAGGCTCTAGAAACTAACTCACTTCCTCTACTGTGATCTGGATGTCTATCTGAATGAGCATTACACAATACAACATCTGGTTGAAAATACCTGATTTGTTCAATTACTTTCTTTAATTCTTTTTCTGCATTATTAAAAAATCCATCTCCTAAATCCAAGTTGACTCTAGCATCAACACCCATTAATTCAGATGCTACTAACGCTTCCTTTGTGCGCAAGGCAGCAGAACCCCTACTTCCCAACTCTCCTTTGGTTAAATCTACAATCCCTACTTTTTTACCTTGACTAATATGTGTCATTAAAGTTCCAGAAGCAGCTAATTCAACATCATCTGGATGCGAGGCGAAAGCCAATATATCTAGTTTCATTAATCTATTTTTTTAAACTCTAATTCTGTGAAATCAAAATCTGGATTAGGTATATCGATTCGCATTTCTTCCACCTCACCCTGAGAATCAATAAAAAAACTACACTTTCCTTTTTTTAATGAGGGTAGAGCTGATATTTCTATCGTAAAGGTATCATAATGCCAATGCTCCAATATCCCATGAAATATGGAAGTTGGCAAAAATTGAACTTCTAATTTACCATTGATTTGTTTTACCTCTGCTTTACCGTACATTTCGCCATAATACGTCCCTACATATTGACCAAGTGGCATAGATGGTCTTGTGTTTGGAACCCTTTTTTGCGCATTGCTATAAGCTTCTCTATCTTCCGCTTCTCTTCCACTTTTATCAAATTCCAAAAACAAATCGGCCCAATCTTGTTTTTCTTCCATTTTGGTATATTCATCTAACACAGAAAACATTAGAGCATAGGGCAAAGAGTTTGTGTTATTTGTTAGAACAACAAACCCTAAATTCAACGCTGGAACCATTACTGTCTGCGAAATCATCCCATCATAACCGCCTCCATGCGTAACTACTTTATAGCCGTTATAATCAAAAAGATCCCATCCTAACCCATAGGCACTAAAATGTTTTGTCGGCCACAAAGACTCACTTCCAGCTCCAACTCTTTTACTTACATGTGGATGGCGCATTTCCCTTATTTGTTCTTCAGTAATAATTGATTTTTCATTTAAGAATCCATCATTCAAATGCAATTTTAGCCATTGAGACATATCCTTAGCAGAAGAAATAATACTCCCGGCCGGTCCAATGTTATCCCAATTCATGTAACCAACTTTCATATTAACTCCACCAATATTGTTATGAGGAATGGCAACATTTTTCATGCTTTTTATATCCTCGACAGAAGTAATTGTTCTGTTCATCCCAAGCGGTTTAAAAAATCGATTCTTAACAAAATCATCCCAAGAGGCATTACAAATTATTGGTATTATTTCACCTGCTGCTAGGTACATAATATTTGAATAACCAAATTCCGTTCTAAACGAATATTTCGGCTTTAAAAAACTGGCTCTTCTGATAACTTCTTCACGACTATGAGAAGATCCATACCAAATTAAATCACCACTAAAGGTTTTTAATCCACTTCTATGAGAAAGTAAATCTCTTATGGTCATAGAATGCGTTACATACGGGTCGTAAAGTTTAAAATAGGATAAGTAATCTATAACTTTATCGTCCCATTTCAATTTCCCTTCGTCGACTAATATTGCTAAAGCTGCAGAAGTAAATGATTTCGAATTGGATGCAATCGCAAACAGCGTATTTTCATCAACAGCTTCTTTTGTGTCAATGTCTCTAATCCCATATCCTTTGGCAAAAACGAGAGAATCATCCTTAACTATTGCTATTGACATTCCCGGTACATTCCATGCTGTTAAACTCGTTTGAAAGTACTTATCTAACTTTTTCAATGTCACCTTTTGGCCTATCCCGAGAAAAGGAATAAGTAAAAAAACAAATATAAATTGCCGAACCGATCTTCGCTTATTAATGCACATACAGGTATATTTTAATCATAGCACTGTTTAAAGATAACAACATAAAACAATAGTGTTCAACACACGTAAATTAACATTTAATTGTTGGCATACATTTTTCAATTGACACAAATATATTCATTAATTATCTTTTTTTGTCTTATGCAGTTAAATATGAAGTTTCGTTTCATAGTAATTCCGACAATAATGTTTTCAATTCTAGGGTTTTCTCAAAACAAAGTCCTTGATAATATTGAAATGTATTATGACCAAGGAAATTATAAAAAGGTGTACAAAAAGACGCATAAACTGCTAAAAACGGAAGATTTTAATAATAGTCCTACGTTAAAACTATTTCATGCATTAGCTGAATACCAGCTATCAAAAACAAGTAGAAAATACTCAGTAGGCAAAGCATATGATAATTACAGACAATTTAAGCAACAAGATCTAGAGGGATTATTTCGTTTGAAGTTTGACATATACATATATGATATGCAGCTTGGAATGGCCAATCATATTAGAGACCTCAATAATAAAGTAAGGAAGAGAGAGGCTTTAAAAACATACGAAATCTTTAAAGAATTATTTAAAAACACTATTCCATTTGAAGAAATAATAGCAAATACGCCTGTTCAGGAAGAATCATTGTCATCAACATCCAACAAAACAGTGCAACGCGAAAATATTATTTCTTATGCTAAAGGCTATATAGGAATCCCCTACCTCTATGGAGGTAATTCAAAAAAAGGTTTTGATTGTTCTGGGTTTACGCAATACATAATGAGACACCATGGATATAATCTTCCAAGAACTGCCCAATCTCAAGGAGATGCCTATTCAAAAATTAAATCAGGTCAAGCTACGAAAGGAGATTTAGTCTTTTTTGGATCCAGTAAGAAAAACATTTCACATGTTGGAATAGTTTCTTCAGAAAAAGGTTCCTCCATTTCTATGATTCATGCTTCTTCAAGCAAAGGTATAATGATTAGTAATATTGAAAACAATAGCTACTGGACACCAAAGATTCAATATTACGCAAGGGTTGTTAAAGATTAAAACAATGAAAAAAATACTTACATTATTATTAATCATAATTTCTGTCTCAATTGGATTTTCTCAAAAAAAAATCATACTTGTGATTGATGCAGGTCATGGAGGAACAGACCCAGGAAATCTTCGATCAGACACCGGTTTCAAACAAGAGAAAGATCTTAACCTGTCAATGGCCTTGCAATTTGGAGAATATGTCGAAATATACCTAGGTCATGAAGTTGAAATAATCTACACAAGAAAAACGGATACATTTATTGAACTAAACGATAGAATAAAAATCGCAAATGATATTAATGCGAATTATTTTATTTCAATTCATTGCAACTCGTCAACAAAACCTGAAGTTTTTGGGACAGAAACACATATTCACAATTTAAATACCAAAAAAAGCTCTGAGCTTGCGAATATGGTTGAATCCCAATTTAAAAATAAAGCGGGAAGAAATAGTCGAGGCGTCAAGCTAAAAACAGACAGAAGGTATAACTTACAGGTATTAAAGGACAGTAAAATGCCTGCCATACTGGTAGAAACTGGTTTTATGACAAACAAAGAGGAAGAAATATACTTAAACAGTGAAAAAGGGCAAGACTTAATCGTTTCGGCAATATTCAGGTCATTTCGTAATTTTGTAAAGAAAAACCACGAAATTTCAATGAGAACTCCGATCGAAGAAACTCCTGTTGAAGCAAATATACCCGTATGGAAAATTCAAATAATGGCTTCTACTGGCCCTATTGGACTCTCAAATCCTGACTTCACCTCTTTGAACAAAGCAATTGAAGAAGTTAAATTGGAAAATCCCACTACTCCATTTAACTACAAATATTATATTGGAAGCTATACAGAGAAAAAGGATGCAAAACAAGCCTTAAAGGAAGTCAGACAATCTGCTTTTAGCGATGCTTTTTTAGTGAAATTCGATTAAGATCTTGCCCTACTAATTCATTAGGGATAAATATAAATTCAAATATTTCTCTTTTTGCGAATTCATAGAATATTTTTCTTCAACCGTTTTTCGTCCTGCAAGGCCAATTGACTTGCGTAAATTCTCATCTTCGATTAATTTCGAAAGCACTTTAAACCAATCTTCCGCTGTATCCGCTAAAAAACCATTTATACCATTCTCTATTATTTCTGAATTCATTCCAACGGAAGACATGACAGCCGGCGTATTTACCGACATATACAAAAGACCTTTCATCCCACACTTTCCTTTTGTCCATTCGTCTTCAGGAAGCGGCATTACCCCAATATCTAGCATGTTAAAAAACTCAACTTCCCTACTATTGTCCCAAGCCATCCCATTAATACCTAAATCACTGTTGTAGTAAACCGGATCACCTATAACTTTAAAATCTATTTTCTCTTTGTACTTTTCCTTTAATTTAATTAAGACAGGAACAATTGTTTCAAAGTGTTTTATAGTAGTGTGACTCCCTACCCAACCAATGGTCACAAGATCTTCTTTAAACTGTTTAATCTCCTTATATTTATCCGTATCTATTGTGGATGGTAGAATAGATACACTTTCATTATATTTCAGTGCAAACTCCCTTAAATAACTATTACCCGCTGAAACATGAGACACCAAAGGCAATATCTTTTTTATTTTATCTGGATTCTTTAAAAATGATAATCTTTGATTCCCCTCTGAAACATCTTTAACCCAAATAGCATCATCGAAATCAAATAATATCGGCACACCTAATTTTGCTAATTTCTTTTCAAAAAATATAGAACTTGTAAGAATTGCCTCCCTGAAAACTACAACCAAATCATATTGGCTAATTGATTTCAAATCGCTTTTACGTTTTCTTAATGATTTTAAGCCAATTACAGCCTTTTTTAGGTAATTACCATGTGAATAAAGAATTTTATCATCCTCTTCAGAAATTATATTTTTCAAATCGCATATAACATCATTTTCCTGTAAATAAGAAAAATACTGTTCAAACCTATATCGTTGACCTGGTGCACGATTTAAGCGATGATGCGCTATAAACAAGACTTTTTTCATCCTCATTTCATTTTTCTACCAACGGCATGCCAGTATGGCAAACCATCTGAAACAACAACATCTTCCATCCCGCAAGATTCTAGTATTTTAACCAACGCTTTTTTACTAAATCGCTGTTCTAAAGGTGTTCCAAAACGATCTAAAGAATCATTTTTAATAATATTCCAGCTTTTATCATGGTAGTAAGATAATGGTATCTTTTTCCAAACTTTCCCTTTCGGAGAAAATATTTTAAAAGTTCGAGTTAATATTACAAATGGCATATAAACAAACAATGCAATAAAATCACATGTTATTTTTTTTAACCTATTTGGCATTGAAGAAACAATCTTTCTAATAATCGTAGACATTTTAAATATGAATTTATACCCAGCCCCTCTATTATCAAGACTGTAATATAAGTAAATTAACAAATACCCACCTTTCTTTATTTTCTTTACTGTATCCCGAACTGCCTTCTGTGTATCGGGAATATGATGATAAACTCCAACTCCCATAGCAAAGTCAAAACTTTCATCGGCAAACGGGATAGAATCTACACCCGCCTGAGTAACCCTTACATTATTTAAATCTTTAGTAAGATGAGATGCAGATAAAACTGCTTTACTAGGGTCGATTGCTTCTATAAATTTAACCCTGTTTGCTAAATACTTTGACCACCTTCCTGTACCGCAACCCATGTCTAAAACAATAGATGAAGAATTACAAATATCTTCAGTTACAATGTCAAAATATTGGTCACCAGCATTTTTAATTTCTTTTTCCGAAAAACTACAGAACTTTGTCCATTCCTCCCCAAAAGAATTCACAGTATCTATATCGATATTCTGATCAGACTCTGACACAAATGATGCTATTCTAACATCGTTAAAATCAATTTCCTTTACTGGTTTTCGTAAATATTCTAACATGATTTTGTTTTGCTAGTCAATATATCTAAAGGTTGTTAAATACTAACTAATTTAATGTTATACAAATATAATTCAATTACTACTAATTATATAAATTATGGTATTGGTTTTACACAATTTAAATTTGATATTTATAAAAGTTTCTATTTAACGATTCAAAAGCTACCTTTGTCAAGTGATAAGACTTCCTAAAAATAATACACCGAGATCATTGATCTTTATACAAGACATTTTATTGTGTTTATTTGCCCTCATAGCTGCATACTTGGTTCGTTTTGATTTTGTAGATATCGACAAAATAATACTGAAGAAGGAATGGGAAGTATTAAAGCCAGCACTTCCCATTTATATATTCGTCAGAGCACTTTCCTTTATTTTAGGAAAAACTTATGCAGGAATTATTAGACATACCGGAACGGAAGATGCAAAAAGAATATTCTTAACAGTAACTCTTGGAAGTTTGGTATTTATAGCACTCGTCCCATTTCGATATTATTTATATGATGGATTCTTCTTTCTTCCACTACCTATAATTTTTGTTGAATACTTAGTTTCAGTATTCTTGCTAATTACCTTTAGAATTGCGGTAAAACTAATTTATGTAGAGCAGCATAAATCGAGAGGTGCAACCCAAAATGTAGTAATCTATGGAGCTGGGAAAATGGGACTAATCACTAAACACACATTAGAAAAAGACTCCAATACACTTTATAATGTAATCGGATTTATTGATGATGATTCGAAGAAAAAAGGGAAGTTACTAGAAAGGACTCCTATTAAATCTATTGAAGCGTTGGAAAAATGGAAAGACAAAAAACAAGTTGATAGTGTAATTATTTCTGTAAAGAAAATGAACCCACTCTACAAAAGGAAAATTATTGATAAATGTCTAGAATTAAATATTCAGGTATCTTCAGTACCCCCTATAGATAGATGGATGAATGGAGAATTCACAGCAAATCAAATTCAAAAAATTAGAATTGAAGACTTATTGGGTAGGAAAGAAATAAAACTCAATGAAGAAAACATCAACCTTCAAATTAAAGATAAAGTTATTTTGATTACCGGTAGTGCTGGATCCATTGGAAGTGAAATGGCTAGACAGATACTTAAATATAGTCCAAAGCAACTTGTATTATTAGACCAAGCAGAAAGTCCGATTTATGAATTAGACATGGAACTTCGAAGTAAATTTAAAGAATGTAATTGGGAAATTGTAATAGCCGACGTTTCAAATTATACGCGAATGACAAATGTATTTGAATCTTTTGCGCCTCAAGTAGTATTTCATGCTGCTGCCTACAAACATGTTCCTCTTATGGAAAGAAACCCAGCAGAGGCTATTAAAGTGAACATACAAGGCACAAAAACACTTGCTGATTTAGCCAGTAAAAATGGCGTTGCTGAATTTGTGATGGTTTCTACTGACAAAGCAGTAAACCCAACTAATGTAATGGGTGCCTCTAAACGTATTGCAGAAATATACACACAGTCTCTAAATAAAGAGTCTAAAACTAAATTCATAACAACGCGATTTGGAAATGTTCTAGGAAGCAATGGATCTGTTATTCCTCTTTTCAAAAAACAAATTGAACAAGGAGGTCCACTTACTGTTACACACCAAGAAGTTACCCGTTTTTTCATGACCATTCCAGAAGCTTGCCAACTTGTACTAGAGGCCGGAAGCATGGGAGAAGGAGGTGAAATATTTGTTTTTGACATGGGAGAAAGTGTCAAAATAATGGACTTGGCTGAAAAAATGATTCAACTTTCTGGCTTAGAGATTAATACAGATATCGCCATAAAAATAACCGGCTTGAGACCTGGAGAAAAATTGTACGAGGAATTACTTAATAATGATGAGAATACCTCTCCTACGCACCACGACAAAATATTGATAGGTAAAGTTCGTGAATACAATTTAGCTGAAGTTCAGGAAAACGTAGAAAAATTAATAAATGCTTATTCTTCTCAAAACAATCATACTCTTGTCAAACAGATGAAGGAAATTGTACCCGAATTTAAAAGTAACAATTCTATCTATACTAAACTAGACTAATAAACTTACAATATGAAAACTAAATTAGAAATAAGATTTGCAGACATCGACATGGCGGGACACGTTCACAATAGTAAATACTTATGTTATTTTGAACAAGGAAGAATTGACTTTCTTTCTGAAATGACCAGTTCTGATTGGAATTGGAGAAAAAAGGGATTAGTTCTAGGAAGAAATGAAATTGACTATATCTCCCCCATTTATTTAAATGATGAAATTTGTATTGTCACAAAGTGCGATCATGTAGGAATTAAAAGCTTTACCCTATCTTATGAACTCTACAAAACCAATGGAGAAAATGGAAATGAGCTTTGCACCAAAGGAAGAAGTATTTTAGTATGCATGGATCATGAGTTAGATAAATCGCTTCCTGTTTTTGAAGAATGGAAGGATCTATTAAAAGCTTCTTTAGAAGGTAATTAATTCCATCGCATTAATTCTGCTCTGTTAAAAACCCATTCTGGGGTATTAATATCTTCGCTAATTTCTGATAAGTTATACCAAGGAGAAAGACCTTCATCATTCGGATTTTTTAAAATATGCATCTCTTGAGCAGGCATATAACTTTGAGCCAATAAAAACATTTTATTCCCCATATCATTTTCTACAACATCCAATACCATAACTGCGTGGCCGGGAGAACCTCCATGACAAAATATATCACCAGGCTGAATGCTTTCAATAGCTATAGATTCTAATTCTCTACTCAAACTCAAAGTCCCTGCGTAATTAAATATTTGGATCATATACTTTTTAAAACTAGCATATGATTTATTGTTTTTAGTAGAATTAACCCAATCAACTTTACCAGATTTTGGAACGGGATATAGACCACTTTTCCATTTAGAAAATTGAACATTGGCTCCATTCGTATAATTAAAATGGATACTGTCGTGCTTATTGTTCCCAAATAAATATTCAGCCCTTAAACGCATAGTAGCATCCGCGCACTGTTGCAAGTCTTTTGAGCCAACATCCATGTTGATTACATAAGCATGTCCATTTTGATATCCTTTAAGCTCCCCATTATACAATTGGACATCTGGGTTTCCTTCTTTTAATGGCAACCTCCTTAACCAATGAGCAAAATCCCGTTCCCTACCTTTTTTTCGAAAATACCCGCTAGGTGGCTCTATCCTATTAATTAATGTATTATTGATAGAAAATGAATTCAGCCATGGGATATCGTATTTTACAGAGTCTAACTCCGGAAGAACCTCCTCAATAATTACCGGCTCTACGGCAGCTTCGCTTGCCAAAAACTGAGTTGAATCTTGCTGCGCACATGCTGTTGCAATTGGCACAAATAGTATAAGTAGCTTGTTCATCATTTTTTCTTTTGGTAATGCTAACTATTTGAAAAGGTACAACATTCCCTGTAAGCTTTAAGACAAACCTATTAGCATAAAACCAATAGATAGGATTTGTTCATTATCTTTGTATTTTGAAAGAAATGAATATTTAGAACTACCCATTAACAAGTTAATTGAATAATTTTGTAAATCAATGTTAAAGGCAAGATACATAAAGCATAAGCTTGAATTTAAGCAGGCAAGTGGAACTTCGAGAGGAGTTCTTAAAACAAAAGACTCGTGGTTTTTAATTCTTTGTGACACTGAAAACACAAACATACAAGGGATTGGAGAATGCAGCATCATTGAGGGATTAAGTCCAGAAAACTTAGAAGAATATGAAAGCAAATTACAATTGGTTTGTGAAAACATCAATCAAAGAGAAGAGTTATTGAGTGAACTCTCAAAATTTCCTTCTATCCAATTTGGACTAGAAACTGCTCTCATGGACATTCAAGCCAATGGCAGCAAAAACCTTTTCCGTTCCCATTTTGTGCGCGCTAACTCCCCTATTAAAATAAACGGCCTTATTTGGATGGGAAATAAAGACTTTATGCTAGAGCAGATAAAAACCAAAATAGAACTTGGCTTCTCTTGTCTAAAGTTAAAAATTGGAGCACTTAATTTTGAAGAAGAAATTAACATCCTTAAAAGTATTCGAGCTGAATACAGTAATGATGTTCTGGAGCTACGTGTAGATGCTAATGGAGCATTTGAGCCTGAACAGGCATTAGATAAACTTAATATCCTTTCAGAATTTGACCTGCACTCAATAGAACAACCTATCAAACAAGGTCAATTCGAAGAAATGGCCAAGCTTTGTGAACTCTCGCCGCT
>Ga0206130_10005705_pt1 | contig 14619 bp, 10 predicted proteins | sample Helgoland_Spring_9_FD_148637 | JGI IMG/M metagenome (GOLD analysis project Ga0206130, IMG submission 148637) | Pelagic subsurface seawater microbial communities from Kabeltonne, Helgoland, North Sea - Helgoland_Spring_Bloom_20160512_1 | ecosystem: Environmental > Aquatic > Marine > Epipelagic ... | reverse complement strand
TTGGACGTTCAAAAGAAACCCGGCTTGAAACCTAAGTTTGCCAAGGAGTTCGATTTAAAAAATGATAAATATGCTCAACAAGTCCAATATGCGGACAGTGCAACAATTAGTCCAGCAGAGTTGAAAAAAATTAAAGACGAATTAAATAGTTCAGTCGTCAATGTCGAGAATTTTTGGTGTTGCAGCGAGGCAGACGTGGAAAAACATTTACAAACAATATTGGACTGGTTTGCAAAGAGAGCAAAAACAACCATTGAGCAACTTACCAAGACAACAGGACCCTGGGACGACATCAAAAAGTTGCGTCTCCAACTTGGTATGTTTTACAAGTTTGCCAAAGCCAAATGGGCTCGAGATGAAAAAGAAGAAGAAGACAAAATCGAGGACACGAAAAAAGGCAAAGACATCCTCATTTTTCGCCCGTTCCAGACCTACCGCATGAGTTCCGCCATTTTAGCTGCCGGCGGCAGAGACCTCGGCGAAACCTTTCACGGACACCACGATTTTCAACTCTCGGACGACATCATTCGCAAAGTGCACGTCGGACACTACACCCACTACAGCAAGAGCGTCGTCAAACAACCCAAACGATACGCCATTGCCGAAGACGTCTTTGCACAGGGGTACGTGTCGGGCGAAGGAGTGGACTTTTTCACCGAAGACACTTTGAGAGAGGCGTTTCGCAGCGGTGAAATCGGCACCCCCGACTGCAAACCGTCTCTCGTCTCGTGGGTCATCGAAAAGGGGTGCGAAGCAACAGTGTTGGACATGATGGGCGAGTTTTCAGACCAGTACTCGGAGTACGGCGCAAGTGATTTTACGTACAGTGCCAGACTCAAAGAACTGTTACAAGATTGCAGCCTCAACAGAGAAGGCGTCGACGACGATGTCTTTTTGAGCGACCAGTACGTAGACAATACACTGTGCTTCAGAGGCAAACAGTTCACACAGAGAGCTCCCGGAGCCGAGTTTGTCTGTACCAGCTTGGGGCACGGGCATTGGAAGGGATTGACCTATTCAGGGTGCATGAACGTGAGAGAGGGGACCATCATGACCACGGACCACGTACAACATCAAGTAGGACAAAAACTAAACTAATGAAAGTATTTACTAAACACACCTCTACTCTTCTTTGCATGGCAGTTGGCACACAGTGCCTGGCAGTTGTCCGCAATATCCTCACCACCCCTACTCAGTTCCACGACGTGGTCAATGTCCATGGCTTTCGGATGCAACAAATCCAGACAGACCGCACATTTGTACTCTTGTCGGTACGCTATTTCCCAACGGTGCTTGGTAGAGTACTGCCGTTTGGGCTTGAGCGCCGCCAGGACAGACTGTACCACCTGCAACTGCCCGTAAGAACAACCGTCCGAGTACCATCGCAGAAACTTCTGCAAAGAACCCTTGGTCATCCAGGTACCGTCAATGGACAACGTACCGGGAAACTGGTCAAACTTGAGTTGCAGCGCACAGGGTTCCACACTGTTAAGAGACCACTGCACGGTTTTCCAGTCGTACCACATTTGATTGTCCCGGTACACACAACAGAGATCCATTCTTGTAGATTTTTTAGGGTATATATAGACAACCATTACGTAAAAATGTCGAGCACGTCGAGCACGTCGAGCACACCAAGTACGTCGAGCACACCAAGTACGCCGAGCACACCAAGCACGCCGGACACGGACACACCAAGCACGTCGGACATGAGTAGAAGGCGATTACTACAACCAGTTAGAACATTTGATAACCAACCATATGATACGTTAGGGGAACAGGTATCTTTTTTCAGACTTTTCGATCTATGGAAATTTAATCTTATTAATAGAAGAACAAACGTCATGATAAACGACATGTGGGAACAAAAAAGGGATAGTCGCATATTCAAGGTCCCAGAATATGGTTCCTTAGAGGATGCAACGAAGTTTGCACATCACATACAACTTACTACACTCATGTACACAAGACAAAACCCATTCGTAATTCAAATTACCGGTGATCAAAAATTATCCAACGAACTGGAGGAAAACGAACTGGAACTCCCGGAAGCCCCGGAGTTTCAAACATTAAGAATTTACGGTGACTATGTCCATATTATTGGCATTAAACAAAATAAAAAAAAACCAGTTTTAACAGGCACGTTTAAATTTGTTGGATCCAGTGCCGGTGCATGCCACCTCACCATTCAAAATCTAGACATGAGAGGGGGTCTCGGTTGTAAGTTTCAACAAGCTACTGTTACAATGATCAACGTCAATGTACAAAACTGTGTTCGACATGGTGTGAGAGTAGAGAATGGTGACATTACATTACAACGTTGTATATTTGGTGGAAATGGGTATTGGGGACTATATGTACAAGGCAGTGTCTTAGCTTCGGACTGTCGTTTTGAAGGAAATTCTTGGGGCGGTGTGAATCTCCAATCGGTAGACTTGAATCGTAAACCAACATTTTCAGAATTCAAGAAATGCGTTTTCAAAGACAACCCGTACCGTTTCCTTAAAACTACTGTCGTGTTGAAATATGGGTTGCGCGTTGAAGGTGACGTGTATCTGTGGCAATGCTATGTAGACAAACTTCATGCAGACGTGTATAGACGGAGACAAAATAGACAGAGACAAATGTTGCTGACTACAATATTTCAATATGATTCAACCTTACCAGAAGCCTTTTTAGATGAGGAACAGACTAACCCCACTCACAACTTGATATTAGCAAACGATTCTCTAATAGAAGAATGTTCAGAAACAGAATACAGGAACAAGGTGCAGACCAAGACCGAGACCGAGACCGAGACCGAGACCAAGGAGACCAAACTCAGACTCTAGGGTTCCTAGGGTTCCTAGGGTTCCTAGGGTTCCTATTTAGGGCTCCGACACACAACACAATGGGATGCCTCGCTTCCATTTATTCCAAAACAACGACCGACGTCATCACAGAGTTGAAACAGTTAGACATGTCGCTGAGAGAAATGGTCTACAAGTACGACATACAACTGGAAAAAATTAACAACGAACTAAAAATAAAGGTAGCGGAAAAGGCACCCAAAGACAGACTCATGGTACTCCTGCGACAACGCAAAATTCTTAGGAATTATTTGACACAATGCGAAAACCGCATGACCGTCTGCACACAGAAACAGTGCTCGCTCGAACAGTTGGAGATCACCAAAATGCAACTGGACGCCATCAAAAGCACAAGCAAAATATTCAAACGGTTCACAAACAGACACACAGTGGAAAAGGTAGAACAACTGCAGGAGTCCATGTGCGCACTGCAGGACGACATGATGGACATCTCAGATATTTTAAACCAACCCACACTCGACGACTTGGACGTGGAGGACGAACTGGAGGAACTGATGGCACTCGTGGGCACGGAACCCCCGGACATGGAGTTTCCAGACACCCCGGTCATGGAGTTTCCAGACACCCCGGACACAGAATCGGACGAAAGAGTACTGTTGGCTATTTAACAAAAAATTCTAGTATCCTCCACCACGAGGTTTATGATAATCATCCACCCAAGCAATGTTTTAGTGACTAAACTGTTAGCAACGTATACCATCTCTATCAACACGTTCAATTCCATTCCACAAACCTTCTTTGGGTCCTTTGGGTCCTTTGGGTCCTTTGGGTCCTTTGGGTCCTTTGGGTTTGGCACGCATTCGGGTTTGAAAAACAAATGCAAAGGGTACTTGTACCACAATTGCACGAACTGCGTGACCCCAAAAATATTGTACAATCCAAACACCACAAAAATTGCCACCGTCACCCAATCCGGTGGTCCCACGTCCGACTCACGCACACTCACAAAATACTGTTTGAGAATTACTCCCACGTACGCAGACAACATCGTCACCCATCCAGTAAGGTGCGCAATCCAACCAATCCGGCGCGTCGTCAGGCGCTCCACCAACTGGTCGTCAAACAACAACTCCGCAATCAGTCCCAACATCATGGTCACAAAAGTCAACGACGCCACAGCCAACATGGCGTAAAACTCGTCTATGCCAGACACCAAAGCTATGCAGACCAACATAATCGTCGCGGACAAAGAGTACTCGACAAACCGCAGTGGGTTCACACCACGCTGCTTGATGTTGGTGACATAGTCCCTAGAAAACCCGGTGTAACCCTGGAAAAGAGCAGAAAGAATGTGAAAAGCAAAAATCAACCACAACAACGACAAGGACATCATAGATACCTTGTCGCGAGGATTCACCAGAAATGTACCCCCACTCCCTTCCATAATGTACTGGTTGGGTGGGCACAGGGCAGTGCTGTTGTAGGGGGTCCAAGACGCGTACGTGTCGTAAATTTGGTACTGCTTGTCATCACCAATCACCAACGTCAGTACGGCGTTGAACAAGTGACCGCCCGCCGCTACCCAGTTGACAATTTCAAAAGATTCAGTCTCGCACGGCACATGTGGAACTTCGGTTGCTGGCACAGCTTTCAATACAACCACTGCCTCAGGCGAAGATTCCGGACCCGGCAAAGGTGGCACAGATGGGTCATTAGACAAAGGTCGCAGTCGTAACTTTACACGCATTCCAATGGTTCCAATGGTGCGACACTCACTTATATACTGCTTTTTTTTTGGACAATTAAAAACGAATCACGTCCACGTCCACGTCCACGTCCACGTCCACGGGTTCACTAATCGTTTTGATTTGATTGTCAACATGTTCAGCACAGGTGGAGAAGTTGTCTCTGGTCAAAGGGTAGACCAGCAGAATTCTGGAACCATTAGATGCTTTCAACTCGTAATCTTGGTAGGGAAAATTTCTTCTTCTTTTACAATTGTCGTGCACTCTTGTATTGACCAATGTGACACAAGCACCGTGCCATGCAGCCACTCCACTCCTTCCACATTGCCGCACTTCCACGTTGGTACATCGGGCGTCGGTACCGTACGCTAACACACCATCACCACCACACTGATCCACAAGGACATCTTCCATCGTAAACGAAGAATATCCACGCACTGCAGTGCCATTCGCTCGACGCAGTGTCAGGTGTTGCAGGTGGCATGTACCAATCCTTTTGTTGAACCTTATCCCTCCCATGATCACGATTTTCTCTCGCACCACCCTCGGGTCACCCACAATGGTCACGGCGGAACAAATATTCAAATACTCATTGATCCAGTGTTCCCCTCTCCCCAACACGATCGTTGTCTTCGTTTCGTCTTCGTTCACCCAATCCACCGCTTCCTCCAACGTACATTGTCCACGCACAAACACGGTGCCGGAGATCTGACCCCTGTCCAACGCTTCTATAAATAAACGGTGCACGGCTCTATTCGTACGACTTGCAATTACATACTCTTTGTAAGAAAAAAATGCAGTGATTTGTACACGCTGCCATGAAGGCAAAAAGGGTCGCTTTGTCTCGGACTTTGTCTCGGACTTTGTCTCGGACATTGTCTCGGACATTGTCTCGGACATTTTTTTTACTAAAAATGCAACAGTTTATAGGTGCTTGTGTGATTTTATTGATTATACAGTGTGTCGGAGTTTTCTGACATTTTAACGGTTATGTCGCCATATAATGCACTTAAAAGCCACCAAATTTTTTTTTACAATACGCTTGAAGCCTCACAACCTCTGGACCCCCTCCTTAAACCCCTTATTTTGACGCGATAAAGCATGCCCCGGAAAAAACATCTCAAAAAAACGGAAAAATACCCCGGTAACCCCCTTATATGAACCTAATCTATACATAGGGTTAATTAGCAAAAAAACACCATATTTCTATTTCTCCTATATATAGACTTGAAATGCTTAAACCCCTTATATGAGCACACCCCCAAATATTAACTTTTTTATGCTATGAGATTATTTCTCTCACTTGATAAAAAAGTACCCATATAAGGCACTTAAGGGTTTTAGGTCTATATATAGGGATAATACAAATATAGTGATAAAATAGTAATTAACCCTATATATAGATTAGGTTCAAATAAGGGGGTTAACAGGTCAAAAAGTAAAAATTCCCTGGGTGGTCTACCCCCCAAGGGTTTATGTCGCCAAATAAGGCACTTAAGCCCCAAATTTTATACTTTTTTAGCAAGTGAAAGAAATAATCTCACTTGATAAAAAAGTGAAGCCCATGGCACTCGCCCCCCAAAAGTACACAAGCGTCGAAACACTTCCTCAAGATTTGGGCAAACAATCGAAAAAAAACCTTATTAAAGAGCCTCTACTATCATAGACCTAGCACTCCCAGCACTGCCGACAGACGGCGATGTGCGTGGAGTCGACGGAGACCACGTCCCGAGCATCGTCGAGCCGTTTGGTGAACGATGCTTGCCTGCTGGGGTGCCTGCACCGGGCACAGAGTGCTCTTTTGAACGTGACGTCGTCCGCGTAGGGCACGAGGTCCAATATTTCTCCAAACTTTTGCCTCTGAAAGTCACCGTTGAGTCCGGCGACGATGACGTGTTTGCCGTGCTCCACCATGAGTGTCACTGCGACGCGGAGATTGCTGAAGAACTGACCTTCGTCGATGGCGACGACGTTGTACTGCCCGGTCCCCACCAGAAGAAGTTCCGTCGTTTTAATCGCTTCCAACCGCTGCCCGTCGTGGTTTTGCACGCCAGGTCGCTTGTCGTTGGTGTGGTTGACGACCAGGCAGCGCATGCCGATCGAGGTGAGTCGATTTACCCTGCGCATGAGTTCCGTACTTTTGCCGCTGTACATCGAACCAAGGATGAGTTCCAGTGACATTTATTTTTGTTTATATAACCCTATATATACAGGGGTGCATTAAAGAAATGTCGAACTTGCCAAATGTGGCGGAGAATGGTTTAGCACTGGAGTTTTCTTCCAACGCCTTAAAAGACAACAAGGAGTTTGTCCTGGTTGCCGTGGCACAGAATGGTTTAGCACTGAAGTATGCTTCCCACACCTTAAAAAACGACAAGGAGGTCGTCCTGGCTGCCGTGGCACAGAATGGTTTGGCACTGCATTATTCCGCCTTCACAAACGACAGGAAGGTCGTCCTGGCTGCCGTGGCACAGAATGGTTTGGCACTGCATTATTCCGCCTTCACAAACGACAGGGAGGTCGTCCTGGCTGCCGTGACACAGCATGGTGGTGCACTGCACTTTGCTGCCTTGCAGGACAAGGGGGTCGTCCTGGCTGCCGTTGCACAGAACGGTTGGGCACTGGAGTTTGCTCCCCAAGCCTTACAAAGAAACAGGGAGGTTGTCCTGGCTGCCGTGAAACAGAATGGTTTAGCATTGGAGTTTGCTTCCGACGCCTTAAAAAACGACAGGGAGGTCGTCCTGGCTGCCGTGATACAGCATGGTGGTGCACTGAAGTTTGCTGCCTTGCAGGACAAGGAGGTCGTCCTGGCTGCCGTGAAACAGAATGGTTTAGCATTGGAGTTTGCCGCCTTGCACGACAAGAAGGTCGTCCTGGCTGCCGTGAAACAGAATGGTTTAGCACTGAAGTTTGCGTCCGCCTTCCAAAACAACAGGGAGGTTGTCCTGGCTGCCATGACACAGGACATTCGCGCACTGCATTATGCTTCCGCCTTAGCTTCCGCCTTAAAAAACGACAAGCAGTTTGTCCTGGCTGTCCTGGCTGCCGTGAAACAGAATGGTTTAGCACTGAAGTTTGCGTCCGCCTTCCAAAACAACAGGGAGGTTGTCCTGGCTGCCATGACACAGGACATTCGCGCACTGCACTTTGCTTCCAACGCCTTAAAAAAAGACAAGCAGTTTGTCCTGGCTGCCGTGACACAGGATGCTCGGGCACTGTATTATTCCGCCTTAAAAAAAGACGAGGAGGTCGTCCTGGCTGCCGTGACACAAGATTGGCGGGCACTGCAGTTTGCTTCCGAAGCCTTAAAAGACGACAAGGAGGTCGTCCTGGCTGCCGTGAAACTGAATGGTTTAGCATTGGAGTTTGCCGCCTTAAACTTAAAAAACGACGAGGAGGTCGTCCTGGCTGCCATGAAACAAAACTTTCGTGCACTGCATTATGCTTCCAACGTCTTAAAAAACAACAAGCAGTTTGTCCTGGTTGCCGTGGCACAGAATGGTTTGGCACTGCACTTTGCTTCCAACGCCTTAAAAAACGACGAGGAGGTCGTCGTGGCTGCCGTGACACAAGATTGGCGGGCACTGCACGATGCTTCAAAGGAGGTCGTCCTGGCTTTCGTGACACAGCGTGGTTCGGCACTGCGGTTTGCTTCCGAAGCCTTACAAAGCAACAAGGAGGTCGTGATGGCTGCCGTGAAACAGGATGCTCGGGCATTGTCCTATGCTTCCGACGACTTGAAGGATGACATAGCTGTAGTGATGAACGCCGTGATACAGAACGGGTTAACACTGAAGCATGCTTCCGCCTTAAAGAACGACATATCTTTGGTGTTGGCTGCCGTGGCACAGAACGGGTTAGCACTGGAGCATGCTTCCGCCGCCTTGACAACACTTGGATCGGTCGTGCGGGCTGCTGTGGCACAGAACGGGTTAGCACTGGAGTTTGCCGCCTTCAAAAACGACAGGGAGTTCGTCCTAGCAGCCGTGAAACAGAATGGTTTGGCACTGCAGTTTGCCGCCTTGCAGGACAGGGATGTCGTGTTGGCTGCCGTGGCACAGAACGGTTTAGCACTGCAGTTTGCTTCCACAGCCTTGCAGAACGACTGGGGGGTCGTCCTGGCTGCTAGGACACAGAACGAGCGTGCACTGCGGTATGCTTCCAAGGATGTCGTGTTGGATGCCGTGGTACAGAATGGGTTGGCATTGGAGTTTGCTTCCGAAGCCATGAAGAACAACTGGGAGGTCGCAGTAGTTGCAACGACACAGTGTCAACACGTAAGTGAGTTTGTTTCAGAACACTTGAGGAACAACAAAAAATTCCTCTATAAGGTAATGGATATTGAGGACATTTACAATGTACTGCAGTTTGTTTCCGACGACTTAAAAGGAGACAGAGATCTCGTGTTGGATATTGTGAGTATAAACGGTATGGAACTGAAACACACCAATTTCAAACATGACAAGGGTGTCGTCCTGGTTGCCGTGAAACAGGATGGTTGGGCACTGGAGTATGCCGCCTTAAACTTAAAAAACGACAAGGAGGTCGTGATGGCTGCCGTTGCACAGTATGGTGCAGCACTGCAGTTTGCTTCCGACATATTAAAAGGAGACAGTGAGGTCGTCCTGGCTGCCGTGACACAGTATGGTTTGGCACTGGTGTATGCTTCCGACGCCTTGAAAAACGACAGGGAGGTCGTGATGGCTGCCGTGGCACAGAATGGTGAGGCACTGCAGCACTCCGCCTTCAACGACAAGGATGTCGTGATGGCTGCCGTGGCACAGAATGGTCGGGCACTGCAGTTTGCTTCCCACGCCTTAACAAACGACGGGGAAATCGTCCTGGCTGCCGTGACACAGAATGGGTGGGCACTGCAGTATTCTGCCTTAACAAACGACAAGGATGTCGTCCTGGCTGCAGTGACACAGAGTGGTCGGGCACTGCAGTTTGCTTCCCACGCCTTAAAAAACGACGGGGAAATCGTCCTAGCAGCTGTGGCACAAAATAGTTGGGCACTGCAGTTTGCTTCCCACGCCTTAAAAAACGACAGGGAGGTCGTCCTGGCTGCAGTGACACAGAATGCTCGGGCACTGCAGTTTGTTTCCGAAGCCTTCAAAAACAAACGAGAGGTCGTGATGAACGCCGTGACACAGAACGGGTTAGTACTGTATTATGCTTCCAACGTCTTAAAAAGCAACAAGGCGGTCGTGATGGCTGCCGTGGTGCAAAATGGTCAGGCACTGAAGTATTCCGCCTTCAAAAACGACAAGGAGGTCGTCCTGGCTGCCGTGACACAGTATGGTGCTGCACTGAGGTATGCTTCCAACACCTTGAAAGGAGACCCGGAGGTGGTGATGGTTGCCGTGGCACGGTATAGTGGTGCACTGAGTGGTGTACTGAGGCATGCTTCCAACTTGCTACTCACCCCAGATCAAATAAAGACCATGGCGACAAAGTTTAACCAGCTTGACTCCATGTTCAAAAACATGACATTGTTAATGGCTCATCGAATATATCCAAATTTTCGATCCGAAGGCAGACGGCATTTCTTACAAGTAGCTTTGAGCAACATACTTGAAAAAAAAGAGAGCATACTGAATCTAAATATAATCAGTCTAAACTTTTGGCAATCGCGCCACAACAGTAAGTTGTCAGAGTGGTTGAAGGAACTGACGGACCTGAAACCGGAGGCATCGGAGGCACTTGAACACTCCAAAAAAAAACAAAAAAAATTACGATTGTAGTTCAAGACATCCCAAGAGATCCCAAGAGGCATCCCAGGAGATCCCCGGAAAAAAAGATAAACATTATTTATACAAGTGTCCTAAATAGGTACCTCGATGTTTTGTGTTTGTCTATATGTTGCAATCTCTTAAATAGGTCCTCAAAGTTCTCAAAGTTCTCAGAGTCATCGATGTCCAATATATCCTTAAATGTGGCGGGTTCCGACTGACAGAGATGAACCAATCGACGGAAATTGTTTCTGGAAAAACGGAGTCTTAATTGCACATGAAACGGAAATAGCTCGCTCAACATTTCTTCAAGTTGGCACTCTGATATTGGATTCCCATATTTGAGAATCGAATAGAAAATGGTGGTCAATTCTTCTTCCGTGTTTATTTGCAATGTGTCAACAACAAAGTTAAAATATGGACCTAAACGGTGATATAATTCTACTCGAGCTGGAAAAGCACGCCTCATTATGTCTTCAAAATACTCTGCATCTGGATATAGTGTCAGGTTTGGAAATAATTTATTTTCTCTGATCACACTCAAGACACTGGCAAATTCCGTTCTCACACACAATCCTTTGACCAAGAACTGAAAATTGTTATCACCAATGTACTGTTTTACCAGTCGTGCTTCGCCCTCCATGTCTGTGTCCATGTCTGTGTCCATGTCCTCCGTGTCCGTGTAGAACAATCGATTGAAATCATGTTTGGTCAAGGACGAATACAGTGTGGGCAACAATAATGCATTTGCAACATTTTCATATTGTAGACGCAACTGATATATTTTTTTTTCCAGTGGTACACCTCCCACCGTTTTTTGTGGGAACAAAAACAACAATATATCTTCAAAACTACGTTGATTGATTGCAATTGTTCCCAATTTTTGTATATGGTGCATAAGCCGAGTCAACTCGTCAAGTCTTAATCGTAATAGTCCTCTATGCGTGATGATAAAAAACAAATTGTTATCCATTCGCAATCGGAGATATTCAAAAACATATCTATCGGATGAGTTGAGTGCCGGTGTTGGTGTTGGTGGTGTTGGTGGTGTTGGTGCCGGTGGTGGTGTTGGTGTTGATGCCGGTGGTGCCGGTGGTCCCGGTGGTGCCGGATAGAAAGGTATTTGGTTTTCTGGGTGTAGAGCGTTGTATCTTATGCGCTGCTCCACTTCAGCAGAGTAATATATTAAGAGTTTCAGATGAACATTGTTATGAACATTGTCACCTAAAGTGTACATATTGCCCGTTCTATCATTTTTGCCGCAGATTTTGTCCCAGACACGAGACAAATGTGCAAAGCAAAATGCTTTTTTTTTTACTTGTAGCTCCATGTTATAGCTAGCATGATGGTTTAACAGATACCATAAAGGGGGTGCATTAATCGTAGTAAATCCTTGATCATAAAATACATAGTCGGTGCTATCTATATAGCAGTCTTTGGGCATGCCCCTTTTTAATTTATTAAACAAAATTCCATCCGGTTTGTAAAAATCTTCTGTACTTGCTGTTATCATGTCCATTGGGATTTCAAAATTTAATAAATATTTGTGGCTCATGCCATCTTTCAAATAAGATATTAATGGTCGAGGAATGATCAACTCAAGCCCATGACCCACTTTGCTGTCTCTTGTTATACGCAGGATATACCTGTAAATTTTGTCCTTCTTTATCGAAAGCATCCATACACCCTCCTGTCGAAAATATGCTGAACTCACATCACCGGATAAACCTTCTCCAAGAATGTCCGATTGATAAAAATATCGGGGATGTTGTAAATGTAATTGTAAATCGTTCAAGTTGCCCAAGTGCACAAGTCTTGTGTTCATACTCGGTTTTTTGTATTTTTGATTGTATTTATAGTGGGATATATCTCAAACAATGATCCCGTGGCATCTGGATCAAATGTATGATTTTTTGGATTTTAACACTCTGGTGAAAGTAGCGCCAAACAAAGGCATACTTGCACGTCGAATAGGTAGGATGCAATACGGAATTCGTGTGCCGGAGGATTTTAAAACGTTGAAAGAAGCAGTCCAACTGGTCCAGGGGAACTCTCATCTTGACGTCGTTAAGTACAGTTGTTTTACAACGATTGTTGTGGGAGAGGGAAACCACGAGGTTGGTTATCTAGAGATTTTTTCCGCCGTGAACATTGTGGGTGATCCTACCGTTGCAAGAAAGGACATTGCCATTCTGGGTGGTATTCTGTTTGCCCAAAACATTGGTGTATCCCATTTGCAACACCTCACAATACGATCAAATGAAATAGGAGTGAACGGGAGGTCCTCCTTTACCATGAAAGATGTTCTTGTGGACCAATGTGGAATTGGTATCTGTGCGGATGGTATTGTTGTTGTAGAGTGCACGGACGTAGAAGTGCGTCGGTGTACACAAAGCGGGGTGCTGGCGTACGGGGGTGGGTCCATTACAATGGTCGGTAAGACCAAGGTGACCGACAACTGTGCAGAAGGGCGTGACGAGTTTGGTTTGAAGGTCTACAGTTCCTCCTCTACCATTCAATTGGTGTACCCATTGACAAAGGAACTGGTTTCCACCAACAACCGTGCCAACCGTGCCAACTGGGGTGCCAAGTACTGCGACGTCAAACGAATCAAAAACATAAGCAAAGCAGAAATGAAAGAGGCGAAAGAGGCAAGAGCAAGAGGCGAAATTCGGGTACCGCAGGAGTGCACACTGGTGGAAGCAGTGCTTCGGGTCGACGACCATTTTACCACGGTCGTGTTGGGAAGGGGAATGCACAAGGTCAACGGTATTTTGGAGATCTCCTCCGCCAACATCGTCGGTGATCCAAACGTGGCAAAGGAACACATTGTGGTCCTGGGCGGCATTGCAATCAACAAAGGCAGGCACGGCACGTACGGCACGTACTGCAGTCTGAAACACCTGACCATTAAAGGGACCATTAAAGGGAATGGAGTGCGTGGGCGGTCATCGTTTGAAATGGAAGACGTCCTGGTCGAACGTGGTGGTGTGAAGGTAATTGGTGATGTCATTGCCAAATGCACCGACATCGAAGTACACAAGTGTGTGGGCAGCGGGGTGTTCGCAAGCGGGGGTGCATCCATCATATTGATCGGTAATACCAAGGTGCACCACAACTGTACAGACGGAACGAGTTACGGGTTGCAAGCCGGTCACAACTCCTCGATTTTGTCGGTCTTTCCTCTGACAAAAGAAAAAGCATCTTTCAACAACGGCGGTGGACGATTCAAATGGCAGTGGGGTCCCACGGGTCAAATCACAATCATTTCCCCGTTTAACATGAAAAGAAGAGTTGCTAAATCAAAAGGAGAGGTACGAGTGCCGGAAGACTGCAAAACATTGAAGGACGCGGTGTCCAAGGTACATCGATACAATCTTAGAACAATTGTCGTGGGGGAAGGAATACACCACGTCGGTACATATTTAAAGATACCCTCCGCCATGAACATCAGGGGGGTCCCGGGTAAAACTACAATCGACGGTGGCATTTGGTTCGAGAAAGGAAGTCGATACAGCCACCTGCAACACCTCACAATTCAAGCACGGCACAGCGGGGTCTACGGACATTCTCCTTTCACAATGGAAGACGTCCTTGTCGAAAAGTGTGGGCGGTACGGTATTTTTGCGTTGTCCGACGCCAGGTGCAACAATGTAGAAGTGCGGAAATGTAAGTGGGGTGGAATAGTTGCAATGGGGAAAGCCACTGGACACAAGGGACACAAGGGACACAAGGGACACAAGGGACCCACGTGCATCACATTGGACAATGTAAACGTGCATCATAATTGTACAGACGGACACAGTTGGAGTTACGGTTTATACGCCTACGGTTCCTCCATCATGAAGCTTTCCTCAATACAGAAAGTCTCCCACGACAATGGTGGGGGTGGAAATTACTGCAGAGGTTGTATTGACAAGAACGGTTGTACATTGACAGATATTGATCCCTACGTTCTATCAAGAAATTGACAGTATATCATACCAAAAAAAAATGAATCAATTCGAGCTTCAAAGTGGACGAAGAGATTGCAGACACTGTAAATATCAAAATTTCCCACGTGCAATGTCTATATTTTTACACTTATAATCTGTGTGGAGGTACAAACTGTTTTCCGTGCATAAGTAAATTGTAATGTGCAAGCGTTATGTATTGTTTTTGTCTTTTTCTTGGTCCTTGTCCTGCTTGTGGTTGTTTCCTTTTATTGGGTCCGAATGCATGCTGTATTAATTCACCATCTGGGTCGGTCAATTTGAATCCATCCAAACCTTGCTGTATACGGTATTTCCCGGTCAAACCTTCGTACTGCTCAGAATCAGTGTAGTGTCCCTT
>Ga0206130_10005704_pt1 | contig 14621 bp, 7 predicted proteins | sample Helgoland_Spring_9_FD_148637 | JGI IMG/M metagenome (GOLD analysis project Ga0206130, IMG submission 148637) | Pelagic subsurface seawater microbial communities from Kabeltonne, Helgoland, North Sea - Helgoland_Spring_Bloom_20160512_1 | ecosystem: Environmental > Aquatic > Marine > Epipelagic ... | reverse complement strand
CCCTCAAAAAAAGCCAGAGCAAGCTCCGAGGCATTCGCCTGGAGGGCAACGCTCTGTCGTTGCCACACGCTCGTCCCACGCCATGGCAACGACGGAGCGTTGCCCTCAAAAAAAGCCAGAGCAAGCTCCGAGGCATTCGCCTGGAGGGCAACGCTCTGTCGTTGCCACACGCTGGTCCCACGCCATGGCAACGACGGAGCGTTGCCCTCAAAAAAAGCCAGAGCAAGCTTCGCGGTGAGCGCCTGGAGGGCAACGCTCTGTCGTTGCCACACGCTGGTCCCACACCATGGCAACGACGGAGCGTTGCCCTCCAAAAAAGCCGGAGCAAGCTTCGCGGCATTCGCCTGGAGGGCAACGCTCTGTCGTTGCCACACGCTCGTCCCACACCATGGCAACGACGGAGCGTTGCCACACGCTGGTCCCACACCATGGCAACGACGGAGCGTTGCCCTCCAAAAAAGCCGGAGCAAGCTTCGCGGTAATCTATGAATGTCCGGCAAAAAGGGCTCAGCACGGAAGTGCGTGTTATAGAGAGTTTGCTGCTCATACTCTGAAAATAAGCGTAAATAAGTGTTAATAAGCGGGATCAAAAAAGCATGTCCGGGTAAAAATCACTACCAGGTAAGGCTATAACACTCTGGTTAAAGCATTCGAAGGCAGAAATAAATTCGTCTACTGCGCCAATAGATAAATCTCACTGGCTGCCAGCAGGAAAATACCTGATCCGTATTCCGTAGAGTCTGTTTCTTTGACCATACCGGGACCGCCGCCCGGAGGTTGATTCCATGTAACGGCGCCCTCTTCGTTTACAACCGAGGCCAGTGCCGCCCACCCGTTCTTTGCAACAGGCAGAAACCGCTCCCGTCTATCTCAAGCAACTCTGCGACATTGGCGTGCTCCACGAGCAAAGCGCAGGTAAAGAAAAGCTCTTCGTGCATCCGAAACTCATGACACAGCCCGCACATACCTTTAAACCTCATGTAGGCTAACTGGCCCAACCACAAAGGTAATGACATGACCCTTTTTTCGCCTCAAAATACATCATCTAAGCCTCCGCCTCCCAACCCCCTCTAGCATCGGATGAGTTAAGCGTGATTCAGCGGTGAAAAAGCACGTGGCCTCCGTCGCAACGCGGACCAGCGGCACCCAAGCGCAGAAGAATAAGCGCAGACAGGACTGCCCAGCGCCAACCTCCGTCGACGATGGACACAAAAAAGCGCCCTGCCCGAAACCGGACAAGGCGCTTACCCTATATAACCCTATATATATGAAATAACTATCGGCGGCGGCGAATCATGACTGAAGCAAGCGCGAAGCAACCAGCGAGCAGTGCATAGGTGCCTGGCTCAGGAATGACGGCTGCGTCTAACTGAGCATCCGAAAATGTCTCAGTAGAAGTGCCGAAGGCAAACGCATCGAATCTAAGGCCATCCTCGCGACCAGCGATTTGAAATGTTTGGGCGACGCCAACGTCAGCACCCGCGATGGTGTAGAAGTTATCCCCAGCAACAAATTCGGAAAGATTGACCCAAGCGTACGCCTCGACACTTTCAGAGGCCAGTCCATTGGCCAGAGTCCAAGCTGTTGGGCTAGGAGTTGTAAAGTCACTGCCAAAGAAAAAACTGTCATCAAAGACGCCGTTTGGTCCAACGTAGATTTTCCCATAAAGTTCGTATGTGTCCGCTTCGGCAAAGGTGACCGAGTAAGTGACAACATTATTAGCGCCCGTGCCACCCTGATCGACAGAAGAGGTAATGTATTCGCCGCCTAATGCCGCTACATCAGCAATCGCTGGATCAAAGTGGATCCCTAGGGTTCCGCTTTCAGCTTCGAATCCCACAATGGCGGCATTCGCAGAAGCTACTGCAGTGAGCAGTGCAAGTAATGTAAGTTGAGTCGTTTTTTTCATATTTAACTATTATTGGGTTGGTTATTTTAAGGAAATCGCGAGCCACACAGACGGCAGCAGTTACTCCTAGGCTTAGGATGCAATATGTTGCACAAGGATTTGAGCCAAGTCAACCCCTAATCAAAAAAAAAAAAAGATCCGTAAACACCACTAAAACAACAGGATAGACAATAAAATAACCCATACACCACGACACAGCTCAACGCAATGCAATGCAACTGCGCGCCATCCACTCGCATCAAACCTAAATTCAGACGTAGGTCTGCCCACTCTTTCTAGGATCAAACCCGCACCTCCCGCCGTCCATGTAGAACGCGGCCCCTTGCGCCTGCGTCCTGCATAGCGACACTTTATGATGCCCCTGGGTGCAACCAACGAGCGATGCCAAGCCACGGAGTAAGGATTGAGTGCAGTGGTAGTGGCCTCCGTCGTGAGCATATCCTGATACATATCTTTGGATCGTCAAATTCACGTCATTTGTGCACCACGTAAAGCTCCTCCCCCTTGGCTCAGCGTAGAACCCTCACAGCGTGATTAAGCGCTCTGATTTCCGATTGACTCTAACAGCTTGATTTTTCAATTATCTTGGCTCATTAATAGCATATGAATCGAATCGAATGGACTGCGGATGTTTGTAATGGGAAGCCTGTTGTGCAAGGCACGCGCATTACTGTGCAAACTGTATTATCACACCTAAGTGCAGGCGATTCCACTGAAGAGGTGCTGGAAGCATTTCCTCAGCTCTGCCGTGATGATGTTTTAGCTTGCTTGTCCTATGCGGCTCGGGTCGGAGAAATTCATTCTAGTGTCGAGCTTGTTTCATGAGCCGATTGTTGATCGACGAGAACCTGCCGTTTTCGCTCGTTCGGCTTTTGAGTGTGGATTGTGTGCATGCTTCTGAAATCGCAGCTCAGGCTTCGGATACTTTATTGTGGAACACGGCTCGCCAAAATAATTGGATGGTCTTGACGCGAGATACTGACTTCTTTGATCGCTTACTGGTGCATGGCGCACCACCTAAAGTAATTTGGGTACGCTTAGGCAATGTTCGCAAAAATGCCTTGATTGAACTGTTGCTCTCGCGTTGGCCTGCGATGCAACTGTTGCTGGAGACAAACGATTTGGTTGAAGTATATCATGATCGTTTGGAGGCTCTGAGCTTCCCTCAGCCATCTGGCACCGCGTGAGGATCACGTGATATTAATCGGCCCACCGATGGCGTTAACGGCGGATAAATAAACTAGCCTCTAGCGAAGCTGGTTCTCTCCGCCCCACAGGGGGCTGTATCTTGTGGCTGAGACTGAAGTATATTACGCACAGGCTCATTGTATAGCCTGGTAGTAATTTCGGGACTTTATTATGCCCTTGGGTGCTGTATTCTGCATTGCTTCGCCCCCTCCTGCTCTTCCCTCGGCACATAAAGACCCAGAGCCCGGAGTCGCTCCGCTAGGACAGCGTAAAGGACTTCGTCCCACGCGGCTTTGCTTATAGAGTGAGATCGCGTGGAGCGAAGCTCTTTACGCGACGCTTAAACAAGGACCGCCAACAGGCCGCTCCGATTGCTCTACAATGACACCCGACTTCAGGTCGTGGCTGACGGATAATTAGACAGGATTCACAAGATGGACAAGATGTGGATTTGAACTCTGGAGGGTTTTGAATCGAGCTGTATTTCAGGCATCTTGTAAATCTTGTTCATCCTGCCTGAAACTCTGGGTTATTTTCACAGTCAGTTCTGCGCTTGTTTACCATGATACAAAGCGTTGCTGAAAATAGATCTGTGCAAATTTAACATTTTGTGTTAAATTTGCACAATGATAGCACGTCACCTCATTGAAAGGGTCCTTCAGGACTTGGATAGAATGCCCGCCGTTGCGCTAATGGGGCCCCGCCAAGTTGGAAAAACAACTTTGGCCATGGAAGTCGCACGCACTCGCCCCTCTGTCTACCTTGATCTGGAGGATCGGACCGATCTGCAGAAAGTTGAGAGTATCAAGGAATTCCATCAGGTGAACCGAGAGAAACTGATCATTTTGAATGAGGTGCAGTGTGCCCCCGAAATTTTCGCGCCGATCCGAGGTATCATCGACCAGCAGCGGCGGGAGAACAATCGTTCTGGTCAATTTCTGTTTCTGGGTTCCGCCTCCATTGAACTGCTGCGTCAATCCAGTGAAACGCTGGCAGGGAGGATTGCGTATCAGGAACTTTTCCCAGTGGATGTGATTGAATGGCTGGAAACGCATCCCGGCAATGATTCACTCCGCCAACTCTGGCTTCGGGGCGGCTTTCCTGAAAGCACACTCAGTGCTGATGATTTAAGCAGTCTGCAATGGCGTCAGAATTTCATCAAAACGTATCTGCAGCGGGATATTCCGCAATTAGGGCCGCGTATTCCCTCTAGCACGCTTGAGCGGTTTTGGATAATGCTCGCCCATGATCAGGGGGGCAACATGAACGCCTCTAAGATTGCCGCTAACTTAAATGTGTCGAGTGTTACGATTGGGCGCTATACGGATTTGTTTGTTGATTTATTGCTGGTGCGCAAGTTGCTGCCATACAGTGCGAATGTAAAAAAACGGGTGGTCAAGTCGCCGCGTCTATATTTGCGGGACAGTGGGATCACCCATGCTCTGCTCAATATCGGCAGCTATAATGATTTGCTTGGCCATCCAGTGGTCGGCAAGAGCTGGGAAGGTTTTGTGATAGAGAACATTGCCGCCTACCTGCCACCGCAGGCCCGACTCTATTACTATCGGACAGCGAGGGGGGCTGAGATTGATCTATTGATTGAATTTAACATGGGTGAAACCTGGGCCATTGAAATCAAGCGGGGGCCGCAGGCGACCCTAGGTAAGGGCTTTCATGAAGCCTGTGAGGATATTGGGCCGGCTCGAAAATATGTCGTTTATTCGGGCACGGATCGTTTCCCACTACAGCATCATATTGAAGCGATTCCATTGGAGCAGCTTGTCGCAGATATTCAATCCAGAGGGTAAAAACTACTACCAGACGATGCAACACGCCCGCGGATTTCTGCGTCGTGCTGGATAAGCCTTCAATAAGCGTCACGGAGTGCGAGCAGCACGGAGATGGTAAACCGCAGGTTTGCCGTGAGCGAAGCGAAGGGTGACTGACGAAGCGCGAGCAGCGCGTAGATGCTTCTGAGCCCCGCCGTAGGGAAATGAATCGGGGGTCTGAGAGGTCTGCCGAACTGGCCCCGAAGGGGTGACGAGAGCGGGTGCCCTTTGGGCGAGCGAGGAACAAACTCCTGGGTGCCCTTTGGGCAAGTGAAGGAACAATAAGCGGTCCCCAGCTCTGCTGGATCTGCGCCTGAGCTTGCCTCCGACCCCTGAACCTGCCGAAGGGCTCAGGCCGGCATTGCCCTCAGCCCACAGCGCTCATCCGACGCACGAGGGCGAGTCGCCCTCCCTCCTTCTCGCTAGACCCCTTTTCTCGCTCCAGCAACCCAAATAAAATCATCTTTCATCTTGATACTCTGGTGCTTTTCTCCCCCCATTCAGGACAAGCCAGGAAACAAGCCCCTAAGGTAGCAAGCCCACCCGGTAGAAGCGCCTTGGGTGCGACGCGGCATCCGCATCGGTCCATTCGTGCGTCGGGGCTCCGTCGCCGTCGTCATCGGTTATCGGGATCTTGCCCCAGTTCGCCAGCGGCAGGGACAGGTCGTCAGTGAAGTAGATCTCGAATTGCAGGCCCTCCTGGCTCGGCCAGCTCAGTTCGACACTGTCGGCGGCTGGACCCGGTGAGACGTCGACTGTGAGGGTCGAGGTCGGATCGCTCGGGATCAGGCCGAGCCGGAATTCGGCGAGGTCGGAAGTGCCGTCGCCATCGACGTCGCCGGTGCCATCCGAGACCGCCAAATCGGCGGGGGTGGTGGAGCCGTTGTTGTCGCCGAAGTGCTCGTCCTCCCACAGGTCCGCAAGCCCGTCGCCGTCGGTGTCGTCCGGGTCAGCGGACCCACCGATGCCCATGGCCACACGAACAGCATCTTGCACCGTCAAAAGGGCCGCTGCTGATAGCTGCTCGTCGAAAACATGCGTATCACCGATCAGCCCGTTGTAGGTCGACCAACCATCGGGTTTATTGCGGCCGAGGTTGATATAACCTTTGTAGGCCCTGTCGCCGGATTGTGCGTACAACGCGGTGTAAGGCTCGCCGCCTGTAGTGCCGTTTCCTGTTCCCATCGATACCGCCTCGGCATCATTTGCGCCGCGCCAGAAGACCTCGAATGCTGGGTTGGCTTCGCTTCCGACGGTAAGGGTCAACACGCCTGGTTCTTCGGGTATAACGCCGCCAGACCAAACGGAGTTTTGTCCGCTAGCACCGTTGATCTTGACTTGGACCTGCCCGTTCATGTTATGGATACCCAAGCACAACTGATCGAATAAAATATCCACAACCAAGCACCAATTGCCCTCGGTCGTCCGCTCGGGCTTGACCGCTGTCACAATGGTCGCACCATTGATCGGGATGCTGGTACCAGCAGCATGCTGGCCGCTGTCGTGCCTCATCCCGTCCCGGCCTGGGAAGTATTTATTCGAATACCATTTTTCTCCGCCCAACACGACGACCGTCGGAAATCCAGCATGCTTTGTGAAGCCGTCCCATGTTTCCACGGTGACTCCAACACCAGGCAGGTTATCGTGGTCCACAGAGAATAACGGGAGTTTGTACGAGCTGGTCGTGCCGGATACCGGCGCCGAGGCCGTGCCGATGTTGCCCAAGCCGTCGCGCATCATTACCGTGTAGGTGTATTGCGTGCTTCTCGACAGGCCGACGTCTGTGTAGGTCGGGCTGGACTGCCAGCCGCTGTTGCTGCCGCCCGGGGCGCCGCTCGTCTCGGTGAAGTAGTATTCGACCGGCCCGTTCGCATCCGTTCCCACAACCGCCGTCATCGTCAACTCCTGGGCAAAAGTGGCATGAGGCGCCACGTCAAACAGCGCCACATTCGGTGTCGGCGCCTGGTCATCCACTTCATTGGTCGTGCTGGCGCTTTCGGTTGCTGACCAGCCGGTGGTGTTGCCATAGATGTCGCGCATCCGCACCCGGTAGGAATAACTCGTGTCGGGCGTCAACTGAGAGTCCGAGTAGGTCGCGCTGCTTTGCCAGCCGCTGTCTGTGCCGCCGAGAGTGCCGCTCGTCTCCTCGAAGTCATACTCGATCTGGCCGCTGGCGTCCTCGCCTGCGGTTGCCGTCATCGAGATGATGTAGCCGCTTACCCCCGCCGGATTGATGGCAAACGTCGCCGGGTCAGGTGTAGGCGCCGTGTTGTCGGTGAGGGCGGCCTTAAAGAGCATGGTCTTGGTAACGGACGTGCTCTCCGCCGGGCCGTTGCCGATCACGTTGCCCTGGCCGTCGGTCTGCGCGGTCGGGACGTAGCCGTTGTCGCTGGTAACCAGCAGGCGGTCGATTCTGGTGCCGTCTTCGCGCATCCAGAGATTGATCGTGTGCACACCGGTCGAATCAACGGTGAAGGGGCCCTTCTTCATCCAATGATAGATGTTCCAGGTGCCCCAGGCCTGGTAATAGCCCCAGCCGGAGGCATGCATGTCATCGCCCAGGTGGTAAGAGTCGGCGTTGGGATTGGCGCCGTGAGCCCGGACCCAGACCCAGTGGTCGCCGGTCTTGGCGAAATCGATGAAGTAATCCATCCGAGGCGACTGGACGTCGTAGTCTACGCCGTAGTTTTTGCCGCCGGCGGAAACCATCATCGCGCCCGTACCGAGGTAGCCTGCCGCGCCCGTGTTGAGCTCCCATTCGTAGCCATTGATGCCGGCCGCTTTGCGGCCATAGTTCTCGGCCTCGATCACGGCCAGGCCGGTGGCGTCGGCGGCCTGGGAATAGACCTTGTTCGTGGTTTGCCAGGTCAGCCGGGTGACGGCCGACGAGTCGGTCATGTTGCCTGATCCGTCTCGCATCGTGACCCGGTAAATGTATTCGGCGACTCCGGAGTCGAGATCTTCATCCCAGTATTTCCTGCTCCCCTGCCAGCCGCTGTCGTCGGCGCCGGTTCCGCCCAGAGCCTCTTCAAAATTGTACTCGACGTTGCCGCCAGCATCGGCGCCTTGCTTAGAGAACATGGCGACTTCCGTCTCGGTTACCGAAACAGGCTCGACGTAGAACTCAGCCGGATCGGGAGTCGGCGGATTAACGTCTATCAGCGACTTGGACCAGATGGTAAAGTTGTCCATCCGGCCGTCAAAGTACCCGCCCGAAGCCCCACGGCCCAGGTAGCAGACGGAGGCGCTCACGTCTTTGACGTCGTGGGTGAAGGCATCGTTGCTGCCCCAATCCAAACCGTCGATTTGAACAATGGCCGTGTCGTCGAACATCACGACCGAGACAGTCTTCCAGACGCCGGTCGGCAGCGGATCGGCCGCCCGCACCACCTGCTCGACGCCGTCGACCTTGATCCCGAAAGAGAGCTTGCCCTGACTGTCGCTCGGCGAAAGCCAGCACACGTCGCCGTTGGGGTTCGAGAACTCAAAAATGCGCTGACCGTTGGCCCCGCCGTCCCATTTTACGTCAACGACAAACGAGCTGTCGATCGATGTGGCCACGCTCGAGTGCAGATCGACAAACTGATCCACCCCATCAAGGTCCAACACGGTCCCGCCGTTGTCGGATGCGTAAGAGGCCCCGTTGATCAACCGAGCCCAGGTCACGCCGTAGGTATCCCACACGCGATAACCGTTTTGCCGTTCGAACTGATACTCCAGGAAGAGCCCGGCGAAATCCTGGTACGTCTCGCCATCCTGGATGTAGTCGCCCCAAGCCCACAGGAACTGGTAGCCTGTGGAGTGCTCGCCGTTCTTGATGTAGTTGCCGTCAATAATGGCGTTGCCGTGTATCGGGCCGCTGACTTCGGAGTTTCCTTTACAAATAGCATAGTCATAAATATCCACGCCATGAATATCGGCATGTTCCAGAACACGGGCATTACCATAAATACTACTGCCCCCGTGAATAATAGCGTAGTCACTAACTAAAGCATTATCAGTAACAGTTGCATTAGATTCGATAGTTGCAAAGCCCGATACAACAGCATTGCCGCTGACAGTACCATAAACCTGTGCATAATCTTCAACGCGTGCATTATCAAGAACCTGTGCGCCTGAAGCGATATAAGCATTCGGCGAAACATACGCAGTCGGATCGACGGTGCCGTTATTAGCCGCACTTGGCAGCCAGGCAGTTGCTTTAGGCGTGGTTCCACCAAGCTGAACCTGATAAGGGAACCGGTCTTTCGGGGCGCCTCGATAGTCCGTTATGCCGATCTGTGAGAAGATCCCGATTTCCAGGATATTCGTCGGTGTCGCCACGACCACTAGATAGAGTTCATCATCACCGGATTGAACCGTGAAACTACCTTGTGTGCCGTTGGCGAAGACAGTGCCGTAGCGGGGATTGCCGTTGTCAACCGCTACAAACATAGCGCTCCACGCTGAACCGCGCGCCGAGTCGATGTGACCGGTGAGGTCCGCCGTTACCGTTCCCTGGTTGGGTTCGAGTATGCAGATGTTGTAACCGTGCTGCTGCGGCGTGCGCCATTTCGGCGGCTCATACCAGCCCGCGGCGCGATACGGCAATTCTTCCAAGAGCGTAAAGTGGTTGCGCGTTTTGTATTCTTGACCTGCCCATGTGCTTGCATATTCAGGATGCAGATCATAGTCCCATGTAATATTCTTCGCAGCCATCTTGACCCATTCTTCATTAAACGGCGTGCCCGGGCTGGGGTCCATCTCTTCCATGCCCTTCGGGGGATAGTTTCTGCCGCCATCGCCGGAATTCGGTCCCCTGTTCCACAGGCGGGTGACATAGAGGCCGCCGAACTCCGGCGTCTCGACCAGGTGATCCCAGATCAGGTAGTCGTGATAATAGTTGCCGCCGGTAGATGGGTAAACATGTGCGTGCTTCGGGCAAGCATCCACAGGATTCGCCTGCGGATTGCCCAACCAGGAGACCTGGAAATTCGCATGGGATTCCCACCACTGGCTGCTGATGTTACCCATTTGATGGCCGTCGGTACCGTGAACATACTCGTGAGCATTGACGTATCCGGCTCCCGTAATGCCATAGCCCAAGCCGAAAGGGCTGCTGCCGCTCCAACTGCCGCCCCAGCCGTTGCCGACAATCCATTTGTATTTGCGGCCATCGCCACGCTTGTTCTCGTCTCTCGAGACCAACGGCAGATGCTTGCCGGACTTCTCGTTCATATAGGTGTAAACCGCCTCGAGGTCGTTTAACTGCGTGGCCAGAATCCGCGCACTGACATCGTTACCAGCTGGGTCAGGATTTTCCGCCTCGTCCCACATCGAGCGAAAGTGCGCGGATTCGTGCCAACGCAGATCGGTTCGCGGATCGACCGAGCGGTCGGGATCACCGTACCATGAGTGTTCGATGTCGGTATCGTGGATGGGGTAGAAGAGATAAGTCCCAAGACCGACGCCGCCGGTGTAGTTATGGCTGATGTCGGCCGCGTCCATCGGCTCGGTATGAATACGAATCGCGGCCATTGAGCCGCTAAAGGACTGCGCGCCGAGGTTGATGACGGCATTGCCACTGAAGGATAGGGCGCCTGCCTGGGTTCCGACCTCTTGATCGTTGTTGTAAAAAGTGATCTGACTGCCGTCGGAGACCGCCACCAGATGCTGCCAGGAATTGCTGCTGGACATATTGAACTGGCTGGCGGTGAGGTCGACATTCGAGCCGTCTTCGAAGCGCATCAGAACTTCGCCGGCTTGAACCGACGGATTCAGGACCCACATTTCAACGGACAGAACCCCATCAGTGATCTCGCTGGGAAGGGTATACCCAAAGCCCGGTTCGAGAATCATCCGCATCTTGTCGCCGCCTTCAAAAGTAACCGCCGGCGAGCCGCCGACATTGGCCTCGAACAGAGGGTACTCGCTGTCGGGGCCGTCAAAACCGAAGAAGCCGAACGACCATTTGAAGGTCCCGCCGTTGCACCAGTTCCGGGCAACATTGCTGTCGTCGCGGGTCAGCATGAATTCGGCATGATTGTCGATCGCGAGTCTTCCACCCGAGCCGCTGCCACCGACGTAAATCATTCGGTCATCGGTCTGTTCTGCGCCCGCATAAAACGGACTGACAACAGGAACGACCCCGGCAAACAGAGAATACGGAACTATCAGGAACCAAAGAAGACAGGGAATAATGGCGACAACAAATAACTTTCTCATAGATGATTTATTAATTTTTGATGCTAGGAAATCGCGAGCCGTGCAATCGGCAGCAGCCTTTCCTTCAGTAGTTGTGCTACATTTGCGCAACATAAGAAAAAGTCAACCCCTAACACCCCGACAATACCCCCCCAAAAAAAACCTCAATCACCTTAATAACAACAGGATACGCAACAAACATGCAACACGTGGCAATGAAATGCAACTGATAGACAAGCACTCGAATGAAACCTAAATTCAGAGCTAGGTCTGCCGTAGATGGCGAAGCAATTCAGAGGTCAGTTCCGAGCTACGCGACTACCGAGGAGCTTGCGACGACACATCTACCAGCAAAGCGCAGAATAACAGACCGGATGCGGAGCAGACCGAACCAAACAGAAGCCAGCCACTGATAATCAGAAACTTGCAGCGATATCGCCCCTCGCCATTTGGCTTCGCCCTTCCTCCTTCGCTTTGCAAGCTTCCCGCGTCCGCCTTCATTGCATTACGCTGTGACGAGTCACTTTCCAAGCTACGCAGGACGCAGACGGCGGACAGGTCGGTTGCACCCAAAGGGCATAATAAAGGAACCTAAGCGTTGTTTGCCAGCTTGCCTAAAATGACAGTGGAAACCCCTCCGTCTCGGCAGACCGAGCACCCAAAGGGCATTTCACCACCTCCCCTTCGCAGCCGTCTTCGCTCTAACCGAGCTACGCCGAGCCAAGAGGGAGGAGCCTGGTATTTAGCATTAATTACGTTAACTTGACGATACAAAGACATATATAAGGAACTGCTCTCCAAGAGATTCCATAGCAATCATTCCCTTTATTATGCCCTTGGGTGCCCCAACCTCGCCCGGCTTGTCCGGCGTAGCCTTGGCGAAGACGGAAGGGTCCTTTATTATGCCCTTGGGATCTTCAAGGAGCCTGCCCCTAAAATCCCCCGATAAAAAAAGTAATAGAACAAGAACATTGACATTCTTACTTATTATGTCAATTCTTACAGAACATTGAAAAATCAAAAATCCAGTAAGAATTCGAGCATTCGCACTGAGCAGGAGCTGATCTACCATTTCCAGGAGTTACTAAGGGAAGACCCTGATCTCCAGTGGGCGGACTTCCAAGAAGTCAGTCATCAAGCCTATAGTGATGGCCAAGTATGCCTACATCTGGATGGCAGAACCTTGGAATATGAGGTCGAATTCAAGCTAAAACCCAGCATTCCCGAGCTGGATCGGGTTCGCACCAGAAACACTCGGAGCGAGACCTTACTTGTGGCTCCAAGCTTAACAAACCGCGTGCTTCAATTTTGCAAACAGAAGCAACTCTCGTGTATCGACCTAAATGGTCGGGCATGGCTCAGAGCAGACGGACTACTAGTCGATCGCCGCGCTCTACCCGGCAGGTCATTTAGCTATCACCTGGAACCGCGTAATATCTTTGCAGGAAAAAGCGGACGTGCCGTGCGCTCGCTGCTGACTGACAGGGATCGAGTCTGGACTCAAGCTGAACTGATCAAACGCACACATGCGAGTTCGGGCATGGTTTCACGACTCGTGCAACACTTCGTCTCCCAGTCTTATCTGGAGAAATTAAGCGCACGAGAATATCGCCTGAATGACTTCGATGGGTTACTCGATGAATGGAACGCCGCTAATAAATATCAAGAGCGATGCAGCATCACGCATTATGCGGGGCCAATTGGCGATCTCGCCACTGTTGCCCGCGCGTTACAGCAATGGTCGGAGCGGGAATCGGTAAAGATTGCATTCACCCAGTGGTTTGCCGCGTATCAGCGACACCCATACACAGCCCCTGCGATCTGCTCTGCCTACGTGCAGCGACTTCCCGATGCGGCCACTCTGGAATCCTGTGGGCTCAGACCCGTCGAGGAAGGCGGTAAGGTCTGGTTACACGTGCCGAAGGACGAGGGTATTTTTCTTGAAACACAATCCAGTGGCAATCTACCCGTGGAATTGGCAACGGATGCCCAAATCTATGTCGATCTAAAGAATACGGGACTCCGAGGCCCCGACGCGGCACAAGCTTTGAGAGAATGGAAAGGATTTTGCCGTAAATGAATCTCCCCGCGGCAAGCAGCGGGGTATCAGCCCCATAGCGAATGAAATACGATACGTATAGTGCCTATGACTCAAGAGCGACATCGCAATCGCTGCCGACATTCTTGACGATTTGGCCAGCGCTTGGCCGATACCATGATGATTTGGTCCTGCTTGGCGGCTTGGTGCCGATTTGCATTTGCAAGCACCCTGAAGGTGATGGCGCACTACCACGTCCAGCCACACTCGATGTAGATCTAGGCATCGCACTTGGCGCATCAGCAGGACAGTATGGAACCCTTTCATCCGAACTACGCGCTCAGGGCTTCAAGGCCACGAATCACAATAAAGCCCGTTACATGAAAGAGGTAAATGGTCTTGAAATGTATATCGATTTCCTAGTCGAAGATGGCGCGACACCTGAAGGTGCCCGCATGGTCGATGACGTTCAGGCCAGTGTCATGCCGGGCGTCGTGCGAGCCCTGAAGACCGCTCGGAGTATCTCCCTGTCAGGAAAGGACTTGTTTGGTGCAGATCAACGCATCACTGCACGCGTTTGCGAAGTGGGTCCCTACTTGGCGCTGAAGCTTCGGGCATTCAAATTCCGTCAGCAGCCTAAGGATGCATTCGATATTCTCTACACAGTGAAGCACTACGACAATGGCCCGGAAGCAGCGATTGCCGCATTTACTGAAGAAGTGAATGTGGAGAATCCAGCAAGCGCCGATGCCATCGAATCATTGAAGGATGATTTTAATGATGAGAACTCAGCCGGTGCAGTCAGAGCAGCTCATTTCATTCTTGGAGAAGCCACACGAACAGAACATGAGGACGTTAAACTTCGTAGAGCGATGATCCGTCAGGATATGGTCGATGTGGCTACGGCATTACTCCGCTCAGTTTAATGGGAATCAGTTCCTCCTTGCGAAGCTCCATCACCTCCCATGCTCTTAAAATTGCCTGTCCCTAAAAAATGAGCCCAGCAGAAGATGGAGGAATGGAGCAAGGCACTAGCGCAGGCAGGGAGTAGAAGGGCGTAGCGCGCAGCTTCAGCAAACGTTCATTTTTACCGTGACCGAGCCAGCACGACGGACGTTTGCTGAAGCTGCACGCTACGCTCAGGCAACAAGGTTCAACCACCCTCACCTTCGACGATGGGTGCAGTCGCAATTCCCTTCGCGGGCTTAAAAAGAAACACCGCCGCCAACACTGCGGGCACGATCAGGCCGATCGGATAGGCGCTACCGGTGCCGAGCTCCAAGCCTTCGGGTGCCACCAAAATATAGGTGGTGCACACCGCGCTCATGAACACCGCCGGCACGAATGCGATCCAGTAATTCTTCGCCTGCTGGCGCAGATACATCGCAGCGGTCCACAACACGATGGTGGCGATCAACTGATTGGAAAATCCAAAGTAGCGCCAGATCACGCCGAAGTCTAAACGGGTGACCAA
>Ga0206130_10005700_pt1 | contig 14631 bp, 15 predicted proteins | sample Helgoland_Spring_9_FD_148637 | JGI IMG/M metagenome (GOLD analysis project Ga0206130, IMG submission 148637) | Pelagic subsurface seawater microbial communities from Kabeltonne, Helgoland, North Sea - Helgoland_Spring_Bloom_20160512_1 | ecosystem: Environmental > Aquatic > Marine > Epipelagic ... | reverse complement strand
GGAACTCTCCTTCAAACAAATCTCTCTCGTCACCTGAAATAGGCGGCACCTTTTTGAAGGGTGCGGGTTACCATTGTGGGGAACTTGAAGGGTATATAGTGGCGAATGTACCAAGAGGGAAGAGGCAATGCGCAAACTGGTTTTAGCACTGATGATGATCGCAGGTTCCTTGTGCGCAGATGGCGAAAAAGCGGGCGAGTTTGACTACTACGTGCTCGCGCTGAGCTGGACCCCTACGTGGTGTACTTTGGAAGGGGCCGCGCGAAATTCAGAGCCGTGCGATGCGTCTAAAGACTTTGGCTAGACCCTGCACGGGTTATTGCCGCAGTTTCATCAAGGATGGCCCAGCTTTTGTCGCACATCAGAGCGTCAACCGTCGCGAAGCATGACAAATAGGATTAGCGATATCATAGAGACCTCAGGTCTCGCGTGGCATCAATGGAAGAAACACGGGACCTGGTCAGGGCTTTAAGCCCGCGACTACTACGCTTTGTCGCGTGAGGTCTACGGTAAAATCAATCGCTCTGCGTTGTTTCGCAAGCTGAAAGACCCCGTGAAAGTGATCGAGGAAGCACGCTTGAAAGAGAACACTCTCCTCAAAACGAACAAACTCACGATCACCTGCAAGCAAGGACGCATTCAAGAAGCGCGCGTGTGTTTGTCCAAGGATTTGGACCCCGTGGTGTGGGCGCGACACGATCAAGGATTGCTCCATGACCAACGCCTTGTTTGATCCTGTGCGCTAAAAAGCTCCTTTGCAAAGGAGCTTCGTTACTATTTTTGCTAAAAGGGTTTTAAGCCACATTCAAAACAATTTTGCCGATATGCCCGCTGCTTTCCATACGTGCATGCGCGCTTGCAGCATCCGCCAAAGCAAACTCACTGTCCATCACAGGCCCTAGACGTCCCGCATTTAGCAAAGGCCAAACTTGTTCACGCAAAGCCTCCGCAATCCACGCTTTCGCCAAATCGCTCTGTGGACGCAAAGTTGAACCTGTGATCGTCAAACGCTTCATCATTATAAGCGCGAAGTTCAGTTCAATCTTCGGCCCTTGTAGGAACGCGATCTGTACCAAACGACCATCATTCGCGAGCGTCGTTACATTGCGCGGCAAGTAGTCTCCACCCACCATATCAAGAACAAGATCAGCACCGCCTTCGGCTTTCATGACCTCAACGAAATCCTCATTGCGATAGTTGATCGCACGCTCTGCTCCCAGCGCGAGACAGGCGGCGCATTTTTCATCAGACCCCGCCGTCGTGAACACGCGCGCGCCGAATAATTTGCCCAGTTGAATAGCCGTTGTGCCAATTCCAGAAGAACCGCCATGCACCAAGAAACGCTCCCCCGCTTTCAAACCACCGCGTTGAAAGACGTTGGAGAAAACAGTGAAATAGGTCTCAGGTAAACACGCCGCTTCTTTCAAGCTCATGCCTTTTGGAATAGGTAAACAATGCCCAGCTGGGGTCGCGACAAATTCCGCATATCCCCCACCGGGCAAAAGTGCGCAGACCTGATCGCCAATCGCCCACTGAGTAACGCCACTGCCAATCGCAATAATCTCGCCCGCTGCTTCCAACCCCGGTAAATCGCTGGCCGTTGGCGGCGGCGCGTAAGAGCCTGCGCGTTGCAAAGCATCAGGGCGGTTCACACCCGCATAAGCGATCTTGATGACCACCTCCCCATGATGCGCTTCTGGCACCGGGCGCTTACAAAGTTGCAAGACCTCTGGGCCACCGGTCTTCGTAATTTCAACAGCGCGCATGGGCGATCCTCTCAAGTTATTCAGGTGCGTTCGGACCAACGGCCCGGCAAATCATTTCGCGGCCCAGTACTCGGCGCTTTCAAGAAGCTGAGCGCCCACTTCGGGCCAGCAAGCAAGGGTTTTAAGACGGCTGAGCCGTTCACTTGCGCTTTCACTTTCTCAAAGCGCATTACATCATCGATTCTACGCTCTAAGAAGGCCCACGTGTCAGCGTGTTCCTCGGACGTATCGCCCAGCCAGAACAAAACTGTCGAAGAATACACAGCGCTCAAAGTAGCGCGTTTCGTGTACCAATTGGAGTCGGTGGAGGTATCGCCAAGCGCGTTCCAGATTGCATCGGCTGTGCCCCAGATTAACTTGGCTCCGTCCGCTGCGTGATGGGGTAAAGCAAACAACGTCGTACCACGGCGCACCGCCTCTTTGTCGCTCACTGTTTCAAGACGGAACTGAACCAGCGTTGTCACCTTTTCTGAATAACGCAAAGCACTTACATCTTCGCGTTCGAACCGTGCGAGCATCTCTGCATCGCCACGCAAATGATAGGCAATCGCCAGATCGAGCGCTCCGCGCGGGCAAGCGACATGCGCCAATTCAGGCGCAACATCCGCATCCTGAACAGCGACGTCTAACGTTGCGTCGCTCCAGCCATCAAAGGCCACATGGATCAAAGCGGCGTCCAAAAGTTGCTCTTTCACAGAAGCATAAGTCATAGCGCGTTGCGTCCTTTTCACTGCTTGGCGTCATACTAGACAACATAGGGTCGCTTTGCTATACGGCCACTTCCTGCAAATCCTTGCAACTTCAAACTAGAAAGGTGGTGAAAACCACATGCAGGTTAGTGTTCGTGACAACAATGTCGATCAGGCGCTTCGTGCCCTGAAGAAAAAGCTCCAGCGTGAAGGCGTTTTTCGTGAAATGAAGCTCAAGCAACATTTCGAGAAGCCGTCCGAGAAAAAAGCACGCGAGAAAGCTGAAGCTATCCGTCGCTCCCGTAAATTGGCGCGCAAAAAGCTACAGCGCGAGGGGATGCTCTAAGCACCACTCGATCAGAGCTAGAATGCTTTTGAATTTGAAACCCCCGTCGGCTTACCCAGCGGGGGTTTTGCTTTTCTTTGGAGTGAAGAGCCGCTCATTTTTGATCGAAAAGCGAAATCGCTTTACGCATCAAGTTAAAATAAAAATGCTCTGCAACGAATTATTCTTAATTGTGTTCGAAGGATCAGGACATTGAAAAAAATCGATCGCAGTTGCCCTGATCACCCTTTCAACTTTCTTGCTCGCAGCCTGTAACAGCTAAACAGAAGATATGGACCCTACGCCACCACCGGCCAAGGAAACGATCGCTGAAACCGTAGCTGGTGTCACAGCGAGCCAGATCTTGGCGGTCGCGGGTGGTGGTCTTAATGCGGCAGGTGATAGCGGACCTTTCCCATCAAAGTCCTTGTCATCTGACAGGAACCAAGCAGCTGATGCCCCCATCATCGCGCCGCCAATAATCACGACGTCATAGGATGTACTTTGTGGAGTTTGGGTCTTCATATCTTGTCCCCTCGTGCAACAGCGGCTTGGACGCCAGCGATATCTGCGGCCGATAATTCGTAGTCCTTCGCAGCTGTTTCGGCCGAAATATAGCCACGCGCCAGATCATGTTTCACCAGCTCTACGGAACGCTCGGATGGATCGCCGTAGCCTGCGCCCCCTGGGAAAGCCATGACAACGCGGCGACCATGGGCCACAAATTGTTTGCCCTTGCCGTTCATCGCGCTGCCATCGTCTTGAGCAATCGTTGTAGGTGCCCCTGCACTGCCACCACGACGGCCACGTGCAGGGTGATCAACACGGTCGAACATCGCTTGGATGTCGAACTCATGCCCTTCTTGCGCGCCGACTTCCATATATTGACCGAGGCCACCACGAGTCTTTCCCGCGCCACCTGAATCGGGCCGCAACTCCTTGCGCCAGATGATCACGGGGCCAGCGTGTTCCGTCGCTTCAATCGGCATTGTCATCACGCCAGACGGGAAGGCCGTCGCGTTCAATCCGTCATGTTCGGGCCGCGCGCCAGAGCCACCAGAGTTGAACGTCAGCACTTCATTTCGGCGTGCATTTGCTGGCGCGGGCGCATCCGTGCGGGGGCGCAGCGACACTTGGAAATTACACAAACATCCAGCACCTTCGGCAGGCACGAGGCCAGGAACGATCTTGTCGAACGCATTGAATACCGCGTCTGGCACGAAGTGACCCACGATATGGCGCAGAGCCACAGGGGCGGGGTGCAAGGCATTGACGATTGTATTTTCGGGCGCTGTGATCTCAAACGGTGCCAAAGACGCGGCGTTGTTTGGAATTTCCGGCGCGATGGCAACTTTCAAAGCGTAGCAAGCATAGGCCTTGGCGTAGACCAACGGGCAGTTGATGCCCTTCTTGTCGAGGCCAGAGGAACCTGTGAAGTCCGACACTATTTTGTCGCCCTTTATGCTCACTTTGACCTTCAATGTGATCGGCTTTTCAAAACCGTCCATTGTCATCTCACCCTCAGCCGTTTCCTGTGGCAAAGCGGCGATGCGTTCAATCGTGGCACGGCGCGAGTTTTCAAGAATGAACTCCGCGATGCCATCAAGATGCGCGAGGTCAAACTCCTCCATCATGTCAATCAACCGGCGATGGCCAATTTCGTTACAAGTCGCCAGCGCGTAGATGTCACCGATTAATTGATCAGGCTCGCGCACGTTGCCGCGAATGATTCGGGTCAGGGTTTCATCAACACTGCCCTTGTCAGCGAACTTCATGATTGGGATATAGAGACCTTCTTCATAAACACTGGCCGCATCTGCACCAAAACCGCGACCGCCAATGTCCACAATATGCGCAGTGCAGGCAAAGAAGCCGACGTGACTGCCCTTGTGGAACGACGGTGTGACCATGGTGATGTCATGCAGATGTCCTGTGCCTTCCCATGGATCGTTGGTGATATAGACATCACCTTCAGAGATATTTTCGCGGCCAATGCGTCGGATGAAATGAGCCACCGCATCGGCCATCGCATTCACGTGGCCTGGCGTACCAGTTACAGCCTGCGCAAGCATTTGGCCTTGGGTGTCATAGACACCGGCTGACAAATCGCCTGCTTCGCGTACGGAAGTTGAAAACGCTGTGCGAACCAGCGCTTGCGCTTGTTCTTCGACCACCGAAATCAGGCGGTTCCACATGACTTGGTACGCAACTTTTGAATGTTGGGTCATCGCACTGATCCTTTCACCACTATATCGATACAGCCGTCAGGCTGGCAGATTGCATCGCGACTGGCAGGCACGATGATGGTGGTTTCATCCTCAACAACCGCGGCCGGCCCCTTGGCTCGCTGACCTGCGTCCATATCGAAACGATTGACGATTTGCGCATCCAGATACTTGGCCGACGCCGCATCAAACAATGAACGCTGACCCGCAACAGTCGCCACATCAGAGCCGTCTGTTTCATCCATCCGCGTGACCTTTTCAGAGGGCGTGGTGGCGTTGACGGACCAAACAGTAATTTCGATATCCATCCCTTCAACCGGACGACCAAAGAATTTGGAATAATCCTCAATGAAGCGCGCTTCAAACGTGACGGCATCGGGGTTCATCGCCTGCACTTCGGTCAGTTCAATTGGTATTTCCCACCCTTGTCCCGTATAGCGCATGTAGACTTTGAACTCTGACAGGATTGGTGCGACTTCGTCGCAGGTGCGCACGAAGCCAGTCGCCTCTGTTTTCAAATCTGTAAGCAAGGATTTGATCCGATCACCGTCGAAATTAGACAGCTTCATGTAGACGGAGCGGTTCGCCTCAAACGAAAACGGTGCGCGCAAGAAGCCGATGGCAGACCCAACACCCGCCCCCGGTGGCACCAGTAAGCGGTCCACGCCCAGCTTTTCGCACAAGCGCCCCGCGTGCAGCGGAGCCGCCCCACCAAAGGCAATCATAGTATATTCAGACAAGTCTTCACCGTTTTCCACAGCATGCACGCGCGCAGCGTTGGCCATGTTTTCATCGACCACTTCGGCAACACCAAAAGCGGCTTCAACAGCATCCATATCCAGCGTATCGCCGACCACGGTACTCAACGCAGATTTAGAGGCACCGGGGTGAAGTCTGATCGAGCCGCCTGCAAAATTGTCCGGGTCCAGCTTGCCCAACACCAAATCAGCATCCGTCACACCCGGGCGTTCTCCTCCACGGCCATAACACGCAGGTCCTGGTTCGGACCCTGCGCTTTCTGGGCCAACCCTGATCTGACGCATCGCATCAACGTGCGCGAGGGATCCACCCCCCGCACCAATCTCAACCATGTCGATCACAGGGATCGAAATTGGCATGCCCGAGCCTTTTTTGAAACGATACGTGCGGGCAACTTCAAAGACACGAGAGGTCTTGGGCGTCTGGTTTTTGATCAGACAGATCTTGGCCGTTGTGCCGCCCATATCGAACGAAAGGACTTTGTCCAAGCCGTAACGTGCTGCAATGTGAGCTGCAAAAACTGCCCCCCCTGCAGGGCCAGATTCGACCAAACGCACAGGAAAATCCGCAGCGTTTTGAATGGAGATAATGCCACCGCCAGAGTGCATCAGGAAGATACAGCACGCGACGCCTTCAGTCTTGAGACGATCCTCAAGGCGAACCAGATACGACGCCATTAAAGGTTTGATATAGGCGTTAGCGACAACAGTGTTGAACCGCTCGTACTCGCGCATCTGGGGGCTGACCTCGGACGAAATTGAGACAGCCACGTCGGGCAGCTTTTCGGCTAAAACATCGCGCACCAATTCTTCGTGGGCAGGGTTCAGGTAGGAGTGGATCAAGCCGACCGCGACGCTCTCAAAGCCCGCTTCTGCGATTTTATCAACAACGGTCTCCACCTCTGCTCGATCGATATCAACCAAGACTTGGCCACTGGCATCCACGCGTCCCGCAACCGTGAAGCGCATCTGGCGCGGCAACAGAGGCTCTGGCAGGTTCAAGTTGAGGTCATATTGCTCAAACCGCGACTCGGTCCGCATCTCGATAACATCACGAAACCCTTCCGTGGTGATCAAGGCCGTCTTCGCCCCGCGCCGCTCGATCAGCGCGTTGGTCGCCAAGGTAGTGCCGTGAATGATCTGGTCAATTTCGCTTGGAGCGACATCCGCCTTGGTGCAAACCTGATGCATCCCATCAATGATCGCATTTTCCGGAGCGGCGTAGGTTGTCAGCACTTTGGTAGAGAACAGCACACCGTCTTTCTCCAACACTACGTCAGTAAACGTGCCGCCAATATCTGCGCCAAGACGGATGGATGTCGCTGCCATCTGAAGCTCCTGCAATGAATTACAAATGCAGGTGGCCTGAATCGACCACAACAATCAAATCAATTAAATCTTTCACCTCGATCAATTTTATTGATCTATTTCTGCTGCATCGCAACTTTGGCAATCTTAGCTGCTTTCTCCACGTAGCGCGCTGAACGGGCCGGTGCATAACGGGCATGAAACAGTAATGGATCAGGCAGCCATTCACTCTCTATCTCGTGTAAATTCCCAGCTGCAACGTCTGCTGCAACAAGCCGCTCGGGCAAGAGCGCCACACCAAGACCTTCGAGGACCATAGGAAGGCAGGCTGACAAAGCACTCGAATGAACAATTCGCTCTTGGCCAATTCCACGTGCCTTGACAACGTCGTACAGCGATGCGCAGGCCTGTGTGTGCTTGGCATGGGTAATAACTGTCATATTTAACAGCTTTTCCAAAGCAGGTTTGGCAGTAAGGCGGTGCCTAAGTTCGGTATTGGCGACCCAACAATAGTGTTCTTGGCCCAGCCCCTCATTGGTAAAGCTCTTGGTTTTAAAAGGCCCCGTTTGCAGCGCAAGATCGAGCTGCCCTTCCATCAAGCGAGCATCAATGGCTGTGGAAAGATCGACCTCCAGCTGAATGCGCAGCTTGGGGTAGGCATCTTTCATCAAGCGCAAAAAAATTTGTAACCATGTACAGGCCACAAGCTCAGTAACGCCAAGTCTAAGTGTTTCTTCGATCAATTCCTGACGTCCGGCTTCCTCGATCAGCGCCTCGCCTGCCCACAGAACCTCGCGCGTTTTTTGAAGCAGTTTTTCCCCGTCTGTCGTCAAGCGCAGCGAGCCTGCATCGCGGATCAGCAAGATCACGTTTAGCTCAATTTCAAGCGCTGTGATACGGGCTGAAATGTTGGGTTGTGTCGTACCAAGGGCTGTGGCTGCAGCCCGAAAAGTTCCAGTATCAACGACAAAGGCAAAAGCCTCTAGCTGTTTTAATGTCACCTTACTCTTTATCATCTTTGCCTCAGCGATAGCTTTTATTGATTCTGAAGCTACCCTTTCAAACTGTGTGAGCAACCCCGTTGCGCATCAAATACGCATCAAGTGCAGCCAGTCCTTCATCAAGGTTGGCGCGCCCGAAACCTAGACGCAAGCCATCCGTTGGCGTTAGTCCCAGATCAGAGGAATAGATCTTTATGGGCAGGAACAAGACACCACTTTCCTCAACCAATGATGCACAAAACACCTCGACGCCGTCCGCCCCTTTGTAGCGTGGAACGGCCATGCAAGATCCATCAGGTCGCTGCCATTCAAACAGCACCGAATGGCAGGCAAAGAACGCATCCCACTTCGGCAGGTTCTCGTCGACGATTGCGCAGTTGCGCGCCAGAATACGGTCTTTGTTGCGCAAGGCGATCATCGTCAACCGCTCTGACGGGCCTGAGTTGCAGATTAACAGTTAGTGTTTGAGGCGTTCCATCTTCGAGACGATCTCAGCATCCTGACAGGCAATCCAGCCCACTCGCAGCCCAGGCAAGCCAAAAGATTTGAACATCACATTCAGGGATAATCCACGCTCATATATGTCAGGTGAGTCAGCCAAGGACAGGCCAGCACTACAAGCTATGATTAATTACGCTCGTGAAAGTGATGCTTTTGTTTTTTACTCCATAGACAGACTTGCACGGGATCTAAAGGACATCATTAGTACCCTGGTCAATAAGAGGGTATCTATCAGCTTCCTAGCTGAACGCCTGACATTCTCTGCTGAGGCAGATGACGCCTTCGCCAAGCTACAATTACAGATGATGGGGGCGTTTGCTGAGTTTGAACGTAACATCATTAGGAAGCGACAGGCTGAAGGTATTTCTAAAACGAAGGCTAGAGGCGTCTACAAGGGAACAAAAAAGCGTGTTGACCGTGAGAAGGTCAGGCAGATGAAGGCTGACGACTACAGCACTTACAAGATTGCTGAGGAGATGAGCATTAGCCGTATGTCAGTTCATAGAATATTGAATACAGAAGCTGTTTGAGGTCGGTGTGCCTACTATCACTCGTAAGCGGGCCTTGCCTAAAAACTCTGTATGACGGCTGCGAGATAAGCTTGAGTCTCAGGGTGCGACTTGATTCGCTGACCAATGTGAGGCAACATAGTGTCAATCAACGATCAGGATTATCACCTCGGATGCGTTTGCAGCGTTAATGTATGACTTTTAATTGTAAAATTATATGTTGTTTTGATCAGCGATAAGGCTATTTATCATGAACGTAAGAAAAGAAACTGGGTATGAAATGTCTCAATTAATCCGAAAAAGCATAACCGTGATACTATTCTGTTCGACAATTGCGTCGCCAGCAGCCGCAAGTGACGATTTCGTAAAAGGTCTAATGGGAGCCATGATCGGAGCTGCTATTGCAAACCAAGGCAACGCAAAAACTACTACAAGATCAACTACAAGTCGTTCGAAAAAGAGAGTTCGCCCTTCAATCTCAAACGCACAGCGTACTGAAAACAAAAGCATACAAGAATCGCTTAACTACTTTGGCTTTGATGCTGGTCTCGCAGATGGCGTTCTAGGCCAAAAAACAAGACGAGCAGTTTCGCAGATGCAAGCTTGTCTAAGATATCCAATTACTGGCGCACTAAACTCTTTTGAAAAACAGTTCCTCAAACAGTCTTACTTCAAGGCACAGGCAAGTGGTAATGAGACGCTACGACGCGTCGCAACCATGCCAAATGGCTACTGCGGGATCTTGCAAAGTTATCTAGCGGATTTAGCTAAACCAGCCGGTCCTGCGCCACAAACGGCAGCAATTTCAAACACAACCAATGTGATTGTAACTCAGCCAGAAAAGCCAACAAAGGTTACGGTAAACAAAACACAAGTGACGCAAACCAACGTTGCTAATGTTTACGTGAACTCCGAAAAGGTTCAACGAGAGTTTGACCTTTTAGTAACACAGCTCAAGCTATTAGAACAAATCAGCTCACACGTCGCTGCAAAAGCGTCAGACGATTCAAGTCGTAAAAAGCTCTCCGCTATCACTGAACGCGTTAAAGAACTCAAAAAATTAATGAAATCCTACGACCAGGATAGTAAAAGAAAGTATGGCGTGCCAATACGTCCTAGTAACGCAAATTTAGGTGTTACCGCAGCCAAAGCCTCGGAAGTTTTTCCCCGGGTACCCTATTACGTTCCAGGAACAGAAGAAATTGGCGAGATGTGGATTAAGCCATATGTCTCAGATTTGGGAGAACTACTTTATGATGTAAATTTTGTTGACCAGACTTCTGCGTTTGACAAAATCAGAGAAACGATTGTGCTCAATGAAGACGAAATTATCAAAGCTTCAAAAGCTTTAGTAAAAGTCAATAAGTGGAGCGACAAAGCGCTAGCTAAGAACATGCGCCGCCGCTTTGAAAAGTCAGCAGCATGCTTTCCAGAAGCGATGTGTGGCAAGCGGGAGGCCGGCAATAGTTCCACAGAAATTGTATTCATGCTCTACGAAGACGGCTCTACTTCGACGAAAATCCAGCAAAACAAGGGAAAGTTTCAGAGCGGATATAACGTCTCTGTTGAGAGTGGCTTACTATTGTCAGCATACGCTGATTATATGATGGACCTTGGCTCAAAAGAGTTCATAGCCGCTACCATGACTGACGAAGAACTTGATGCTGAATTTGAATAACTAAAAAATAGGTGGCGAGGAGTGACAGCCCCTCGCCTTTAATTTCTTTTGACCTGAGTCATAGCCATGGCAGCTCACGTAGTCCAGCATGGCTAGAGAAGTTACTAAGCAATTAAGATGGACAACACCCTTCACCCAGTCAAAGCCCAAAAGCAGAGGTGCCCTAGATGTCAGTCACCACTGAACACTGTTGTGGTTTACGGGCTGGTTTGTTTTCTTGTTTGTCCGGAATAATATTGAGTTATGTTACTCATGGGCGACATCAGAGAATGAGTTACTCCTCTTTTTAGGCGCATAGTTTTCTTCACTGAACTTTCTAAACTCTAGAAGGAAGGCGTTAAGCGATTCTTCCGCTTCCTAATAATAGCTTACGGCGGAAACTTGAGCCTCGTGATCATCAAAAGCGTTTAGTGCAGAACCCATTCTCTCTGAGGTCTTCTCACTAATATCATCTTCCAAAGTGAAGCGTTTATCGTGGTCAAAAAGGTCTTCTATTATCCACGAGGTCTCACCCTCATGGGCGATATCTACTACTTTATTAAACACAATACTTAGTGGATGTTTAGCAAGGTTTGCCCCGTCTAGCTCACGCCAGATTTCCGCTTCTCTTTCAGTCAGGCCTGCATATGCATCCCGCCCATTAGGGGTCCCTAAGCTTTTATAGATTTATTTGCGGTTGCTTGAGAGCGGCCTTAACGCTTCAGGGATCGTTACACAGGCATAAAAGCTATTCTTTCCTGCTCTTCTAACCACAGTCGCAAGTGGGTAGCCCAACTAATACACCTCGTCATACACCCCACAATACACCTAATCCGAGCCCATACAGGCTTTCAAATCAAGTAAGTAGGGATATTGTGAAAGGTTGGCGTAAGTGGTGGAGCCTAGGAGGATCGAACTCCTGACCTCCTGCATGCCATGCAGGCGCTCTCCCAGCTGAGCTAAGGCCCCTAATTAGACGACGCACATCTAATGCAGCGTCTTCTAGGCAAGGAATGCATCGGGATCAAGTTGAAATCACAAAAGGATCGCACTTGGCCCCGATGCCAGAACAGCGTTTAGCTGTCGTCGTCTTCCGATGCTACATCCGCGATTTCATCTAGTGAAACCGTGTCATCATCATCATCTTCCAGCACATCATCGCCAAGGTCCAGATCGACGTCTTCGTCGTCGTCGAGCACCACATCGTCTGTGTCCTCGGCCTCTGCATCTTTGGCTTTTTTTGTGGCTGCATCTTCAGCATCAGCTGCGATCATTCGGCTCTTGCCGTTCTCCATCTCAATCGTCTCACCTGTGTAGGGGCTGACGATTGGGTCTTTGTTCAGATCGTAAAATCGCTTACCCGTGGTCGGGCACAGGCGCTTGACGCCCCATTCTTCCTTGGGCATGAAAAATCCTCACGAATAATTTGGTCTTTCGACAGTCATCGGCAACTGCCACACCCTAGGAAGAGTGTCAAAGGCTTTGCAGCGTTTTAGCTAAGAGGAGTGCATATGAGGCAGCATATTTTAGACGGCACTCCTCCCGTGCCGCTTATTTTGCGAAAATCCGCCCGTGCGAAGCGGATTTCGTTAAGGATTTCGCAACTCGACGGGCGGGTCACGCTCACTTTGCCCCGTGGTGTGAGCGAGGCCAAGGGAATCGCTTTCGCACGCGAAAAAGCCGACTGGCTACGCGGACATCTCGACAAACGCGGTGTAGATCAGTTGATCACGCTTGGGGGATCCCTGCCCATTGAAGGCGTTGAACGTCAGATTATCGAAGGCCAAGGACGGCGTGTTGCATTGCACGAGGGTTCGCTGTCCGTGCCAGGTAAGCCGGAGCAGGTCGGTACACGCTTGCAGGCCTTCCTCAAACAAATGGCAAGGGATCGTTTGGCGGGGGCATCAGATAACTACGCAGATATGCTTGGCCTGCCCTACACACGCCTTACGTTACGCGATACGCGCTCTCGCTGGGGGTCGTGCACCAGCGATGGTGCTTTGATGTATTCGTGGCGCTTGATCCTGTGCCCACCAGAGGTGTTGAATTACGTCGCCGCGCATGAGGTGTCGCATTTGGCCGAAATGAATCACTCCAGCGCGTTCTGGAATACTGTGGCGCAGATACATGGCCCATACAGCGAACCGCGCGCATGGCTGCGCAAAAATGGGAGTGCGCTGCATAGTTATAAGTTTTGAGAGTCAGGGGGTGGGGAAAAGCTGACTTCCGGGTCTTTGCGTGTAAGTAACCTATTAGGGTCAGGACTCATAACTAGAATATGACTGTTGCTGCGAGAGCGATTGCTGACAGGAAGGCCTTTGGACAGCGGTCATAACGGGTTAAGACACGCAGCCAGTCTTTGAGCCTGTCGAACATCCTTTCGATGCGGTTGCGGCGTTTGTATCGCCGCTTGTCATAATTAACGGTCTTCTTGAGTGATTATCGTCCCAGAGTGCTGGGCTTTGTGCCCTTATCTAAAAAGATTTCGCCGAACCAATCGGCATCATACCCTCGATCAACGAGAAACCATTCGGCTTTTGGCCGGCCGTTCATCAAGGCCGGTGTGGCAGTATAATCGCTCACTTGGGCTGCGGTTATAAAGACCTCGTATAGTATACCAAAACTGGAGACCCAATAAAAGGCGACCGAGCCATCATTCGCGCTGAAGCCACTAGGAATAAACGGATTTTCACCAACTATGCCAAAGGCATCTCGTTCAAGAAGATCGCAGATGCCTTGTATGGTGAAGGTACCCTTGGCTTGTTCGGAAGAACGGTTGGAGCGCGTCCACACTTCATGGTAACCGCGAGCGCGGCACCTGAATCGTCAACAACAAGCTCTACATCGATCTCACGATCTGGAATAGACGGAATCATGCAAAAACCCCGACACCGACCAACGCAAGTCACGCCTCAACCCAGAACCGGAATGGGTAGTCACAGATATCCCCACACTTCGTATCGTTGGCCCAACTCTCTGGGCCACAGTAAAAGGCCAACAAGGCGCACTCGTAACCAAAGACAACAACACCAATATTTGAGACAGGCGACGCACGTGTACTTTGTTTTCGGGTTTGCTTACCTGTAGGTGCTACGGAGGTAGATTTTCGAAAGTTTCTCAATCTTAATCTGGCTGTTCAACAGCACGCAATAGGTGCAAAACGCTCTGCAAAAACCGTTTCACGATTTCATAATCAGATTTGGAAGCTCGTGTGTTAAGGGCAGAGCAGAACAATCTGTTGGACCAAGACCTACTCTAAGTGTTCTGCGAAGAATACGCCAAGGAGCGTAACCGCCTGAACGCACACGCCGAACAAGGACGCTGCGTCCAGGAAAAAGAGCTCGCAACTGTCAGTCACGACCACACCAACCTTGTAGAAAAAATCATCACCGGCATTCCAGCGGACTAAATCAAAGACAAAATGTAGGCCCTCACTAAGCGGCGTGAGACGCTCTAAAAAGATCTTTCACGCGGGCCTGCGCCAGATCCTATCCGCATCCACCTAAATATGGCCACGACCTAACAAGAGCGTGTCCAGGGCTTGATTTCGGACCTCAGCAAGGCAGGGTGAATTTAAGAGGCCCAGTAAGCCTTGAGGGACCTCATTAATCGCATTTTACTGCAGTAACCCCCAAACAGACACAGACAAATTAGACATTGTTCTGGAATGTGCTCTTTCGGACCTGCTGGGGATTGCGTTGGGCTCCAAACGCAAGGAAGAACAAAGGCTAAAATCAAATTTTTGAAAAAACCGGATAATCATTGTTGGTTGCGGGAGTAGGATTTACTCAAACGCATACAATAGGCTCAAAAGCCAATATCATATTGCAAGATTGCTAATCCTGCCCGTGGACGCAAGTAAATGAAGAGGGCAGCAATTCCAATTGGTATG
>Ga0206130_10005698_pt1 | contig 14638 bp, 13 predicted proteins | sample Helgoland_Spring_9_FD_148637 | JGI IMG/M metagenome (GOLD analysis project Ga0206130, IMG submission 148637) | Pelagic subsurface seawater microbial communities from Kabeltonne, Helgoland, North Sea - Helgoland_Spring_Bloom_20160512_1 | ecosystem: Environmental > Aquatic > Marine > Epipelagic ... | reverse complement strand
GCCCGCCTCCAATCCTTCCAGCTCGATTTCAAAGGGTCCGGTTCCGGTTAAATTCAGAATTTTGTGTTCTTTTTTATCTTTCTCACTCGATCCATAACGATAACCGTATTCATAGCAAAAACTGCGGACACTAATTTTCTCGGCCAGCTTGTCCGGATCCTGAACAGGCTTGGTGAACCAAAATTTGAATCCCCGGGTGGTCGTTTTGAAGTCTTTAACATGGAATGGTGTTTTTCCATTGTAGGTAATTCTTTGCAGTCCCTCATCAGGTCTTTGCCATCCCCGGGCGGTGGAGGCATAGTAAATTGATTTGCCTTTTGCATCCATGGCAATCCGAACGCCACCTGCGCGTAATTCCTTGGTATTTAGAAAAAGAGTGGATGCTCCCTGCCAGGCACCATCGACTTTTTCCATCATTATACGGTTAATCCGGCGCCCGTTTTCGTCTGGTACAAGCATCTGTCCATTGAAGGGGCCAAAGTTTTCGGTTTCGATAATAAAAGGTTCACCACATGAACTCATCGTTTTTCTGGTTAACTGAACGGAGGGTTGGTTGTGCAGATCATCAAGCATTTTACGGGGAAGAAAAATCGGTGTACCCAAGTTTTTCAGGTCAGGATCCCAGACCAAGCTTGATGGATGACCATTAAAGGAGCCTGGACGAACATTATAAATGGGGGAACCGCCACGCCAGTCTCCCTGGTTATCTCCGCACCAAACTTCTCCGTCCGGTGAACGGGTGATTCCATTGTGCATACGAAAGCCACTCGCAAAGGGGGTAAGTTTGCCATTCTTGTCGTAATGAACGACCCAGCCCCGTAGATGATTCGATGAAAAATTTCGGCCCCTTCTGCCTTCCTTTGAATAGTCACCCCGGGGAGTATGAAAAGTGGGACCATTGTGGGATGCAGTGCCTAACGCGATGTAATATCCTCCGTCACCGTCTCTACAGATTGCGTTCGTTTCATGATAATTTCCACTTATTCCAAAATCGGTGGACAGGTTGTTATAACGGTCTGCAACTCCATCCTGATTGGTGTCAATGATCTCAGTCAGTTCGGCCATTTGAGATACGAGAATATGCCCAGGTGCGACAACAACCATTCCCATGGGGTTATGGAGACCGGTGGCAAAAACTTTCCACTTGGTTGACTTTGGGTCCTTGCCTGGCTTGGTAACCACCACATCACCCCGACGAAGGCAGGCATACAAGTTTCCGTCTTTGTCAAACGCTACACCTCCGATCTCTGGGGGCATGTCGTCTGGAAAAGCAATGTTTTCAATGGTGTAACTTGAGATCGAAGCGAACCCTGATGATATCAGGCCAAGGGAGAGAAGAAGAATAGTTTTCATGATTATTTAGGTCTGATGTTTACCGTACCGATTTGATGAACAGAATCAATGAATCGTATTCTGCTTCTTGGAGTTTGTATGGTGGCATCATTCCAGTCAGGTACCCTTTAACAGTTTTGGCCATCGGATTTTCAATTGATTCACGGATATAAGCTTCGTCCACAACGAGAGAGGAAGCTTTTAAAAATTCCCTTTTGGAACCGAAGGAATCTTTGAGCGTGGGACCGTGGTTTTTGCCGCCATCCAAAGAATGACAGGCAATACAACCCAGAGAGGTGTATAGTTTTTCCCCAATTTCCGTAGTCGGTTTTTTTATCGGTTCTTTTTTCTCCTCGGATGAAAACCGCTCTCCGGCGTTGGGTCGTATTACAATGCTAAGTTTTCCAGCAGTTTTGCTTTTAACTTCGATCTGGGTGCTGGGTGAGGAAAATTCTAGAACCTCTTTATTTTCAGACGAGAAATCCAGTCTTAGAGTCTGTGTGGATGGCCCGGGTTGTATCTTGATTGAAACTTTACTTGAACCCGTTTCAAATTCATAAACGGGTAAACGATCCGAACCGAGTGAATAACCGCTGTACTTGGGTGACCCTATATCGGAGATCGATTTTCCATTAATGGAAAGTGGATGCTTGCCCAATGCTTTGTAAAAAACGAAACCATGTAACCTTGGAACATAACCAAACCCTTTTCTTCTTCCGCTATTACGATCACCCCAGTAATTTTTCATATCAAAGAATCCATCAGTCCAGGCATAAAGAAGGCGGCATTCGGTAGTGTCCCAGACATACGAAAGAGGCTTGCCCAGGTTGACCGCTATAGCAGCAGGAATACCATCTATCGGTCGGTATTGTTTGGTTGCTTCTTTTCCACTGCTGGGACTGTATTTGGGAGAGGACAGACCTTTTGAATGGTTCGGCAATACCAAGTCTTTGGATAAACCAAGTGTGGGGACGAATGTGCGCAGCACAAGGGGACGTTCAATGCTCCCCATCGGTTTTAGGTCGAAGGTTAAATAACCATTCTGTGCGTAAGCAGGCTTGGGAGCATTTTCATTTGCTGAGAGAAGTGAGCCCTTTTTGCCATACACAAGTAAAGCAAGGGCAGCACAAATAAGTTTCGGGAATAAGAATATTTTCACAGGAAGTGGGGTTTGACCAATAAGACAAAACTTAAAAAAGTCGATTAATAGCCATTATTTCAATCAAAAATTTTAAAGTTTTTGATTTAATTTTAAAAAACCCCTTAGGAATGATCGTCCGACGATCCCCCCAATGAAAAATATTATTTAGCTTTAATTACACAAGTTCCAGCAATCCGGTCGTGTAGACATCTGCGTTCTTTACCAAAAATAAACAATATATTAACAAGATTGATAAGTGAGCCGACTGTAGGAATTTGATTAACGAAAGAAAAAACAAGATACCTAAGAGTGTATAGTTTGATTATACCTACTTGATTTCTTTCCATACTAACAATTTTAATATTCATAATTTTTTTCCCAATCGTCTGTCCATTATTATTTAAAAATACACCGTTTAGGAGGAGGAAAAGGGTTTGCCCAACGAGAAATGTAACAATATTTTCTTCCATGGATAATGGTATTCCATTTGCAAGTCTGGGTAACATGGTGTCCCAAAATCCAGTGGCTTTAGCTATTCCAAATAAAATAGGGAATATAATTAGTGCATCTATTATAACTGCTCCAAGACGTGCGCCTCTGCCGGCTAAATCATTGTTTTCTTCTGTCATTTTTTCCTTTCAGTATTTGTTTGTTGGTGAGTTACTTTGGGAAGTTTAAAAGAAAGTTAGTTTTTATTCTATTATAAGATCATTCTAATTTTGTAACCTGTTACGGGAGTGGTTTATTACATCGTACCTTTGGCAAAGTGCTGATATATATTGAACCATGAAATTACAGCAGGGGCAGGTTTGGGTGAAAGGTAAAGATAGTTATCGGATTACAGAGTGGGCCCGAATGACGATTCAATACAAGCACTCCCATAAAGCGAAATTTAAGGAATCGGATGTGATTGAAGTTTCAAAGAAGGAATTTTGCCGACTGATTAAAGGGGCAGTTCTTGAAGAGACCGAAGATTGATTTTTTGGCTCGACCATGGAGGCGTCACCTCTTGTAAAGTATCAAGATGTCAATTTCCATTGGAACTCCCTTTAAAAAATTAGCGAAAAAAGTCCTTCTCTGCGGTTCTGGTGAACTGGGGAAGGAGGTGGTGATCGAATTGCAACGGTATGGTGTTGAGGTCATTGCAGTCGATTCCTATGCCGACGCTCCTGCAATGCAGGTTGCGGACAGGTGCCATATTATTTCCATGCTCGACGGACAGGAGCTTAAACGGGTGATCGAACTGGAGAAACCGGATTTAATTGTGCCTGAAGTGGAGGCTATCGCCACGGATACTTTGGCTGAAATGGAAGCCGCTGGTTCGGTTACGGTTATTCCTACTGCCCGTGCAACTCAGTTAACAATGAACAGGGAGGGGATTCGCCGGCTTGCTGCGGAAGAGCTTGGATTAAAAACATCTCCCTTTCTTTTCGCTGCAACCGCGGAGGAATTTCGGCAGGCTGTGGAAACGATTGGAATGCCCTGTGTGGTGAAGCCCATTATGAGTTCTTCCGGAAAGGGGCAAAGTACAATCCGTTCATCAGATCAGATTGAACAGGCCTGGAACTATGCTCAGGAAGGTGGTCGTTCCGGAGGGGGGAAGGTTATTGTGGAAGGCTTTGTTGAATTTGATTATGAGATCACCCAGTTAACCATACGGCATGCTGGCGGAACATCTTTTTGTGATCCAATCGGGCATGTGCAAGTGGATGGAGATTACCGTGAGTCCTGGCAACCCCAACCGATGTCAGCAACTGCACAAAAAGAAGCGAAACGGTATGCACAAGCAATCACGGATGCCCTTGGCGGATACGGAGTCTTTGGTGTTGAACTTTTTATTAAAGGGGAAGAGGTGCTTTTTAGTGAAGTTTCTCCACGACCCCATGATACGGGAATGGTCACGATGATTTCTCAGGATCTTTCACAATTTGCACTGCACGCTCGGGCAATCCTTGGTTTACCCATCCCCGTTATTCGTCAGGTTGGTCCATCGGCTTCCAGTGTAATTTTAGTCGAGGGCGAATCATCAAATGTTTCTTTTGGCAATTTAGATCAGGCTTTGATGGAACCCGATACCCAACTTCGCCTTTTTGGGAAACCCGAAGTGCATGGTCAAAGAAGAATGGGGGTGGCACTTGCTCGCGCAGATTCGATTGAAGTGGCACGTGAAAAAGCGAATGAGGTGGCATCCAAAGTGAATATTTCCCTATGAGTGATATTAAGGAACTGGTAGATCTATTGGTTGAGTTCAGGGATGAGCGGGACTGGGGACAGTTTCATGATTCAAAAAATCTCGCTCTTGCACTCTCGATTGAGGCGGCAGAATTGAATGAATTATTTCTTTGGAAAAAAGATTCGGAGTCCAAGAATATTGACAGAGAGCGCCTAAAAGAGGAATTAGCGGATGTCTTTGCTTATGCCCTTATGTTGGCAGAAAGAAATAACCTGTCTGTTTCTGATATTGTGAAAAGTAAAATTCAAAAAAATGCCGAAAAATACCCGGTTGAAGAATGCAGGGGTTCCTCAGAAAAGTATAAGGAAACTTAACTCCCTGAACCTCGGCCCTTGAAGGTCAATTCGGCGATTCCCGATTTATCGAGTTCGCCTAAGCCAAGTTCAACCATTTTTTGGTATTGGGCAAATGTTGCTTTTGCGAGCGGTACATTAATACCTGCCTCCTCGGCCACAGAGATTGCAATACCAGAATCCTTGGCCGCATGATCAGCCGAGAAATAACATTCATGATCGCGATCGAGCATGTCATCGGAATCTGTTTCAAGAACCCGTGAATTCGCTCCTGTTTGCGAGAATATTTCACAAAGCATTTTCAAATCAAGTCCAAGTGCATCACCTAGGCCAAGCCCTTCGGCCAGGGCAGCAGTATTGATATTCATGACCATATTGACTAGGGCTTTTACCTGTGCAGCCCGACCCGCTTCCCCGACAAAGCGAAGATTTACACTCAGGTCATCGAGTAAATCCTTTGCACTTTCGAAAACTTCACGTTTTCCCCCGATCATTAGGTAAAGGGTTCCTTCACGTGCCTGTGTGATACTTGATGCCATGCATCCTTCCAATGTTTGAGCATTCACCTCAGCCGCTTTTTGTTCCAGTTTAATATGCATTGCAGGCGAGAGGGTTGCGCAGTTGATAAAAAGTTTGCCTGCTGCTTCTTTGAACAAATTATCATCAGAATCAAAAAAGATTGCCTCCATGGCTGCATCGTTGGTCACAACAGTCAAAATGATATCAGATTTTGCCGTTACCTCGGCCAAGGCACTTGCGTGGTTACAACCTAATTCCTCCGCCAATGCTCCGGCAATATCTTTGTCCACATCATTTACACAACTGATTTGGTACCCTTTATCTTTCAAATTCCGGGCCATATTTGCCCCCATTCGCCCAACGCCCACTAGCCCAATTTTTCTTTCTTTCGATATCATTAGTTTGTATTAATTCTTATATTTTATAAATTTTTAAAAGTCTTTACTTTGAATGGCTTGTATGTTCCCTTGAGTCGACTTTTTTTTACTGCTCCCTTCGATTTTGGCTACGAATTTATCTGCCTAATTTTCCAATTCTCACAAAATTAATCCTAAAATAAAATCTAAATATGTCTAAAATAGTACCTCTCATTAGTTCCGGAACAACCGGCCCACTTGGTGTTCTTCACCTGCCACGCCTTTGGCAAAAAGTTTCTCTAGAAGCCGCAGGGAAAATTGCCGATGGTTATCCCGGAATCGGTGCAGGGTATGACTCTATGGTTATTGATGCTCTTGGTCTGAACGCGGATGCCGTTCGTTCTTTTATTACAGATTCAAAACCTACTTATCCACAACTTGAAGCATGGATAAGAGAGCAAGACGGAGTGAAATTAGATGAAAGCACTATTTCTTCGCTGAATGATTCCATTACTGGTTATATTCATGATGACGCGACCCGTCAGTCCATTTTGTCTGCCAACGGATTATCCGATGGGGATCCCAAGGACGCAATTAATTTGAATAATCTAGACGACTGGTTGGAATTTCACGCATCAGAAATCGCCTAACTTGGTTATTTTCTTTTGGAGAAAGCCGGCCCTGTAGTGGCCGGCTTTTTTATTGGAGGCTAAATTCGCTAAAAGAATTCATAAACTGAACTTGCCAATATCCCTAATCTTGGAATATGCCTGCTCTGATGTTTGGAACAATAAAAAACAAACTCGGGGAAACGCTCGATTACACATTTCATGAAGGTTCGGCGAATTGCCGTGACCTTTTACTCATCGGTCACGGGGTCACCGGAAACAAAGATAGACCGTTTGTGGTCGCCTTAGCCGATGCTGTTTCGGCTTCCGGCATAAATGTGATTCGCTTTTCTTTTGCCGGCAATGGGGATTCAGGCGGTGAGTTTCGGGAGTGTACGATTTCCAAGGAGGTGGATGATTTACAGGCAGTCTTATCTGGGGTGGAAGAAAAAAAATATCGGGCTATTTATGCCGGTCACAGTATGGGGGGTGCAGTCGGAGTCTTAGCTGCCGCAAAGGATGACCGGATCAAATTCCTCATCTCCCTGGCCGGAATGGTAAGCACAGAAAAATTTTATGAAACTGAGTTCGGGGAAGAAACACCTGATACTGGTTGCATGTGGGAGGAGCCAGACTGTCCACTTTCCTCTGCCTTTAAAAATGATTTGAATCGCATTCATTCCACCGCCCCCCAAGCCGCTCAGATCAGGGTACCCTGGCTGCTTGTTCACGGAACTGCGGATGATGTGGTCTTAATTGACGATTCCCGTGAAGCATATTCCCTCGCATCCGAACCCAAGAAACTAGTTGAGATCGAGGGAGCTAATCATGTTTTTTCCGAGGATGGACAGAAGCCCATGATTGACGCAGTGATAGGATGGTTACAGACTAACCTTAATTAGATTTTAGTCCGACAGTATTAACCGAAATAATCTGATAATTATATTTCTTCCCACTATCTGCTGACTCATCAATGAAAACCATTTCTGTGAGAGGCATTATTGGAGTATCGCTGTAAAGAAGACCCTGAAATAAAGGACGCCCGAATTTATTCGTGGGGTCCTCCGGTACCTGTGCGATTACTTTTCCATTTCGCTTAATCAGAAAGTGGGAAATTCCACTTTCCAAATCTGCTTCCGCCTTCCAGGACAATTGCTTCCCCTTTCTTTTTAAGTGCGTAGGGGGTGGGGGAGGAGTGGGATCTGTGATCTTGGTGTCCTCTACGAATTGCATCCAGGCCTGGGCAATTTTTGCATTCGGTAACCAGGCTGCTTCCAGTGGGTTCCCTTGAAATGTTAACATAGGTTGAGCTTTTTTGCCTAACAGGGGAGCGAGCCATGCATTTTTTGTGGGCATTGGTCTGAGTTTTTTACCAGAGGTTTTAGGCAAACGGGCGGAGAGGCAGGTATCAATCCAGGGAATTGCCATGTAACGGGAATTTCCACATTCGTGTGAACTAAGCGGGTCAATCGATACCCCCACTAATCCACCAGCAGCTCTCACTTTATTGAAGAAGGTTTCATTACTGGGCCAGACCCGTGCAAACCTCCCTTTTTTTTCGGTGACTCCCTCTTTTGTTCCCGGGTTGCACATAATTGGAACCTGAAGGGCATCTGTCGGTAGATCATGCGGTTTAATTTGGGGTCGCTCCGTATTTGCTTCCAACATGGGAACCCCCGAGCGTAACCAACAGGCGACCACTCGATTGGGGTAGAGCATGGTCATTCCTCCCACCCAGTGCCCACCACCACTATGTCCCCATAGTACCCACGGCACCTCACTTAATTCAGGATGTCCGCTCATTTTGCCCAGGTCCTGTAAACTTTTTAAAAAGGTCTCATCGGATCCATTTCGTGGATCACACCACATTTGACAATCCGCTTTTCCAGGCTGTTCATAGGTTGGGGAGAGCAGGGCGCAGTCATGCTTTTTGGCGAGGGCTTGCCAGTGAAGATCCCACGCACCGGTAAGTCCGGACTTGCAAGACCCTTCTCCACACCCGTGTTGATGAACCACCACGCCTTTCAGTTTTTCAACCTCTTCTGGGATCCAAATTGTGTATTGTACAGGAAATATGAGTTCCCCAGGTTTTCCGGAAGCTTCGTATCTTACCCGATAGTACGGTGGTTCCGCTTCTGGAGAAATATCATAGGGCGGATTTTGTCCAAAGAGAAATGAGGAAAAAAAACTAAGGAGTACGAGGATTCTTGTCATGTAAAATTTCAACCATGGTTCAATCATTTAGTAAATAACCGAAGAGGATTTTTGAATTTTTTATAATCAAGCTGAACTGTCTTTCTGTACGAAAATTCTAAATTTAGGTATACGAATAACCCAATCAATAAGATTTTTTTAGATAGACTTTTTTACAATGAAAAGAAATTCTTTGGGCAATACAATAGATTGCGGGAGTTTAATATTAGAATGAAAAGAATTTTTGATCGTATTATATTTTGGCTTTTGGGCTTTTTGGCATATTCAAATGGAAACGCAAAAGAGAATTCTCATTCGCCAGTAAAAAAATGGGAAGATCTTGCCTTCGCGTCTCACCCTACAGGAGAGCTAGTGCTCGATGTATTTCGACCGAGTGACAGTAAGAAAAGACCCGCAGTTTTGTGCCTGCATGGAGGATTTTGGGCAAAGGGTTCAAAGAAGTTTATGCATCCCCTTGCTGAAGATTTAGTCGTCCGGGGCTATGTTGCGGTGTCCTCTAATTATCGTCTGACGGATGTTGCACCTGCTCCGGCTCAGTTAAATGATGTATTTGCAGCAATCCGTTTTCTTCGAGAAAATGCCAATGAGTATGGTATCGATTCGTCAAAGATCGGAGTGACGGGCTCATCGGCTGGTGGATACCTAGCGGTGATGGCAGCAACTTTTAATGGAGGCGACCCAATAGCCCGCCCGAATGCAGCCGTCGGCATGGGGGCACAGACGGATCTGACCTCCCCGCATATCCAAAATTCAACAGTCTTAAACTGGTCAAAATTCATGGGGGGGTTCTATCACGATGTTCCTGAGAACTACGCGAGCCAGTCCCCAATCGCTCATCTTTCTCCCGATGATCCACCCATCGCCATCATCTGCGGGGAATACGATCAACCGTCGACCCGTGCTAATGCTTTTCGTCATCAGGCATTTCGTCTCGGAGTCCCTACTGGTTTAACTGTAATCCCAGGAGCTCCTCATGGATTACTAAGGGCTGACGAGCACCGTCAAGTTGCAATCCAAGCACTCGACAATTTTTTTGAAGTTTATCTTGGCAAGGGTAAAGATGGAGCCATCCCACTCCAAATTCAAACTAATCTACCTGAAGACTCACCCAAGTCGATAAGTGAGAATTGGACAAGGCTGGGGGGGAGTTATAACGGATGTGAGGGTGCCCAGTGGGTCCGGTTTCCCGGTGGACTCAATGCTCCGGTCCAAATTGAACTAATCTTTGCTGCCCATCATGATGGTTTATTGTATCGCTGGAACGAAAAACGAGGACTTCGACTTTGGGTCGAATCGACGCCCGAAATTAGTACTGTGCGACCAAAGGGATCAGGGGAAGAGGGCTTTTACGCAGTTGCACAGACTACACGACAACTCGTTTCCTTATCAGCACAGGGTGAGGTGAACGAAATACTCGCGGATCGACTGGGGGATAAACGAATCAATCGCCCGAACGACTTTCGAGTTCACCCGCGTGATAAAAGCATTTGGATTACCGATCCAAATTATCTATTCCGGATGAGACCTTTGGAAAGTCAGGAATTACCCGGTCAGTATGTGCTTAGATATGATCCAACAACAAAACAATTAACCGCTCCGATTAAAACCCTGCAGCTACCAAATGGCATCGCCTTTGATCGGACAGGAAAAAGCCTTTTCATTGGCGATTCAAAGCAAAGAAAACTCTTCCGTTTTGCTTTGAATGATGAATGCGAACTTATTTCTGATACTCCTGAGCTCGTGGCCACCTTTCCCAAAGGTCTGGATGGGGTTTCCGTGGATCCCAAAAAAACCTATGGGTAGCGGGTAAAGAAGGGGTATCTATTATCTCTCCAAGCGGTAAGTCTATAGCACATCTTGCGTTACCCGAGCGAGCGTCATCGATCGACTTTATGACTGATGATAGTGGTGACTTCCATTGGGTGGCAGTGACTACAAGGAGTTTTGCATATGTTGCCAAGTTTCAATTCTAATGCGGTAGAATTGATAGTGCGGAAGTGTTACCACAAGAGTCTAAATTTCTTCCAATAATCATTTTTTATGGGCAATCTCCAGACCAACCGGGAGTATATTGTTTGAAATGAAAAATAATTTACAGTTTCCTCATTCTGAATCAAATTTCCAACGACGTACCTTTGTAAAAGGTCTGGCAGCTATTATGGCATTGCAATCAGGGCCTTTGATTACCAAAGCAGCATCCAGTAAAAATAAGAAGCTGGGCCTCGCGATTGTCGGTCTGGGGGGATATGCAACCGGGTGTATTGCCCCAGAAGTATCGAGTTGTGCTCATGTAAGATTGGCTGGCGTGGTTACGGGCAGTAAGCAAAAAGGTGAGGAATGGAGTCGCCAATACCAATTCCCGAAAGATGCAGTTTACGGATACGATCAGATTGATCGTCTGGCTGAGGATGATCGAATCGATATGGTTCACATCGCCCTGCCAAATGCCATGCATGCCGAGTATGCAATCAAGTGTGCTCAAGCCGGTAAGCATGTAATGGTTGAAAAACCGATGGCAATCTCGAGCGGTGAATGTGAAGCGATGATCGCTTCAGCAAAGAAGGCAGGAGTGCTACTTGGAGTGAATTATCGCCTGCAATGGGAGCCCCACCATGTCAAAGCTACTGAAATTATCAGCAACGATAAGTTTGGCCAAATTTCCTCCGGTAATTACGAGTTTTCCTGGGGGTATGCAAGAGGTTTGCAGGGCCCCAATAAAGACAAAATTAAAAAATGGTTACTCGATCCCAAGATGGCAGGTGGTGGTGCACTCTTCGATACGGGTGTTTACCCTATACAGGCTGCCTGCTACCTTAGCGGGCGAACACCTTCATCTGTTCGTGGAATGAGCAGTAAAGTGCATCCCGATATCTTTCCTGATGGGATAGAAGAAACAATGAGTTACGAACTACTTTTCGACGATGGCTTTCAAGCGATCTGCAGGGCAAGTTACAGCCATAGCCATCATCAGTGCATCACACTGGGAGATCATGGCTCGATCGAGATAAAGGGAGGACCACGCGAAAACAAAGGATGGGGTAGTGCATACGGCCAATCCGGAGCTGGTAAACCAAACCCGAAGACTCTCTTTCATGGCCGAAAAGAAATCAAATTGAAACAAACCCTCCAGCAGGGGGTGCTGTTAGACGAATTTGCCCAGTCTATTAAAAGGGGGGAGAAAAATTTTAAGGCGTCCGGTGAGATGGGCTTGCGGGATATCCAAATTATCGAGAGAATTTACAAATCAGCCAGCGCCGGCGGATCACTTATTTCCACCAGCTAAAATTAAAAATATTTTAAAACAGTAAAGTCTTTGTCCCATTCAAATACAGATAAACTTTTCGTAAAGCTCTTAGCTACAAATGAACGGCACATCCGTTCGTTTGTCCGTTCCACTGGTATGGATTGGAATGCTACCGAGGAAATATCTCAGGCAGTAGCTGTTATCATGTGGAGAAAATGGGATAAGTTTGAGGTCGGTTCTGACTTCATGAAATGGGCTAGGGGTATTGTTCGTTTTGAAGTCTTGAAATATCGCCGAAAAATGAGCAGAGACCGGTTGGTTTTTAACGAAGATCTAATCGACCTTCTGGCTGAATCCAGCGAGGAATTGGAGGGCGAATTATCAAGCAAAGATTATACTGAAGCGCTTCAACTTTGTATCGACCGGTTACCTCAAAGATCGAGACAACTAATCCACTTGGTTTATCAAGGCGAAAAGACCATTAAGCAGATAGCTGAAGAAATTGGAAAATCCGCAACTTCTCTTTACAAGATGATCGATCGAATACGAAAGAAACTCAAATCCTGCGTTGAAGCTCGACTGCCGCCGGCATGACTTTTCCATCCATATAAAAGCAAAGTTAAAATGAATGACGGCGAATTACAAGAATTAGTCCAAAAGCATTTGGATGACATGCTTTCCATTGAAGAATTCAGACGACTTGAATCTTATCTGCAGGATAATCCCGATGCACGGCGCGAGTACATCGAATCGGCTCGAATGGATGCAGCTTTGCAAGATGCTCACTATGAGCAAGGATCCAAATCGCCGATAAAAGACAGCGAATTAAAACAGGAGAATCCCTGGCTTCATCGATGGGGTTGGGGCTGGATTGCAGCCACCGCATTAGTTGGTATTTTTTCGTTTTTGATTCTTACTTGGTTACCCAAAACCGATTTTCCCGAATCCGATTCACCTGACTTGGGCATACCCGTTCAAAGCGTGGCAGTCATAACAGCACAGGCAGGAGCTAAATGGAAAAAAGAGGATTTTCAGGTTGGGTCACCTTTGGAGCCGAGTCTTATAACTCTTGTTGAAGGAATTGCACAGATAGACTTTTACGGTGGGGCTGCAATCAGTCTTTCGGCTCCAGCAAAATTCGAGTTAATTAACGAAAATAAAGCGGTTCTCCATTATGGCAGAGTCACTGCTCAAGTTCCACCCGCTGCCCGAGGATTTGAGATTTTGGCAAAAGAGGTATTGCTTGAGGATTTAGGAACCAGTTTTGGATTGGAAGTGAACTACGAGACAGGAAAAGCGGACGTTTTGGTTTTTGACGGTGAAGTTCGGATCACTGGTAAGTCCGGCACCCCGATTCTTCTGACAGAGGGTCTTGCGGCTAATTTAACCGGTGAGGATCCGATTCTACAAAGCCCCGTCAGACCCGATCGTTTTCCTGATATAAGTGATGTGGTATCTGCGTCCGCAAATACCGAGAGCTTACGTTATTTAGAATGGAAGGAATCGAGTGAGAGAATCGCCAAAGACCAAAGATTGATTGCTTACTATGACTTTGAGAATCTAAGTCCCTCCTCGCGTCGATTAAAAAATCGTGCCGTAAACGGACTCGGCAGTGAATGTGACGGTGGAATAGTTGGTGCTCGGGTGTCTCATGGCCGTTGGTCGAAAAAACCAGCCCTGGACTTTCGTTCCGAGGGGGACAGGGTCCGTTTTGACATTCAAGGTAAATGGGAAGCCCTGAGTCTTTTTGCCTGGGTTAGGATCGACGCACTGGACCGATCCCTGAATTCTTTATTTCTTACAGACCACTTCGATCCCTACGAGATTCATTGGCAAATATCAAAGACGGGCTTCATTCATTTCTCAACCAGCCCGACAGGCGTTGTGGATCTGTATGAAAATAACAGGCGTTTTTATTCTGAAAGTTTTTGGACACCCGCAGATAGCGGCAAGTGGTTTCTTCTTGCAGTGACAGTGGAACAGGGCACTGGCAAAGTTCACAACTATATTAACGGAAAAGAAATCACGGTGGTCGACGGAGTCCAACATCATAAGCCAATTGAGAAACTTAGAATCGGAAAAAGCGATCTGGGTAATTGGAGTAAACCGATAAATCAAGGTTCAATCCGTAGCCTCAATGGAAGAATTGATGAGTTTGGTATTTTTTCAGACATTCTGTCCTCAGATGAAATTGCAGATATCTACAATATGGGGAAACCAAATCGATGAGTATGAACCTTCGCTATTTCATTGTTTTCTTATTCTTCGCAAACTCTGCATATTCAGGAGAACCCTCAATAGGGGAGAAACTCTTTTCTTTGAAGCTTAAACCCCTGTTTGCTGAGAAGTGTATGGCTTGTCATGGTGATAAACTGGAAAAGATTAAGAGTGATTTTGACATGCGGAGTAGAGAATCGATGCTGCTTGGAGGAGAAATCTTTGAAGATGAAGTCCTGATCCCGGGGCAGGGAGAAAAAAGTTATCTTTACATTCTCAGTACCCGAGTGGAAGAAGACCTTGAGATGCCTCCCAAGGAAACTGATCAATTAACCGATGAAGAGACCGGGTGGATTCGTGAATGGATTGATTATGGGGCCTCGTGGCCAAGTGACCAGCGAATTTTTGAGATTCAAGAAAAGTATGCCGAGGGTGAGAAAGTAATCACATCAAAGGCACTTTCCGAAGACTGGCAGAACCG
>Ga0206130_10005696_pt1 | contig 14643 bp, 8 predicted proteins | sample Helgoland_Spring_9_FD_148637 | JGI IMG/M metagenome (GOLD analysis project Ga0206130, IMG submission 148637) | Pelagic subsurface seawater microbial communities from Kabeltonne, Helgoland, North Sea - Helgoland_Spring_Bloom_20160512_1 | ecosystem: Environmental > Aquatic > Marine > Epipelagic ... | reverse complement strand
TTACGAGTTAACCCGACATAAGGATAAGCATTAACTTTGAAATAATTAACTAAACGCGATCCTACAAACCCACTTGAACCAAAAACAACAAACAAAGATTTTTACCCCCTTTATAATTTAGAGTTTTCTACTATTCAGCAGAGAATGATGTTATGAATAATCATAAAATTATGTAGAAATTACAAATGCAAGTACTAACGAGAACCTTTGTAATTTTGATATTCAAGGTTTTACTTATAGGTTTAATTACATAATTGTTCAAGAAAACAATTTCCTTTGAGCATGCGAAAATGTGTTAGTATTCATAAAGATCACTCAGATTTAAATTTTGAGTACCTCCGAAACACTGATATTAGCTAAATGCCAATAAATTATCCCAAGATTATTCATTAAGGTTGTACCTGACAGCGACCTAATCCTCAAATCATGCGCTCGTTTCATGAAATAAAAAAACCAAATCACATATACCACAAATGGAGATATGCATCGTTCATGCTGCAGAAACTTGTGCCCTAGTAAATTTAGTTTTTTTGTAGTATAGAAAAAATGGAAGTGCCCAAAGGTAATGAGATGCCATGCTTAAGAAGTCCGTTTTCCCATTTACTTAGCTTAAGCAGCAAACAGTTGGCAAAAGAAGGAATAGTAAATATGTCCGATTTTGATTTTTCACCCCTTCTGTTTATAAAATCGAACAATTTCCATATAAGGAAGAGTGGGAAAGCAAAAGAAAGACGATACTGAATCTGAACAGGGGTAAATCCAACCTCATTTGATATGATCTCAATCTCTTTCCTTAGATACCTTTTTCTAATGGTTGCTGCCTTATCGTGACTTCTTTTCAAAATGGGAAACGCTGGAAGATGAAGAAGCAACTTTCCGCCAGGTTTTAAGGTTTTGTGAAATTTTTCTAGGATCAATCTATCATCATTTATTCCTAGGTCTGATACAACATCCAATGATATAATATAATCGAATTGGTTTTCTGTTGCATGCCATTTATTCAAATCCACCAAAATTGCATTTTTCAAACCTCTTTTTCTACAGAAAGAGAGAGCATCATCACGAAAGTCAAATCCAGTGATTTCCCCAAGGCTTTTCATTTGATACATTAATCGACCTGTTCCACATCCAGCATCAAGGATCTTATGGGGGGTTGTAGGATTTTTTTTTAAAAATCCTAGTACGAGATCTTCAAGGGAGCGAAACCACCAGTGTGTAGATTCGACCTCATACATTTTCTGGTAATCAATCTTATTTATTTACGAGGTATCTCCGTATTCCTAGAGCGCAAGTCTCGAACTACAAATTGGGGTTGCCGATTCATACCCATGAACATTCTACCAAGATATTCGCCAATCATACCAAGAGCCATCAGTTGAACGCCAGCTAAAATACTGCATAGCACAGCAATTGTTGCCCACCCCATGGGTAGATGAGGATTGAAAAATCTTTCATATAAAGTGAAGGAACCGATTAACATACCAACTAATGCGAATAAGAAACCGAGAAATGATGCGATTCTCAAAGGCAATACCGAAAAGTTGGTAAACATATTTAACCAAATACCAAAAAGTTTTTTGAACGTGTAACCAGACTTTCCTGAAATGCGAGTTTTGTGTTTTGTTTCAAGGGTTCCAATGTTTGAGGTAGTCCTCATAATTAAACCGTCCACATAAGGAAACGGGAGATCATATTTTATAATTTCCTGTACCATAAATCGAGACATTGATCTAAAACTGCTAAGATAAAGCCCCACTGGTTTCCCAAGCATTAGGGTAGCGACTTTTCCATTTAACCAACTGTAGATATTTCTAACAAAATTGTGATTTTTCTTTGAATAGGAGGAGTAAACGACATCTAGTTTGTGCTTTAATGCATAATTGATGAGGTTTAAAGCCTCAAAAGGTGGATTTTGTCCATCGTCATCAAGGGTAACGACAAAATCTCCATTAGAATGATGGAGCCCAGCCATTACTGCATTATGTTCTCCAAAATTTCTTGATAAGGAAAGAAAAGTGATCTTATTGGGAAAGTTCTTTTGGACTGATAAACATACATTATATGAATCATCCTCAGAGCAATCATTTACTAGTATAATTTCCAATTCAAAATATCTTTCAAATGCCTGGATGCATTGGGAAACGAGTTTTCTTATTGTATGTGACCCATTGAAAACAGGTATTACAATAGAAACTACCCTTTTTTCGAATAAGTCATCGTGAGTCATGATTGAGTAAGAAGTTATTTATGAATTAGTACAAGTTGACAATTATAACTTTATAAAAAACACAAGTTACTTGTAAAACTTTTTGATTAAATTAAAAGTGTGCAACTGTATTGTGATCTATCAAAATATTGTATTTTAAGGTATAGTATAAAGAATTGTAATCTAATAAATAGAAAAAGATAAAAAACTGGCAATTTAATAAGTAAAGATGTGAGTAAATATTCTAAATATAACCAAGTATGAAATACATTTCAGATAATAAACATTAATAATTTTATTGTGGAAAATAATTGTTTTTACATGTGATAAAATCAAAGAATTAATTGGAAAATAATAATATAAACAATAATGATTGATAAATAAGAAAGACTAGTTCTTGATATGCTCAATCGGGAATAACATGTTCGCCTTAGTATCAACTGCGTAAGCAAATAATTCGGTGTGGTTACAACTGTAGTCGATAAAGTGATCAAAAGAAAAAGAATTCTTTTTACTGAATACTCCCTTAATGTTTGTTTCTAAATTAAATGTAAGTGTGCAAAAAGCAGAATTGATTTCATTTTCATTTACTAACAATATAATGTGTTCGATATGATTACCAAAAGGACAATTTGCAAATCCACTAAAATAAAGTGTTTTATCGTCATTTCTATAATGGAATTTACCAAAAGAAGAATTTGAATCAGAAAATCTAAATTTAGAGTAATCTATCGATTCGATTATTCGATTAGCTTCAAATAACTTGTATTTAGGTAATATGTCTAAATCTGGACGATGATGACAAACAAGTAAAAAAGGATTATCTGGGATTAATTCTAAATAATTTAACGCTAACTTAGCAGTTCTAAATTGGTTTGCATAAGAATTAAACAAGTTATGAGTGTGTTGGAAATTAATAATTATAGTTAATGTAATAAAAGAAATAAAAATCGACTTTAATTTAGAATTAAAAAAATTACCAAAATAAAAAAATAAAGAAAATATACCGATGTGGAAGAATATAGATATCCCAGGATAATGTGGCATTTCTATGGCAGTCTTAAGACCAAACTGACTTCTACCTAAAGATACTACTAAGAGTGTAGCAAACCCATAAACTATGAATGCAAAACTTTGAGCCTCAAACTGTGTAATGTATCTTTTTTTTAAAATATCTATGAAATGATTTCTCGATATATAGAGTAAATATAACAGGGAAACATATAATAGTATCGGGGCGACATGAAAGTTCTTCAACGATATGATGAATGGGGACCAAGTTAGAATAGCCAAAAAATGCAATGACCTCGGCAAGTCCTTGAGTCCGTCGATTATAGATGGATGGTTTGAAGGGTGATTGTAGTTTGAGAAGTAAATTGATATAAATATAAATGCGAAAATATTGAATAATACCACTCCTAATACTCTTACTTTTTCTGAATCCCTTAAAACTAAATTAAATATTAATGGATTCAGGATAAACCACAGAACCATACCATTTGCATATGTTAATGTTGAGATGGTACAGAGTGCAATTAAAAGTATATATTTTATATTCTTATTTTTGAATTCAAAAAAATATATTTTAATACAAATCGCCATAATTAAAGGAACAAGCGTATTTAACCAAGTTATCCCAAACAATAATGCGTATGACTGCGCAGGCAACAGTGCAACAGTCAATAAGATTACAAACAAATACTTTCTATGCTTTCTATTAGGGTAACTTTTACAAATTACAATAACTAAAGCAAATGTTAACAAAATTTTTAAAACGACGAATATTATAGGTTCATATATATCAAAATATATAAGTATAACACATATAATTTTAAAAACAACAAGTCGGCTCTCATTGTGTTGCTCCCAAAATTCATTTAAATTTAAATTATTAGAGAGGTAAGAATATATTATGTTTCCTGGTGTTCCCCAATCATCCATAAACATCACATTGCTAGAGTAATATATTACAAACGATAAAACTATTAAAATATTTGCAAAAAGAATTTTATAAATCATTTCTTAGTTTTTAATATTATAAATAGTTAAATGAAAAATAATGACTGTTTAATTCAATATGTTAATGATTTTCAAACGAGCTATTCCATTCCAGAAAAATTATAAGTGCATAAAGTGCTCTTTCTGCTCCAGCAATTCCGCTAGTCCAATCTTGTATCAATTCTATCATAGCACCTTCATCAAGCCAAGAGCAATTACGATCCTTTACGAAATGTACCGGTCCTCCGTTTTTGTCTAAATATTTTTTTATCCACGGAGACATTGGTAAGACGAAACCTTGTTTATTTCTTTTCCAAGCACATCTAGGAAGATATTTACGTCCTAATGACCTTAAAGCAACTTTCGACTTTTTACCCTTTATCTTTTTTGATGAAGACATTTTTAACGCGTATTCGGCAAGATTCTTCTCTAGAAATGGACATCTAGCCTCAATACTTTTGCTCATTGTCATACGATCAAGTTTTACAAGTAAATTATCAGGCAACCAAGACATCGCATCAGTAGCACACGCTCTATTCAATGGATTTCTCACAGTATTTAAAGATGAGATAATATCCTCTTCCCATTTATCTTTACTCTCATTTAAAGGGTTCTTCATCAAAAATGAGCGGACTTCTCGATTCATAACTAATGGAAAACCAGAAGGCGTACAACTCAATGAATCGTCAATAAATTCATTCAACTGAGAAGCACTTCTACTTGAATTAAGCTTAGCAAAGGGACTGAATCGTCTTTCAAATTGATTATAATAATTGTATCCTCCAAAAAGTTCATCAGCTCCTTCTCCTGATAGAACGACCTTTACGTATTGTGAAGCTTCCTCACATAGCTTGTATGTAGGTAATGTTGCCTGATCTCCAATAGGTTCGTCTAAAGCAGATGCAACCAGGGGGATTGTACGAGTAAAGTCTTCCTCGGTAAAGTTCACCAAGTGATGATCAACTCCCAATGCTTTAGCAACTGATTGTGCATGCTGACTTTCATCATGTGCGATAGAGTTAAAACCAATAGAAAAGGTTTTAATATCAGGCATATGATGGGCAGTTAGGTTTGTTATAAGAGAGCTGTCCAAACCTCCTGATAGAAAAACTCCAATCTGCACATCTCCAACCAACCGAGTTTTAACAGCAGTATTTAGCAAGGATTCCAGATCTTCACCATGATTTTCTCCTTCTGCGATCTCTAAAAAGTTGTAATATTTCAACTTTTTGCTGTGTGTGTTACACAATGAAACTTGTATTCTTTCCCCAGGAAGAAGACGCTCTATATTTTTAAAGATCGTCCGTGCTCCAGGCACATAATGCAAAGCAAGGTAGCGCTTTAAACTTAGCGGATCGATTTCTTTTGATAAATTGAGTGCTTTTATCAGTGCTTTCATATTAGAAGCGAACCCAAAAGTCTTACATCCAAAATGGTAGTAAAGAGGTTTTTCACCAAAACGATCACGAGCTAAATGGAGGACACCTTTTCTCTCATCTACTATAGCAAATACGAACATTCCATCAATTCTAGACAAAAGACCATCAATACCCCATTCCTTATAGCCATGGACTATTACTTCAGTATCCGAAAAGGATTTAAATGAATGCCCCCTTGAGATTAAATTTTGTCGAAGGGACTTAAAATTATAAATCTCGCCATTTTGTACTACTCTAATTTGCCCGCTCTCATCAGACTGGGGTTGAGACCCTCCATCCCTATCAATAATAGAAAGCCTCCTCATACCAATAGCATAATTAAGTCCACGATGAATTCCAGAGCCGTCGGGACCTCTGAACTGCATCGCTTTAAGTGCACAGTCAATCACTTCCTGTACGGGAAGCTGACCAGAAAGGTCAACTAAACCAGCTATTCCACACATTCCAATTTTGAGACGCAGCTTGAAGAAGCTGCTTCAAGGAATATATCCTCATATTTTTCTAATAATTTATCATATGATCCAAGCGATCTAAGGATGTTTTTAGATCCGATAGAAAGTCTTTCCCTAAGCTTTTTGTCTGTAATAATTCTTGCCATAGCGTCTGCTAGAGCAGAAATTTCTCCGGGTTCATAAACTATGGCGTTCAAATCATCGACAACTTGTTCTTTTATCCCGAACACCGAAGTAGTAACTATCGGTAATCCTGCACCCATAGCCTCTAGAATAACTCTAGGATAACTCTCGTTTCTAGAAGCAAAAACGAAAGCACAAGCTGTACTGTACCATTGATCGACATTCTTAACGGAACCTAAAAAATAAACATTATCTCTAATTTTCGATTTAGTATTAACTTTGGACTCAAGACTCTTCGCGTAGGAAGAAGATTTGTCACCAAGAAAAACTAAACCTGTTTCATCAAGAATATCCAAAGGAAGAGTCTCAAATGCATCTACGATTTCCCTCTGAGACTTTCGCTTACATATTGTTCCGACACATAGCAGAAGATTTTTATGCTCAGGTAATTTATCCTTAGCAATGACCGAATTAGGTTTTTCATTTGTAGCAAGTACATTTCTAATCACCGCAAAATTATTTGAACAATCATAATTTTGAAAAAGTTCACGCGTTGATTTCGCAACGAAAATTATTCTGTAGGGATATTGAAATGTCTTAAACGCTCTTTCTGCTACTGCTTGGGAAATTCGACCGAATGCTTCCTTTTCAATAGTACTTTCTCTTATATTCCAAATGGAAGGAATCTTTTCCTCGTTTGCGGCATGTATTGCAAAAAATAAATTCAGTGTATTGGCGTAAACAAGGTCATAATCATGAAGCTTGATACTCATTATCCATCTCCTTAATTGACTCATGTAATTGTTCACTGTGCAATCAAGATCATTAAATGGAACAACTCGCACGGCTATGCCACAGGCTTCATACTCTTTGCGTAGGGGCCCATCGCAGAGTGAAATAATCGTCGGTTTAATTTTACCTCTCTTCAAAAGTCCTGAAATCATCTCCAACATGCTTAAGGGTGCACCCTCAAGATTGAGGTTGTGAGTAAATGCTACAACTTTGATCGATGATTGAAAAGGAAGCGGCAAACAATAAGGAATTATTTTAAAGTTTCCATCTGTAGGAGAAAAATTCGGACTGTAGAAAGGGTCTTTTTGATTAGCATATTTTTCTCTGAAGTAACATTCTTCGAGGAAGTTATCTTTTCCACCCCTTGAAGATCCCTCTACATGGAACAACCGAGCATCAGGGCAATAAACACACCTCTTTTTCAGTTTCTCTTCAATTCGATAGCAGAAATCGACATCGTTGTATGCAACAGCCAAATCGGACTCGTTAAAACCACCAACCTTTTGAAAGATTTGCTTGGTTGTAAGTAAGCAAGCTGCAGTTACAGCTTTGTAATTTCTGGCAACTCTAAGATAATTTAAATAACCTGCTTCATTTCCACTGAACCCACGGAATACAGGTGCGGGTAGTCCGTCAAATATTCCGTTTAAAATCCCGGCATGTTGGATTTTACCATTAGGAAATAACAGTTTTGCCCCCACAACCCCGACCCCCTGGATAGTTAAATAGCCAACCATTTGACTTAGCCAAGATGGTTCGATCACTTCAGTATCATCATTAAGAAGAAGAATATAATCCGAGGAAGCTGCCTCTACACCTCTATTAACAAGGTATGAAAAATTGAATTCTTTATCCTTATTGGGCACTCTCAAGACTCTGTAATTAGTCTTATGCATAAAATTAATTGTAGCAGGATCGTCACTCTCATTATCAATGATTGTGACTGTATAATTTTTGTATGTCGTAAGTTCTATAGAGGTGAGACATCTTCTAAGAAATTTTAAATTATTCCGCGTTGGAATTAAAATCTCAACATTTGGCCCACTATTTGGAAAAATAAGTTTAAAAACACCTAAGCCTTCTTTAACTGCCCAACTAGGCTGGAAGACCCGAGCATTAATGCCGCGACGATCAACACAATCTTGAACTGCACGCTTACCAGCAACTAGAGAATTAGGTTTATTAAGGCCGTTAGCAGCAGTTGAAGTTGGAGTAGAACGCCAATGGTACAGTACTTTAGGAATATGGCCTACATTTCTAGCTACTTCACAAACTCTAAGAATATAATCATAGTCCTGTGAACCATCATATCCAGTTCGTATATGACCGACCTTTTCGCTAACCGAGCGTCTTACTACTTTTATGTGACTTATGTAACAATACGATAGTAAAAGTTCAGGAGACCAGTCAGGCTTGAACTGAGGAGAATATCTATTACCAAGTAGGTCAATTTTATCATCGTCCGTGTATAGAAAGTCAACTCCTTGATTGGAGGAGAGATATGAGTTGATTTCAGAAAGTGCCGAAGGTTCAATCGTATCGTCATGATCAACAAATATTAAGAATTCACCTTGAGATAGTTTGATGGAATGGTTGGTGGCAATAGCAATTCCTTCATTCCTCTGGCTTAACGAATAGACGATTCGACTGTCAGATAAAGAGAGTTGAGTTAGATATTCATGAATTTCAAGATTTGTGCTTCCATCATTAACAATACACAATTCCCAATTCGGGAATGATTGATCTCTTATGCTGTTCACGGTTTCCCTTAAGAGTTTCAGTGGAGGGTCATAAACTGGCATTATGAAAGAATAATCTATAACTTCACAGGATCGCTTTAGGCATTGGAGTGAATCCCATACTAAACGATGCTTGGCTTGAAATTGATTAAATTTCAAAGACATTGTATAACCTTCTTTCAAAACATTAGTTGAAAGAACAGTGCGGTTGTTTGAAGACTTTTTATCCAAAGTAGGGATTGAATAATACAGCCTCCAACCCAAAGACTGGCAAAGACCTGATTCTAATTCTCCGAATACCTTACAAAGTTTAAAACCACTCCCGGTTTTAAAATTGCAGCTGACTTTTAAAAAAAGCAGATTTTTATTGTTATCCTTAAAGAGGAATTCTCTTTCGCAAGGTATTGTCCTTTTACCCAGTTTAATAAGGAATGATTTATATTTTACTTGATCACCTATTGCCAAAATAAAGCAAACAAAAACCTTACCGGAAACAACTTTAAAATTTAGTTTTGGATCAATCCAAGTAACTAACTTCCCCGATGACATTTTTTCATTAGCTAAACCTGAAAAATTGGGTTTATCAGATAAGGTTAGTTCAAGATTTTTAACTTTAGCTAATAATACCTTGTTCTGTTCTTCAAGATGTACCCTCTCTTTATGGTAATCTACAAATTGTTCCTCTAAATATTCGCACTTTGTCTGTAAATTGTAATTCCTATCATCGATTTTCTCCTTAACGAGTATCCCCCTCATAAGTTTGTATGCATGAGCATAGCTTTTTTTCATTTCAGTTTCCGAAACTAAGTGAAAATTAAAATCATTAAGTTGTATATAGGAACCAGGTTTGGTTTTTTGAATCACTCCTAAACCGTGACCTTGATTAAAGGTGAAGGAAGGATACAAAGTTTTGATTTCGTCCCAAAACTTCCAAACACCAAAGCCTTTCTCTCGACAAGCAATATCATGGATTAAAATGATTCCACCAGTCGAAACCCGATCTATCCATAAGTTAAAATCGTTTAAAATGGCATCGTAAGTATGTAATCCATCAAGGTGTAAGAGGTCAATTTGCCCGGTTTGAAATTGTGAGCTAGCTTCGTCAAAAGACATTCTTAAAAGATAAGAAAAATCTGAATAGTAACGGGTATTGTGCGACAGAACTTCCTCATGGACTTCTTTACCGTAAAATCCAGATTGTTTGTCACCATTCCAAGTATCAACAGCATAACAAAGACTCCCAAGCTTTAATTTCTTAACAGATTGACAAAAACAAAAATAGGAATCTCCATAATGAACACCTAGTTCGACAATTGTTTTTGGTTTGAGGGATCGTATCAGATCATGCCCAAATGGCATATGGGGATGCCAGTTTTTAATTTTCGACTGATATTTTGGTAAAAAATCAAAGGAAGGTATTAAGTTTTGATTCATTCAACAAACTCCACCTTATTGTTTTTCAGCAATCAGCATAGTGTCTTTCCACAAGGAACTTTCTTCATCTATGTAGTGTTCGTTAGAATCAGTTTGGCAATGCAGGCAGGTTAAGTTCGCATGTTTACACAATGCTCTCATACCATCAGGATAAAATCTCCAGCAGTCTAGAGGATAACGATGCTCAGGTCCACTCGAAGGGGCAATAACACAACATATAGCTCCTTTTTTCATAACTCTATTGAATTCTTCAAAAATTTTCCATGGATACTCTACATGCTCCAAGGCTTGTCCTGAGATAACAAGATCTATAGAATCGCTTTCAAATTCATTCCATTGATATGGGTTAGAGAGAACAATATCGACATTCTTACCAGGCAATTGATCAACTCCAATATATTGCCAAATATTAGGGTCGAAAAGCTGCCTATAATTCCCATTCACACATTGGCTTCCAAAATCTAGAACTATCGAGCCAGCTATTGTTTTAGATTTCAGCCAATTCGATATAAAATCATTCATTTTATAAAACGAGCTTTTATGCATATTCAATATTTCTTTTATAAACTGTGAAAGTAATTAGAATATTAATTATTAAGTAAATAAGAACCTAAAGGATTTCTAATTTTACAGATATTAAAGTGATCAATTTAATAAATAATTAATAGTTTCTAGTAGCTACTTAATTATACAAACCATTTATAACGTTAGAATATGAGTATAGTCATATAAATAATGCCTTTGCATATGGAGTGCCTTAAATAATTCAAAGTTAAATAAATAATAACTATCGCTGAAAAGTCAAAGTTTTAGATTCCATTGGCATCCCTACCAAGCCGGTAAAAACGCTATCACTGGCTGAACTAATTAATAGCGCATCGTGAACCCAATGGTGGTGATAAAATTCACCATTACTACTTGCTTCTGCAATCGCTGCACTTACACTATATTCTCCGTTTTGTAAAATAGGCATTCGGAAAACAAAAGAAGCACAATAAGTAACTTTTTTGGAAGACGAGTCGTAAGGTAATTTTGGTTGTACCCCAAAAGTATTATCTGAAAATAAATCCTGCCCAAGTCTATTTCGCAAAATAAAACCAACAACAGGTGATAATATTTTATCTGAAACTTCAACAGAAATTTCTAAGGAGACATGCTCTCCCCCATAAAAAAGCTTAGTAGGTAATGAAGATGCTAAATCGATAAATTTTACGGTTCTTATTTTTGCTAATCCAGAATGTAATTCGATATTAAACTTCTTATCTTTTAGTGAATTGTCATTAATCTTTTTAGAATTTGTCAATAGTTCGGGACTTCTCTCTGCAAGTACATAGGAAAGGTATTGTTTAGTTACAGTTTCCGTATCTCCTCTTGCTAACAACCTTCCTTTTAATAACCATATGCATTCTGTGCAAAGGCTTTGAACAGCCGCAATATCGTGTGAAACTAAAATCAAAGTCCCCCTTTTTTTAAATTCACGAATAAACCTCATACATTTTTGAATGAATACAGCATCACCAACAGCTAAAGCCTCATCAATAACAAGGATATCCGCATCAACATGGGCAATAACTGAAAAGGCAAGCCTAAGAGTCATTCCAGAGGAATAGGTCTTAACGGGTTTATCTATGAAATCTCCGATGTCGGCAAAACTGATAATTGACTCCATACGTGTTCTAATTTCTTCACTTGAAAGGCCATAAATCGACGCATTTAGAGCCGCATTCTCTCTACCCGTAAAATTTGGATCAAAACCAGAGCCAAGCTCAAGCAAAGAAGCAACTCTTCTATTTATGTTCACAGTCCCACTAGAGGCTTTGAGTGTGCCAGCTATTATTTGCAGTAAGGTACTCTTCCCTGATCCGTTTGTCCCAACGATACCGAGAGAGCTGTTTTGAGACAAATTAAACGAAATATCTTCTAAAGCACAAAAGGAGCTCGATTGATTAATTTTTGAATCATGAACAGGCGATTTCCTCCTATTGCTCAGCAAAAAAGAAAGTAAATTTAAAACATCACCTGAGCTACGATTAAAGATCTTGGAAACAGATTTTAGTTCTACTGCGATCACAACATTCTTTGAAAAACAAAGAAAAGCACTTTTAGAAAGCCCAATCGATCAAACGGTAGTAAAAGGAAGTAGAGATTTTTTAATCAGTTACATCATCTATACCAAGCCAAGCAACTCCAGATTCTCCATCTTCAGATTCTATATCAACGGAATAATAACCTGGTTCAAGTTCTACCAAAATACCAGGGTCACTAGGATCAAGTGGAATTAAATGTTCAGGAAAATAATCAATGGATTCCTGTCTTATTTCATCAGCATTTACTTCATCAGTATAGGTCTTACTGTCTCGAATAAAAGTTGTCTCATCTGTAACTGTGTTAAATTTGTTAACACTTAGCATTATGTTTGAAAGTGTGTCCGATACACCAAATTCCGATAGACTCTTTCCTCGACCTCTTATAAATATTTTCCTCCTATCCGATGGTTCACCAACGATCTCGAAGGCAGCATACATTGCTCCATCCGCTGGTTTAACAATTCCACGACAAGAGACACCACTAAACCCTCCACTCGAACTTGAATCGGTCATGTCAACAGCAACCCAACCAATTCTTGAACCATATGTTTGTAAGTAATCTAGATCCCTTACATTTGCATAAAAGGTTCCAGCATTAAATGTATTTATGCTAGCAGACTCTACTTCTTTGATAGGAATTGCTGGATAGAGTGTTTGACAAAGGTTCAGGATATTATCTTTTTGAGAACTACTTACATAATTATCATTTCCGAAACCATCAATATCATTACCATCCTCATCGATAAGCAATAATGTCGGGTCTATGAGTGCAACTGGAGCTAAATCTGAGCTTAAGTCCCCCAAAGCTGGACCAATAGCTCTTACCAGAACTTCTGTGGGACTAATTACATTGAAAGCCATAAATCTCTCGTCATCTGCATCGCCAATGTGACCTCGTACACTTAATCTTACAATTTTTGTGTTTTGAGTAGCATTATCCTCCGGCGGCGTTAGATTGCCTAAATCGGAATCGCTGGTATCGGGTTCAGTGGTTGGAGGGTCTTCTGGGTCGACCGTGGGTTTTGTGGAAAAGATATCTACCCAATAATCAGTGAGTGTGTCCGGAGTACCACCAACACTACCAGGTACATCTTGGATAGCTCTATAAAAATTATCCTCATAACCTACGATCGAACCTGAATTGTATTGAGTTCCAACGACCCAAGTAGTGGGAGCCTGTGCGTAAAGCAATACATTGACAAAAAGTAAAGTTATGAGAGGTAATGAAAACAGTTTCATGGCTTTTGTAATAATGTGCATCTTAAATTGTCTTTTAGCAAGTTGTTATAGGACTAGTCCAAATATGAGCCGCCGTTTGCTTCGTAATCATAGAAGCCGTTTGTTGGGTGGAAATAGAGCCAACGCCCAAGACTGAATGAGTAGAAGTGAGACTTCGTATCATCCCCTTCGATAAAGTAGTCAGCACCTGTCCATAGCCAACCACGGCTGGTGTGGTTAAACCAATAATTACCCGCTGCATCGGTGTTTACCCACATCCATCCAAGCTTTTCCTCCACATGAAATATCCAGTCTGGATCATTTGATGAGGCATCAAAGAAGGAGCCCAACCAATCGGACTGATACCAATTATCATATCCAGTAAGAGATGATGTATTGGTGTCTGCCACTAGGTCTGATTGAGCAGTTTGTCCGACAAGAGAATTCACCGTGAAGTGATCCGTTGTCATGGTCAGTTTACCGCTTTGTTGATCGAAAGTACTCGTCTTTGCTTTCGCCCATGCGTTCTTGGTTGTCGAATAATACATGCCTTCCAATGAGTTAAGGTCGATACCTTTACTTCGGAAAGCTTCTACATCAACTGGAATTCGGATTATTACATCTTTTTTGAAATTACCCTCAATTTCTTTTCCTTTATCATCAAATAATTCCATTGAGTAGGCATAATCAGCTGGCTTTTCGGTACCACTTTTATCCAATCCTTTAGCCGTAGGAGTGACTACCAAACGAATCGTCGTAACATCGGAAGAAACATTGGCCGCTCCGCCTGGTATGGTAATTTCGGTACCATCGGGCAAGGTAGTAACAAAATCTTTACTCGGGTCAAAAGTTATACTGATTCCATCTGGAACTTCAAACTCTGGACGGGTAAGAATAATCGAAATACCTGAAACAAATTCATTCTTTCTTAAATCTGCCTCTGCATCATTCTCAGGAAGGTAGAGAATTTCGTCATCATTAGAATCGAATTCGCTGTATTCTGCTCCCAGTTTCCATAAGGCTCCACTGGGCACAGTCATGTTGAAATCACCATTACTGTCAGCATATACAGAACTCTCTCTACCATCATAGGTCCAAGCATAAACAAAAGCACCTGCGAGACTGTTTCCGGAACCATCAACAACCGTGCCACTC
>Ga0206130_10005695_pt1 | contig 14645 bp, 12 predicted proteins | sample Helgoland_Spring_9_FD_148637 | JGI IMG/M metagenome (GOLD analysis project Ga0206130, IMG submission 148637) | Pelagic subsurface seawater microbial communities from Kabeltonne, Helgoland, North Sea - Helgoland_Spring_Bloom_20160512_1 | ecosystem: Environmental > Aquatic > Marine > Epipelagic ... | reverse complement strand
AGGCGGCGAACTAGAGGTGCGGCCTCTAGGGGCGAAGTGATTATAAGGTCTTGACCAGGCTGCAAAGCTACGCCCGTTTTAATGGACAGTTCTGCCAACTTATCTAGCTCAACGCTATTGTCCCAATAATCATTCGTCATTTATTTATCCATTTCGAGTTTTCAGATTGAAAGATAATGCAAGTTTTTTCGATATCATCAATCACCGTAAATTAATTTTATTGTACCGTAATTTGAACCAATCCCGCCAGTTCTTGTCCAGATGACCGTGGTCCACGAACCATTCCTCAATCTCAGCCAGCTCCGCCCGCATCTGCCGGCCCTGCTGTGCAAAACGCTGCCGCTGCACGCTTCTCCTTGGTGTACTTGCCGTGAGACGTGCGAGCCGCTGTAAGCCGCGCCAGGCCATCCTCCGTCTTGGGCCCTGTAGATCTACCACCGTGCAGAGAGCAGCGTCCGTTGCGCTTGTAAGCCGGCCTCTGGCAGGGCGTGCCTTTACGGGTCTTGGCCCCGCACCGTTGGCCGGGCCAATCGGGGCCAAAGCGCCATGGAATGCCCTTTTCAAGGTTGTTTTTTGTCATGCTGAAATCTTCGCCTCGTATGGGGTTTTATTATACCCCATTATTGGTGGTGTTGCGAGGGTTGGGTGGCCTGGCCCGTGCACCTTAGTCCGAGCAAAACTAAATAATGCAAATTGGTTCTATGGTTAACTAATAGCTGCTTGTGAGGTGGCCGCTCTATGGCTCTGGATCCCGGTCTACGGGCCTAGGCGGGATGGTTCAGGAACCCCGGGCCAGGTTTAAAGTAGCGAGATGCAGGGTGTTTTGTCATTGGCCGAGGTGACAAAGTCGCCCTGCCCGTCTCAAGCAGTTTTCTCTGACAGTGTCCACTCGCATCATTCAAAAGTGGGGCTAAAGGTCGACCACTGTTGTTGCTGTTGTTTGGCCAGTTTAGAGGGAGTATATTGGTTTCAACTAAGGAGAAGCAGATGGGTCATGTAATAGATATTTCAAATAAGGAGCGTCTATTGAAAGAAATCTACAGGGTCGTTCAATTGTCGATACCTGATATTTCTACCCTACGTGCAAAAGCTGAACTTCAAATTGAGATAATTGAAATGATGTTAGACAATGGCTTAGGTATTAAAGATACAGACAAAAAGTGTTTTACAGATTATGGTATGAAATTGGACTATTAACCGAATGAGTGATGAAGAATATACTGAATTAGATTTCACAGATCCTTTAAGAGGATCGTCAAGTTGACGATGCCGCTACGACAGTTCTTTGAGTACTACCGACCTTGGAAAGCTTTGTTCTTTCTCGATTTTGGCTGCGCCGTGGTTTCAGGGTTGCTTGAGTTGGCCTTCCCCCTTGCGGTTAAAGGGTTCATTGACGTTTTGCTGCCCAGCGGCAATCTGGCACTGACCTTATGGGCTGCAGTTGGGTTGCTAGTCATTTACCTAGTTAACGCGGGTCTGATGGTGATTGTGATTTACTGGGGCCACAAGCTGGGCATCAATATCGAGACAGAGATGCGTCGCCGCGCTTTCGCTCATTTGCAACGCCTGTCGTTTGGCTATTTTGACAAAGTTCGCACCGGCAAACTAGTGGCGCGTGTCACGCGTGATCTGGAGGAAATCGGCGAGGTTGCGCATCACGGCCCTGAAGATCTGTTTATTGCGGTTATGACTTTCGTTGGCGCCTTCATATTGATGGCCACTATCAACCTTGAACTGGCGCTTATCACAGCGGTAATAGTGCCCGCGTGCATCGTGATTGTAATGGTCTTTGGTGGGCGGATGACACGAACATGGCGGGCTATCTATGCACGGGTTGCTGATTTTAACGTGCGGCTCGAGGAAAACATCGGCGGTATCCGAGTGGTTCAGGCCTTCGCCAACGAGGAGCACGAGAAAACACTTTTCGAGCACGACAACAGCCGCTACCGGGAGACTAAGCTGTCAGCCTACAAGCTGATGGCGGGATCATCCGCGCTGAACTATGTGGGAATGCGCCTGATTCAGGTGGTGGTCATGGTAACCGGTGCGGCCTTTGTACTGGACGGGTCGCTAACTACCGGTGGGTTCGTAGCGTTTCTGTTATTGGTTACCGTTTTCTTTCGTCCGCTCGACAAGATTGCGGCGGTGATCGAAACCTATCCACGCGGAATAGCGGGTTTCCGTCGCTACTTAGAACTGTTGGAGACCGAGCCAGAGGTGACAGACGCGCCGGGTGCGGTGCAGGCACCAACTTTCAAAGGGGCGATCACATTCAGTGCCGTGGCCTTTGGCTATGGGCATGGACCGGGCGTGCTCAAGGGTATTACACTGGCAGTAAAGCCTGGTGAAAAACTGGCCTTTGTCGGTCAGTCGGGCGCGGGCAAGACGACGCTTATGGCGCTGGTGCCTAGATTTTATAATCTGAAATCGGGTGAGATAACCATCGACGGATTAAATATTTCTAAAATGACACTCAAATCTCTGCGCGACCAGATCGGCGTCGTAAGCCAAGACGTTTTTCTGTTTGGCGGTACCCTGCGGGAAAATATTGCCTACGGACGCTTAAATGCAGATGAGACGGCGATCTTGGATGCAGCGGAGAAAGCCCAACTAGCCAAGATGATTGCGGAACTGCCTGCGGGACTAGATACTATCGTCGGAGAACGTGGCGTGAGCTTGTCGGGTGGGCAAAAACAACGGGTTGCGATTGCTCGGATATTTCTGAAAAACCCACCTATACTTATTCTAGATGAGGCAACCTCGGCGCTGGATACACATACAGAACGACAAATACAGATGGCCCTTGATGCGTTATCCGTCGATCGTACGACCTTGGTAATTGCGCATCGGCTTGATACTATCCGTAATGCAGATCGGATCGCGGTGATGCACGATGGTATGATTGTCGAGGCTGGAACGCATAACGAATTGAGCCAAACCTTGGGTCATTATGCCCGTCTGGTGGCCGTCTGACACTAACGCTCTTCCGTCAGAGGGTGGACAGTGGATGGGTTTGTTGCTGAGAACGGTTCTGTCAGACCAACGCGAACACCAATCAGATTGCTGCCACAGCCTAAATCTATGCGCTCAATGATTGCCGCCACTCGGCGATAGCAGCGGCACGGTTTAGCTTGAAATTGATGCGTGAGTAGAGATGGTGCCCAAACGAGACTACCCCCAAATGAATTTACAAGGCTAATACTAAAGGCCCGTGGTCCGAGACGCGGGGCCCTAGGATGGGGGGCCCCCTCAGCGGCAAACGCGTCTGCTCTGTAACGGTTGACCGTAGTAACCCCTCAAGACACGACAGAAGCTGGCGACGTCGGAACTGCGGCATGGCCGTTGGTGCGAGGCTTAGGGCTGCTTTGCCCCTCTGTTCCGGTTGAAAGAGATCATCGTCCGCCGATCACGACCCAGAATCCGAACAGATCACCCAAAACTAAGTCTGCAAACCCAATTACCACAGGCACGTTGCAAGGTGCGTGCTGCTTGGCTCAGGGGCAACGGTCGACACGTCGGGGCACAGCCTGTCAGAGGGCCGCATACAAGCACAATGGGCGCTGCGCGCTGCATGGCGGGCGCTCAACTGGACCTAGGACTCAGCGGGGCTTACAGCGCATCTCAGAGGCTAATCTCAAGCACGGCCAGCAGACGAAGACCAAGCTCTCAGCCCAGCGCCACGCGGCGGAATTCGGGCGTCGGGTTATGGGTGAGCTGAAGCGGCTTCAACGACAAATAGTGGATTCAGGGCTTATGCCTGATGATTGAGGACTACTGCCATTTCAACTCTTGGGATGTGACAGCTAATCTTGCCACAGGTTTTAGGCAGCCTTTTCCCTTCAAATCCTGAAAGCTGCGGTCGAGCGCCTGAAAGACGTGTTCCATTTCCTCCATCGCCAGACACAGCGGCGGCACCAATCGTAGCACATTTTTGTGATTGCCCGATTTTGACAACACAAGCCCATGCTACCGCATACGCTCAAAGACAAAGGCTTCGGGTGCTGGCTCCTTGCTTTTGCGGTCCTTGACCAATTCTATTGCCTGCATAAAGCCGGTGCCGTGCACATCGCCTATAATGTCATAGTGGTCCATCATCTCGCGCAAGCGGCGGTGCAGTTCGGCTCCGAAGACGCGGGCGTTCTCGATCATAGGATCGTCCGCGATCACCTGCACCACCGCTCGTCCCGCAGCACAGGCCACCGGGTTGGCGCCGTCGGTGTGAAACAACAGCTTGGAGCCCATTGGCTCTGCCACCACAAGCCTTGCCACCACTGCACCCAGCGGGATACCGTTGCCAATGCCCTTGGCCAGCACCAAAATATTGGGCACCACATCATGCGCATCAAAGGCCCACAATGCTTTGCCGGTCTTGCCAAAGCCAGATTGCACTTCGTCCAAGATCAACAACCCGCCATAGGCGCGCACTCGATCAGCCGCACCACTGATATAGCCCGCGGGCATTTCGACGATGCCGCCATATCCCTGCACCGGCTCAATCACCATACCAGCCAAATGACCAGAAGTGGTGCAGGCGATAGTCCGGTCTAAATCGTCCAAATAAGACTGTGTGCCAAGGCCGAAGGCGCCGCGATACTGGTTTGGCTCTGCCGCGAAGGTAATGTTGGCCATTTGGCTGATGTTGTGACGAAACCCCTGCACGCCAGTCACCGCCTGCGCGCCATAGGTCGCCCCATAGGTCGCCCCATAGTAGGAATTGCGCAGCGCCACGATGTCCTGATTGCCAGTTACACTGCGCGCCATCATCAAGGCAAGATCGATTGCTTCGGCTCCAGAATTTGTGAAGTGCACGACCCAGTCGTGGGCGTTAGGCATCGTGGCGCATAGTTCCTCAGCAAAATGGGTGGGAACTGGGTGATGGAACATGGTGGTGCAATGGGTCAGCTCGGCTACTTGCGCCTGCACGGCGGCGTCGACACGCAGATGGGCATGACCTACGCTAATGCAAAGGTTCATACCCAGAAGATCAGTCAGCCTATTGCCGTCTTCGTCCCAGAGATACTGCATTTCTCCACGCTTCAAGATCAGCGGCTTTTCATACGAAACCAAAGCGCGTTGCGAGGCAGCGTAATAGTTGTCTCGTCGTGCTATGATGCCGTCGCGGTCTCAGCTGACAGGCATTGCTGTAGGTGCGTGTTTGGTTAGGTCTATCGGGTCGTCCTTTCAGGGGGCGATTGTAGGCAATGAAGAAGTAAACAGGCGGGCACAGCGTTTAACCTCGCCCGCAAATTAGCTTTTGACGCAGAGTTCCGCCTCAACCACAGTTGCTATAAAGTTCTGTGCTCCTGTTCTAAGCAAATCCGTCAGCGCATCTGTGATTTGGTCTCGACTGGTCAAATCTACAATGTTATTCGTTTCCATGGGTGTGTATCTCCTTCGGTTGGGCTGCTGTCTCACAACAACAAATCAACCAGATACACCACCAATCTTCAAATCCTCAAACACCAGATTCAGTCATGACTCCAGTTCAATCCCTATTGCCTAGAAATTTATTAACCTGAAAATCACGGCCTTTTAACATGTCGTCAAGGGTCCCAAATGCATTAGTATAGTGTCCAGTATATCCTGTTGCTTCTACCCGATCAAACATGTCAGTCCAGTCAATGACACCATCCCCAGGTTGCATGTGCAACTCATACAGACCATTATTATCTGCCATTCTAACTTCACCCAATCGTTCTATTGGACCGCCATCAAGAAATCCTGCTATACCTTCTGGTACCAAAGTTGCGTGATTAATGGTAAAAGACCAACCAAGGTTTTTAGAGTCAAGCCGATCAAAATAAAACATTGTCTCTTCCAAATTATGTGCAAAGTAATGAACTTCTGCCCGATCAGGTTCCCAATTAGTATTTTCCAATAGAAGAAGGGCTCCCTTTGTTTCTGCGTAACAAAGTATACGTTTAAGACGCTCGAGCCCTGTGTCCATTCGTTTTTTAATATCATCCGTGAAATGGTATCCAGCGTGAACTACAATCCATTTAGCGCCAAGTAACACATATGCATCAATGTAGCTTTTTAAATATTCGTCAACTGCCTCAAACATAAATGGAGAGAACTCTGAAACATTCACCGAAGACAATGTATGCAGGCCAAGTTGGATACCATTTGTTTCACATAAATCACGAATAGGTGCGCACCTGTCTGCTGTAAAAGATCTTAGAGCATTCGGCTCTACGTCAATTTGACAATCTATGAAACTTACTTCATTTTGAATTGCCCATTGAACGGCATCTTCGACAGATAATTTCCGTCCACAATCAACCCCTATACGATCACGTATATTCATCTTTTTGCCTTTCATTTGAATATCAAAATAAAGATTTTGCTTAATTCCTCATCAAATTTGGCAACCACGTTGCTACCACTGGAACCGCTATAGCAAATAACATGAACGCGATTATCCCCAAAAGAAAAGGTGTGTTAGCTTTCAAAACTTTTATTTGGTCCACATCTGCGATTTTTCCTGCAATTATTAATGCAATTGCCATTGGTGGCGTCACTTGACCTATTACCACTGCAATGACCATCAAGACACCAAAATGAATTAGATCGATATCATACGCTATCAAAGTTGGGAGAATAATTGGAAGCAAAACTGGGATTAGTGGGTCAAGGATCATGCCAGCTAAGATCGCAAGTAAAACCAACGCCAAAATTCGTAAAAATTCACTATCATGAACGACCACCAGATCAATAAACTGTACCAAAAACTCAGGAACATGTGCGTTAGTTAAGCCCGCCCCAAGAGCGAATGAGAGTCCAACTATTATCAGTAGTTCCCCACTCAATTGGACCGCATTAGCTAGAACCCTATAAAGCCCAGATAATGTCAGCGCTCGGTGCACTAGCATTGCCAAAACTAATCCATAAACCACCGCAAATGAGCCTGCTTCAGAAGGCGTGAAAATACCTAAAACCAGTCCACCGACTATAATCAGTGGCATTCCAAAGGACAGAATAGCTCGCTTGCCAGCGTACCATACCTCATGCAGGGAAAATGCCGCATACGGCAGCCAGCCACGCTTCCGAGCTAGAAAAGCGATAATCAACATCTGGCTAAGTGCCAGAAGAAGACCTGGTATTAGTCCTGCTAAAAACAGTGCTCCCAATGACACGCCTGTTACTGCTGAATATAGTATCATTGGCGAACTCGGTGGGATCATTGGCCCAATACCCGATGATGACGCGGTTAAAGCTGCTGAAAAATCAGCAGGATATTTATTCTCTTTCATAGCTGGAATTACAATTGAACCAGTTGCTGCAAGGTCAGCTGTGGATGAGCCTATCATTCCGCCAAAAAACATGCTGGTTACAACATTTACATGCGCCAGGCCACCTCTCAGCGAACCAACAATCGCGCGTGCGAAATCGAATAAACGACCAGATATTCCACCAGCATTCATTATTCCTCCCGCTAAAACAAATAATGGTAGCGCTATAAGGACAAATCGGCCAAGACCAGACATGATCGTTTGGGGCATTGTTAATGCCCAGGCTCCTGACAGATAAAAGTTTAGGAATGCTGCTGCTGATAGAGATACAAGCATGGGTATGCGCAACACCAAAAATATACAAAGAATTAGAATTGACAGACCAGCTCCCAACAATGGTGTCATAAACCGGCTCCTTTAGCATTATCTGTTGATTTTCGTGATCTCCATTCTCGATAAAATTCAACTAAATAAGCAATCGCAGCGCCGGCTGCACCTAAAACTAAGGCAGAGGTTGACCAGCCAACTGGCACCTCAACATAAAGTGCAACGTCACCGCCAAAGATTTTTACAAAATCCAGTGAAACCCACGCTAAAAATCCCAAAACTGCAACATTTACAGCATATCCGAAATAGGCAAATAAGTACTGAAGATTAGCTGGTATTTTGTCGAAAAAAAAGTCAATCCTAATCATTGTTCTACGCCGAACGGCTAAAAACACCCCAGTCATTGCAAGCCACGGCATTGTCATTTGTACGATTTCTTCAGCCCACGCGAAACTATAGTTCAATGTATACCTGGATACAGCATTAAAAAAAACAACTAGCACTATTACCGAAAGAACCGAAACACCTACAACTTCAACAAAGCGGTTTATAGTTCGGTCTAAATAAGGCAGTCCTTCGTCCGGATTGTCTAGTTCTATTTTACTACTTGCCAAGTCAATTTGAGCCGCCATACTTTGTGCATTACTCACGTTTCCATTTTTATTTTCTGAGGTTTGAATTGTCACTTTATTAACCTTGTTTCAGTGAGGTCAGTCAGAATTTGACAAGTTTTTAGTCTTTATCGGTATTCTGTTATGTTCTAAAAAACGGGAGGGTTTAGATGCGCCCTCCCAAATATTGATGATTTTAGTTAATTGGACGCAGCACTTACAAACTTTGCAGTAAAATCTTTTCCTGCGATTTCACCAATTTTTTCAGCAATGGGACCTGCCACTGCTTTGAACGCCTCAGAATCTATATCATTGAATTTGACGTCTGGCGCTAAGTCTCTGATCTCTTGTTCTAATGTTGCATCATTATGCGCACCGTATTGCCGGCTCTGTAGCGCTGCTGTTCTAGAGGCCTTATGAACTTGTTCTTTTTGTTTTTCAGTTAAGGATTCATACCGTTTCAAATTCATCACAAAAGTAATTGGGGTATAGACGTGCCGCGATTTAGAAATAAATTTCTGCACCTCAAACCACGATTTTTTCCTAATATTTCCAAAAGGATTTTCTTGGCCATCGATTACACCTTGCTGTAAGGCCAAATAAATTTCGCCCATGTTCATTTTTATTGGAGAGGCGCCCAGCATGCTAAATGAAAGCATACGTGTTTTACTTCCCGGGGTGCGTAATTTCAGCCCTTTAAGGTCATCAGGTTTAACAATTGGACGTACATTATTTGTGATATGCCTAAATCCAATCTCCCCAAATCCTAGAACTTTCAAACCAGCTTTCTTTTGCAAAGATTTGTCCAATTCGTCGCCAATAGGACCATCAAGCACTGCTGAAACCTTTTCTCTGCTAGAGAATAAAAAGGGTATATCGAAAACTGCAAACGAATTATCCAATTGGACAGCATCTGACCCAATCGGAATGATGTCCAACTGGCCAGTACGGACCTGTTGCATATGCACGATTTCATCTCCAAGGGTGCCGCTATCAAAGTATTCGATAGTAACATCGTCACCCATTTCGATATTCAGCGCATCCCTAAACGAGGCCAACATATGTTGGGTAGATGCTCCAGGTGTGCTCTCTACTGACATCCGTAATTTCAAAGTATCCGCGCTCGTTGCCGCGGGGTTGATCAAGAATAAAGATAAAGCAGTTATTAACCCTAGTTTAGGATTTTTAATTTCATACATTTTGCTTCTCCAAATTGAGATATCCAAGCACAATACTTGGTTTCATCCTACTCAGATTTTGCCCACACACGGTATTTTTCCATACTAAATTGTCAAATTATCGTAATTTTTATGAGTTTTTCTTTTCGCATATTTTTATAATTCTTCACAAAAAGACTCTTGATTACAGCCTGTTGCTTAAATTGTAATATCATTTTTTTCACATGTCTATAAAATTTATGTAATGTTTTATTTAAAACAATGGTAAATTTGCTAAAAAATGCTAAAAAGGGTGTTATGTTGAGGTCTCTCATATCAAAATATAAATTTTTTCATGAGCTCTTGTGTCGTTAAGGTTGATTTCGAGTTCTAAAGTTAACTCCACTTGTGCCAGCCAGTATTGATAAATTCATGCTATGCGATCAGATTATTCACAATGGCCTTTTCAAGGTAAACACTTTAGCTCTCACGAAGCCTTACAAAGTCGGCTGCACGCAACAAATTTAAATTAGAGCTGGGCTAATTATCGTGTCTGAAAAAGAAGTTCTTGACCACAGTCTGGCTGAGTTTACAGTAAAACCCTACGGACAAAGGCTAAAAATAATCACAATAACATATTAAAGCTTCTATGTAGTAAAGTTCAGTTTCAAATTTGATAGAATTTACTACTTAAAATACTTAAATAGGCCTGCATATATCAAGGGGAATTTAGTCTTCAAATAGATGTCCGAAAATAAGAAATTTGATCCCAATCTAAATTTACCCCTAGGCCAGGTCCACTGGGCAGACGTAGAAAACCTGGTTGAGTGCGCAAATTCTCATGAATAATATCTGCGTGTACGCCGATCGGTTGCATTGAGCCAATCTCATGAGGCTCAGCTAAGTTCGAAAGGCTTGCAGCCAAATGAGCCTCAGACACAGCTGCCAACCCCATTTCGAAAACATGCCCCAGAACTGCGGTCATGCCTGCTGCCGCAAGCATTTCAGAAATCAAACGTGCACCGTCAAGTCCATGCTTAGTCACTTTAATCTTAACCCTATCCGCAGCTCCAAGACGAATTACCGTCATTGCATCCTGAGGGGTTGCAACCATATCATCAGTCGTAATAGGCACACCAACAGAGTTTTTAACCTCAACCATCCCTAAAATATCATAACGTGAGATAGGTTGCTCGACATGCTCAATGTCATAACGTTCAATAGCACGTATCAGCCTAATAGCATCTGAAGGTCGATAATGATCGTTGGCATCAACTCTAAGTGCTACATTCGATCCAACTGCCTCACGAACGGCTGTAACTCTTGCAACATCGGTTGATAATGTTTCTCCAACCTTAATTTTAACGGCGCGATATCCCATTTTAGCTGTTTCGAATGCCTGATTAGCCATAAAATCCGGCGTATTCAAACCGATTACGGTACCCATAATTGGGACGTCACACGCTAACGGGCCACCAAGCAAGGTACTAACTGACGTTCGCATTACTTTCGCTTGCAGATCGTACATAGCATTGTTAATTCCAGCCTTTGTCCAGTGCTTACCTTTCAGAGCCGCATTAACTAAAGTTGATGCTTTAATTCGCGCTGTAGCATCAAGACCTACCAGGACTGGCTTAACTACATTTTCTATAGCCCCTAAAATTTCTTCGGGCAATTCTTCTGGTTTTCCAGGTGGAGCGCAAACAATTTCTCCGATACCTTCAATATTATCATCGTTTGTTAGCAGTCGCACAATGATAGATGTGTGTATGCGAGTTTTTCCCTCAGAGATAGCAAAATCGATGTCACCTCGTACTACAATAGGGATCACATCAATATCGACAATATGTATACCTGATGACATCTGAACTTCATCCCCTCAATGATGCATTCTGTGGGCAAGCGCCCGCCTTAATAAACCAAATTAGTGTGTTGAGTAATCTAATCTGCCCGATTAACGATATTTTTAAATTGAGTGTCAACGGTAAAGAAAAAGTGATCTATACTCCGCTCACTCCAAAACCCGAATATTTTGTTCTGAGATGATGCAGAAATTATCTGTGACCTGATTTCGGAAGTCGCGCCACTGTTTTGGAAGCACCGCTCGCATAAAGTTCAAGATTGCGTTGGCGAAGTGTTTTTGCGTTGGATAGTGCCGATTATGGGTGACGTGACTGTGCATGACGGCCCAAAGCCTCTCGATGGGATTGAGATGCGGGCAATAGGGCGGCAGTTGGATCAGATGAATGCGACAGTTTTTGCGCGACAGGAACGCTCTGACATCGGGGCCTTTGTGGTATGGGGCCTTTGTGGTATGGGGCCCTTGTGGTATAAGACATTGGCCCAAATGACGTGAATGATACGTTTGTCAGGATTTCTCGCCTCGATCTTGGCGAGAAGCTGAACGGAGCTAACCCCATCGACGGTGGTTGGTTCAACAAAGGGCGCGTCGAAGGTTTCCAGTTTCAGAGCGCCGTGAATGTTCACGCGCCCACGCCCAGATGCCGTTTGAATAGCTGGATTTGACCCTTTGCGAGCCCAACCATAGCTGGGTTTACTTTGATATTCCGGATGAACGGCGTCAGCAAAATAGACTGCCTCATCGGCGGGCAGCTTAGTCATCAAGTCTTGATAGAAGGCTATGAACTCCGCTTGCTTATCTTCATCGGCGACACGCGGCAGGGCCCTTGGCTTACGGTATTCAAAGCCTAGACGACCTAGCATCTTCAGGCAGCCTGAATGAGAATAACCCAACTCGAATTTGGCCGTAATAAAAGCCCTAATCTCTACCGCCGAGCGGCAAAAGTGGTCTTCAAGCCATGCACTCAGCTTTGTTTCCTGATCCGAGGTTAAGCGTGACTGTCCGCCCTGCCAGCCGTCATGCGCCAGAGTATCCCAACCCTCCTGTCGAAAGACCTTGAACCAGCCACGGATCGTATCATCATCGAGATATAAAAACTCTGCAATCTCCGCACAGGATTTGCCTTTGTCTAAAAGCAAAATCGCGTTCGCACGACGTGCGATCCCGTACTCTTCACGGTGGCGACGCAAACACTGCTCAAGTTCAAGCCGATTGGCGGCGGATAAGAAATTTGGACGGATCATCAACAAGTCTGAATCCATCACAACCGAAACGTCAACCAATTCTTCGGATGTTCAAGGACTCGGAGTATAATGATATTAAATTGTTTGAATTTAAGAATAACTGAACTCTGTCTTGTAAGATTTCTGCGCGGCTGACTGGTGAACTTGCTCAGCTCCGTAGCTGGTAAAAGGTCTTTCGACAGGAGGGTTGGGATGCGAAATAATGCGCGGACTTATTCTATACTCTTCTCAGGAGCATATTCTTAGGTATCAAATTTTAATTTCCACGTTCTTCTGTCAATTTCTGCCTTTGCGGTTACTCATGTTTTCTATTCCTTTGTCGTGTTCTGCGATTTCGTCGCTTATGAAGAGAGATTGGGGCATGTCGGTCAATGATTTCTGGAATTGGTATAACGGCTGGATTAAACGCTAGTTGATAACTTGTATGCGACGATTTCAAGCTCGATGAGTGGGCCAGATCAGGTCTGCCTGTTTGCCTCCAGCTTTGCATCAACTAGCGCTACCGTCTGGTCAATTGCATCAAACGATTTTCCCCGCTGCGAAGCGATTAGTTGAACCAACTTGTCGACGCGTTCGATATCCTTGGCGCCTGCAGCGATGGCGCGTGCCGCCGATGATGGTTTCACAAGATTGATCGCCGCATTCGCATATTTCTTAAACGGCACCTGATCGGCCGGATCAGCCCCAAGATCGCGGGCAAGTGCGTCGACCCAGGCATAGATCGAGCGTGAGAGTTCAAGATCACTGTGCACTGCGTCGTGGATCGACTGGGGTTCGCCTGGTGTGATTGCACGGTAATTACCGGTTAGCAGCATGCTCCATTTGGCAAGCGGCACAAACACTGAGCGGTGCAACCGCAATTTCACTGGGACGTCTTTCCCATCCAGCTTTATAGCACTGATGTCGGCTTCAAGCTGTTTTAACAGTTCATTATGCGCCTCATCAGCAAAGAGTGCTGCCTTGAAGTTTGTTGGCAATCCTACATGGAGAAAGTTTAATTTTTCCTCAGGTGGTCGAAACGCTTGCGGATCTGGGCTACACAATGAAACACAGCCGGGTTCAAAACCGTCCCACACAGAGGCATCGGTGAATGCTGGAGTAAGTGTTTGGGTGTCGAGACCCTGAATTCGTTTTAAATATGGAAGCGGTGGAAAGTTCATGATGGACAAGCACGGCTTTCCACTGTCTGCGATTTTTCCAAGTAGATCGCGAATGGATTTAGCCCGGAATTGCGGTTCTTGCATGGCTAGGCCGATAAAATCGTATTCTCTTGGATTGGTATCCTCTGGGATCAGCGCGTTCAATTTTCCTGGAAAGGTAAGCGAATGCAAAAGGCGAGGCTTGTCTTCATCGCGTAAAGTTATACGAACAGTGGTGCCTTCTGCGTTGATCAGCGCGACTTCTTTTGGAAGACATACTAAGGTTACTTCGTGACCTGCCATCAGCAATTTGGTCGATAATAGCGATCCATAAGACGCACCTAGTATTAAAACTTTCATTTTTCCTCCATTGGCAGGCAACATGCTTTGTTGCGGCACGTAGGGTTAATAGGATGCGCGAATTCAACTTGCCGTCGCAACAATTTGGCTGAGCCAACATTCCCCAAGTAGAACGCGCTTCGTTCCACCTTGTTGCTATTCTGGGCTCTGATCAACCTTTTTTTGAACAGCTGTACTGTGGTTCGGGCATCTGAGCACGACTTCTGGTCTTGAAGGCGGGATTGCTTGGGATTTATTGCTGATGACGCCCGTTTTGGTGGACCTATCGAGCCGCTTTTGTTCAGATTTCATCATTAACGCCTCATTCAGAAACCGGCGGTGCGCGCAGCCGTTGGATAGCCGCAAGGATGTGGTTGGGTATTGTCAGACAAACTTGACGTCCTGTTGGTTGCCTCCTAATTTTTTGAACTTCGTCCCTTTTTCCGGACAAGTTCATTATTGACCCTATGCTGCCATTTTCCAAGTCATATCTTCAAAAGCCTGCACAGGTGTTTGGTAGCCAATACTGGAATGCCTGCGTTGTCGGTTGTAGAAGACCTCGATGTATTCGAAGATTGCAGCCTTGGCCTGAGCGCGGGTTCTGAACCGCTGACGGTGCACCAACTCCTTTTTCAGTGAAGCAAAGAAGCTCTCCATCGGCGCGTTGTCCAGGCATTCGCCCTTTCGGCTCATGGATTGAGTAAGGCCCCCTTTGTTGATCAGTTTGCGATATTT
>Ga0206130_10005689_pt1 | contig 14650 bp, 20 predicted proteins | sample Helgoland_Spring_9_FD_148637 | JGI IMG/M metagenome (GOLD analysis project Ga0206130, IMG submission 148637) | Pelagic subsurface seawater microbial communities from Kabeltonne, Helgoland, North Sea - Helgoland_Spring_Bloom_20160512_1 | ecosystem: Environmental > Aquatic > Marine > Epipelagic ... | reverse complement strand
TACTATGCTTGCTTCGGGTACAATGACTTCTAATGCTACACTATCGATTTCCCTGGTTGTAATAGTTCCCCTCGGTACAATTTTCGCTGTTTTTATTTTAAAAAATTTATCTTTTATTTCTTTAAATCGTTTAGTTATGCGTTTTTCCCAATAAACGTATATGCCCAACACGAAATACGCTAACAAAGAGACGCCACAAAGAATGTATTCCAAATCCATTTGGGTAAAGCTTCGCTTTGAAATTGTACACGGGCTCGAGTTTACCCGGGGTCTACGGGGTCCACGCCCACAGGGTCCTTAGGGTCCTTAGGGTCCTTAGGGTCCTTACAGTTCTTACCTGGTCGATATATCCTTAAATTGACGTTAAGGTATCAGAAGGTCCACTAAGGCACATAAAGGTCCACTGAGGTGCGTGTCGTATCTGTACGAGCTTCGCGGAGCATATAAAATTATATAAAGTAACAAAAATTATATAAAGTAAACAAAATAATTAAAAAATATTCAATATATCCAACCAATCTCAACCAGTAAACATGTTTATTCAACGTACCAAAAATCAAGTCAATCGCACCGGTGAGAGTTGTTATTTAGAGCAATATTGGATGTTGGATCGAATCGAAGGAGACATCTACCACTTAACACGACCAGGCGAAACCATTAAAGCGAGCGTTTATTTTAAGGGGCGATACGGCAGCGGGCGCGAACACATTGAACTAAAGGTCAAAGAGAACGACACTTACCACGATAAACTGGAAAATATCACGTGTTTTGAACGGTACGTAGCGACTCCAGACTGGTTGCAAAGGTTTCGACAGAAGCATGCGTTACTAGCAGACAGCGCGACACGTATTCAATCACTCGTTCGCGGGTTCTTGGTACGCAACAAATGTAATGATCACGACTGGGTATTCATGGGTCGTGAAATGTACGAACCTAGCATGTACGAGTGTCGGAAATGCGACAGACAGACCAGGACTCCACCGTTGAAGCGCAAGCACGAAGAAGTGGCAAAAATCATAGACTCTCCTGCGAAGAAGATCAAACGGTGGGATGTCGCATCGGATGAAGATTCGGACTGGGATTCAGATTGTTGCGACAATGGTTTGTGCGATGAATGTTGGCAATATGACAATGGCGGGGAAAGCGAAGAAGGTGAACCGATTGAAATTACATTTAGCAACGAAGGTGATTTTTCTATGGTTAAAGAAGGTTTAATGCAAACTTAAATTATAATATATTGTATACGTATCTCCTCTACGAACGCTTGTAGTGAATCGACCTTTTCCGCTCCATTTAAGTGCGCCGTACACAATCTCGGAAGGTCGTACGTGTAGAAGTATTGGAACCGGTGTACATCGACCTTCGCTTCGGTCACCAGACGCTGTGCGTACGCTGGGGTTAAGTACAACCCGAACATCAATGCCGCGTGTTTCGCGACCCGTGGTTTGTCGCTTATCACCCGTGACATCATGGTTCGGAATCGTTGACTCGCCTGAGGGAACTCTGCCACGGTAAGGTCGTATATATCTTGGATCGTTTTGTTTAAAACTGTTTCGTCTTTTGACATTAAACAATGGTAAATCAAATCGCTGTCCATGCGTTGCTTTTCCAACGTGTCTTTTTTGTCGTAAATACTCGTCATCTTGTTTAAATATATTTAAAGCTTTTATAGAAACATTTTTGCATATAAAAGTAATTTTTATGTTACAAATACAAATGGTTCACAAGATGCTCGCTCTAAGTGCCGGAGGCGACCGCGGCGCGGTCCTTGTCGGCATGCTCCATGGTATGTACAGGGTATTAGGCAGAGAAGGGGTCGATTGGAAGGAGATAGCAGGTATCAGCGCCGGGGCGGTAGTAGGCGCCCTAGTATCCAACACTATTCCAGAAACATTTGATACCAAAATGGAATCTGCTAAGGACCTTTTCGAATTGGGAGGATTCCATGTCGTTGCTCCACATACACGGTGGGGATTCCTCATCAACAGCTTAGACGCGCTGTTTTATTACGATTCCTTGTATAATAACGAGCCTATGAAAAAGATATTGTCTGACAATTTTAGCGAGAATCTGATGTTTACAAAACTCCGTGTAGGAGCATACAACAGGGACAAATGTTGTTACGAGACCTTTGACTCTAATTTTCAGAAAGCTATCTTGGCAAGCGCCGCTGTACCAATAGTGTACCCACCAGTAGAAATCGACGGCTGTAAATACCAGGACGGAGGGATGAGACATATTATCCCGGTCGAAGAAATCATGGAATTCATACGTGCTGAAGACGGATGTGAGATCGATGTATTGATTTGCTATCCAATCAACTGTTTTGAATTATTTTTTAAAGCCACGACACCAGAGGGATATTACCCTCTCATCGAAGAAAGTTTCCGCTGTATGACTGACCAAATGCTACATACGTTGACGAACGATTTAAAGTTCCTGGCGAATTATTTAGGCATACGATTTGACGATATCACCCATAAATCATGCAATACATTCCGTAAGGGAAACGTCATTATAAATATATTCTCACCGGAAGATGCGGTGTACACCAATTTCACAAACATTAAACCAGAAGAGATGGCGAACATGTACAAAGGTGGAAAGACTGTTGTAATGGAATATTTAAGTACAGATAATGGTGTATAATATGTTAAAACTTTTACGAGGTAAACCAACCAATGTCGTTTCTGTAAAATCCGACGCATCCTACGACGATATCATGGATGCCATTTCGACAAACCAAATAAAGGATAAGACGCTACGAGCGCTTGTGAACGCATGCCGTGCGAACCCAGACAGGGTTATATTCGTCATATACAAAGCTTACAGCGAGAGTGTGCTCTTTGTGTTTGGCTCCGCGCCAGTTTGCGTACAAGTAGACGGCTCTAGTCTACAAAAGATTATGATGCGACATTGTATTGAATCACGTATATATGTATTCTCATATGTAAAATAAATGGCTTTGTTGTACTACCCTGTCGCTGTAGCTGGTACTTACTTCATCGGACGCAATATACTGTTTAAAGGCACCTCCTACGCCATCGATCTAATACTAAACCAAAACGCCGACCCGGACATCAATGAAACCCACACTGTCGAAACCATATCTGCCATGTTGAAAACGTATAGCCACCTCGACCCGACACATCCCGCGTATCAGAGTATGGTTTCGGTCACGCAAGCTCTTGTTGAATTGCAAGATGCCATAGACCGTGCCAAACTGAAATTGAGCGTACACGAAGCTGGTTACTTGACCAGATTTCGAACGTTCGATGCCAGGGCAGAAAATGTACATATCGAAAAAAAAGCCAAACAACTTATGTCTCGACTGGACATATTCACTAAGCTTATACAGTTACACGTGCCACAGGATCAGCAGCACCAACACGACGGCGACTACAAAAGCTACACATGTGAGAGCTACAGTATTACAGATCAGTAAAATATCGTGCCAATCGCACGAGTCACGCTCGTGGTCCACATCTCGAGGACGCCGTTGGCTAGGGTCCATTAATTGCATGGGTTGCATTTGCTACACACAACAAATAATATATAAGACAAAATAGTTAATTTTTTAAGTATAAAACCATCTCGTACATCATCAAATGATCTATAGAACCAAAGCAATCCGTGTTTTGAAATCATGTGACGTAGAAGACGCGGAGTTAAAGGAACAAGAAGTGTTTGACAATTACAGTTCAAAATACGCACTGATTATTCGACGTCTGACGACGGGAATGTCTATGACCGAGGCGACCACAGAGTTGGAACCCATCGAAGAAACCAAAGAGGAAGTCATGGTTGAAGGTACTATCACGTGTCCCAAATGCAAAGGGAAGAAGATCCACCGCATAGAAAAACAAACGAGGAGCGCGGACGAAAGCGCAACCATATTCTGTTACTGTTCAGACTGTGGGAAAAGGTGGCGACAATAAATTAATTATAAACCCCTACGTATTTCCGTTTTTTAAATACCGAGCTTAACTTCGTACATAACCTGGACATCTTCGTTTGTTGTGGAGGCTCAAAGTCTTCTTCATCTATCGTAAAAATCACTGTTTCCTCTCCAATCAGCTTTACGGTTTCCTTTTCGTCCATTTTATAGAGTATATAAGGCACATATATACTTTAAAATGCGCGTTACCTCGATTGACGTGGGGCTTCGTAACTTTGGGTACGCAATATTTGAAGATAACAAACTCGTTGAGTTCGATTCGATATGCATTTGGGACATGGTACCCAAAGGTAAGCGCAAAGATTACGCGTACATCGCGCGAACATTGGTCGAGAAAACAAGTATATTCGAGGGAGCGGACGTCGTACTCATAGAAAGACAAATGCAATCGCGCATGATCGTAATTGCAACGGCGTTACGATGTTTCTTTTGGAACAAGTCGAAAATGGTTGCACCCATAAGTGTACGTAAGTATTTTGGTATTAGTACAGGAAAATACCGTAACAATAAAAAAGCATCGATCGAAATGGCACCAAAGTTCCTTAACGAGGCACAGTTAAAGAAGTTTAAAACTCATAAGAAGAAGGATGACCTTAGTGACGCTTTTTTGCAAGGTCTATGGTACATTTGGAGTCCTAAAGGTCCGTATTTAAAAACTTAGTTAATATTATTTATTACACTTTTCCAACCTTTTTTAAATGTTTTCTTGTTACCTATAACGAACAACGCTTCTTTGGCTCGTGATAAAGCAACACATAAACGGTTCCAGTTCTTACAGAAACCTATGTTTCCGTAATGATTGGACCGCACACAAGAAAGAAACACGGCGTCCGCTTCGGTTCCTTGACAGGCGTCCACTGTGACAACTTTGCATATCTCGTCCAACGCGTCTCTTAATTTACAGAATTGTGATTTGTAAAAGGTGATTACCATCACGGACTTTGACGGATTTGCTTCCCTGTATGCCACCACTTCGTTGTACACCAGATCAACTTCGTGGTCGTTGTACGGTGACGTTCCTTTTTTGTCTTCAGGCGCACGGTGGTCGATCCATTTGAGAGTGTCCGATTCGTAGCGAACTCCGTGCTTTAAGCGACCACCATAAAATGCGTTGGAGACCATTCTTCCAATAGACGGTGCCATCCTGTACTGTGTCTTTAACATGTGTACGCGGTGTCCATTATCAACCATCCGTTCGAAAAACGACAGTGGTTCATAATCGATGTTTGTGAATGGCTTCAGTTGTTTGTGGTCTCCGATCAGTATCATATTGGTAGGGTTACATTTGAACACCCCAGGCATGCTCTCTTCCTCTACCGTCGCCGCCTCGTCTATGATGACGGTTGTGATGTTCGATGCTTTCCAGGCGCATGATATCGTCGATAGAAACACGTTGCTGCCGTTCATGATGTCTTCTTCATACTTTGTAGTGTATTCGGATACGAGTTGACCATATGATGCCTTTAGACGGTCCACCTTGTCTGTAAGGATGCGTACGCTGGAGTCGGTACAAAATGCTGGTCCTTGACAATTTTCCGATACCTCTATCGCATCCAATATAGAAAAACGGTCTACCGTTAATTCGGAAACATTCCTAGTTGTATTGTCTAACATTCGAATGTATAACTCAATGTTCTCCAATCTGGTTAGATAACGCTTTTTCCCGTTCATGCACGACGCTTTGCTCGGTGTTTCATCTAGAAACACGATCAGTCTGGAGTAGTGTTTCTCATCCAGATCCAGAGTCTCGACAAATCGAAGGTGTTCTTCTTTCCGTTTGTTTTCCGCTGCTTTGAGGGCTGATAGTTCCGTTTCTTTGTCTTGTATCTCCCTTCTCAGTTCTATGAGTTCACGGGTCTTTCCCAATTCGTCGCGAATCATATTGTCAACGTGGAATGGTTTGGAAGCTTCGGATATTCGGTCGAGGTTTCCCAATACTACCAAATGGAGGCTACCGCCTTCGAACACGGTTGTATGGTGTTTGCCCAGTTTTTCACATACAGCGCCAATGGCTTGGTTGTTTCTGGAAGTAACCAACGTGCGCTTCAACAGGCGTTTGGTCACAATGTGGTAGATAGTTGTCGATTTCCCTGTGCCTGGTGGACCTTGTACGATTTCCAAATTGTGTTCCAAATTCATAACAATGTCTCGCTGGTCTTCGTTGCACGGTACACAGTCGTTTGAATCAATTTGGACAAATGAACTCGTAGGGTGTCTACAGGAGGGACACTTTTTATCGTAATGCAATGATCGCTCGATGCACTTTAAGCAAAATATATGCTTGCATGGCGTGATACACGCGTTTGTCACCGGCTCCAGGCATATTGGACATGTGGTCTCCGCCAGGGTCTCCAGCGCATGTTTTACCTCAGAATCATAGCCTTCGTCGCTTAGTGTTTCAATATTAAAATCGTCGGAATAATCTTTGTACGTACCATATGTTCTTGTATTGGATGTAACATAACACGGTACATCACACTTGAACGTGTTGATATACTGGCGTATATAGGAGCCTACGAACCCCAAGTCGAACATTTGGTAGTATTCATCGTGTGTACGCGGTTTATATGGATACAAATGGTACGTCACCTCGTCTTTAATTTTGTACTTTATAAGATGCTGGCGTAGGTCTTCCTTTTCCTTATCGGTCAAATCCGGAGCTTCCTCTCCGCGGTATATCTCCTTTCCATAACCGTGTTTGACCGCTTGAACTTCAGCAAAAATATTGTTGCGACATCGGTCTAAATATCGAGCAGAGCTCCCGTTACTGTGTCGTTGAACACTGTAGGTCTCTGAACTCTCTAGGAACTCTTTAAATTGCTCGAAATATACACTATCGCCGTTCATTTGATATATAATAAAGTGCTTATATACTCTATAATCTAAGTGAATAACCCTAACACTAACCCGGTCCGGAGGGTCCTCAGGGTCCTTATATCCACGAGGTCCTTATAACATATTAACATATTAATATTCCACGCTTCGTTCCAAAGTGGAAAAGAAAGTTTTTTTCAATTATTGAAACTTCCAAACAACTTCAAACGTTCAATCATGTTAAGCAAACAAACGATTACATTTACCAACGAAGAATGGGACGCGATTTACCATTCGTGTCATAAATTTGCGAATTTAGAAATACAAACGACGGAAAAACAGCGCAACCGGCGTAATCAATGGAACCGCGACAAGATGATTGTGGACAACCGCATCGGTAAGATTGGCGAATGGGCAGTAGCATTCAACATGTGGAAGAACGAGATTGAATGCAACGAACCCGACATGGAGATCTACACCGTGAAAAAGAAGTCGTTTGACGCGGATCTGGTCTACAAGGACGGTGTAGACTTACATGTCAAATCCCAATCGGTCGTATCCGCGCAACGGTACGGAGCGTCCTGGACCTTCCAGAAGGGCGGTCAGGGTTACGGACACACAGATCCCATCCTACGAAGCGGTGATGGCATGGCGATATTCGCGATCGTGGACGAGAAGAATCATAAGGCGGATATCTTCGGACCAATGGATCTGGACACCTTGCGCAACAACCTCCGTGATCCAAAGTTACAAAAACTTAAGCATACAAAAGCATGTCTGTATTTAAGTGACTTTACCATTACTGAAAATGGACCCTGAGTACAGCAACGCAATTGCGACCGCGGGCGCAGTATTATCTATGGTGAGCAACGTCCCGCAAGTTTATAAAGTTTATTATGGTAAAACCGACGATTTACATGTTTATTCTGTTATATTACATCTTCTATCCGCTGGACTCTGGTCTTACTATGGTTTTCTATTGGAACTGTACATTCTCGCAGTGGAATCTGGCATATGCTGCTTTTTGAATTTTTTGATACTACTCGCAATTGTACGAGATCGAGGTATAAAGGTCCACCGAATTCACATAAATGTTACCTTCTCGAGTCCCAAAACAAAACCTGAAATCATTTTATCGTCTGGTAAACAAAGGGAAGAGACGTGTATCGATGATCAAAACACGAACTGCCATGCAGATATTACTTGATCCGAGTCTGGAATGGACACAGGTCAAAGTAGATGAACGTAAATTATTTAACGTATAAATACATCGTCTTCTAATAATAAAATGGACCCGTTTCAAATCTGTATCATAACCTTATTAACTATTGGTTGCATTGGTCTTGTTCTGTACGGGTTTTACGCGTTTCTGAAGATACAGGAGGAACAGGAAACCGAACCGATACTAACCAATTTGATGGAATATAAACCACCGTCAATCAATTAGGGGGTATAAATATTAAAGTAAATATAATAAATATGTGTGGTATCTTATACGCTGAGTCGCCTACAACTACAGAATTCGCCAAATCGTTCATGACGTTAAAGAACAGAGGTCCCGATGATCATTCCATCTATCCAATAGTAAATTGTGTCATGGGTCACACACGGCTGGCGATACACAGTCCTTCCCAATCAAAGCAACCCTTTACACGCGGTCCATGGGTTCTAATCTTCAACGGGGAGATCTACATGCCCGGAGACGGTAAAATGATTCTAGACATGGTTGAGAAACATGGTCCGCTAGAAGCGCCTAAACATCTGGACGGGATATTTGCGTATGTTTTGTACAACAAGAAGACCCTCGCCGTGTACGCCACACGTGACCCAATCGGTGTTTGTCCTTTGTTTAAAGGACTCTACAACGGCAAGCTGTGGATTGCCTCTGAAGCCAAAGCGTTACAACACTGTGACGAGGTAAAGATTGTGCAACCCGGACACGTCAACATACATCGATATACGCGCGATTATCCCAGGCTATCGACCAAAGCATGTGATCTAAATTTACTTGAGAACCTGCTCGTTGGTGCGGTACGAAGGCGAGTGCCAAAGGTCCCATGGGGAGTTCTCCTCTCTGGTGGACTGGACTCGTCTATCATTTGTGGAATTCTTTCCAGAATCAACTTGCCACGCGAATACCCCGCCATTCACTCGTTTAGCATCGGACTAAAGGACTCACCCGACCTCGTCCATGCGCGGAAACAGGCGGAACTTTGCAACACAGTCCATCACGAAATCATCTATACCGAAAAAGAGGGATTGGACCGATTGCAAGATGTTATCTACGCGATTGAGTCGTACGACGTGACTACCGTCAGAGCCTCCGTGCCCATGTTTCTACTGGCTGAACAGATAAAGAAACACGGTGTAAAAGTTGTTCTAAGCGGTGAAGGCTCGGACGAGCTGTTCGGTGGTTATTTGTACAATCGATTCTGTCCATCTGAACTGGAGCTTCAAAATGAAATCATTCGTAAAATGGAAGATTTACATTACTACGATTGCTGTAGATGTAATAAATCGACCGCTGTTCATGGCATAGAATGTCGCGTTCCATTTCTTGACAAAACCTTCGTGAACTATGCCATGAATCTGGATCCTATAGAAAAAGAGTCCACCAACCAAATCGAAAAGAAAATCTTACGCGAAGCTTTTAAAGATTACCTTCATCCGGATATTTACAAGCGCCAGAAAGCTCAGTTTTCAGATGCCGTAGGTTCAAAATGGATTGAGAGTCTAAAACGACATGCTAAAGACGAACCTATCAAGAAGTACGACTTCCAGACACCTGTCACGCATGAAGCCGCACTGTACCGCCGCTTGTTTGCTGAGAAGTTCAAACACGACACTATATGCAAGTACCACGACGATACAGTGGCTTGCTCCAGTGCATCGGCGCACAAATGGTCCAGCTTCGAATGCGATCCATCGGCGAAATCTCTATATAAATAACTCTATACATAGTATCAGTATGTTTAAACCTTTAGATGTCGCCAAATTAACATTTGCTCTAAGCTATTCCCTTATAGTTCTTCTCCTAGTTTACGTGTTTGACGTAGAGATCAGTCATGCCGTGCAAAATCACATGGTTTTGTGGACGCACTTTGCATCGATACCTTTGGTTATCATTTTGCAAGATACCATGTGGCTAGCGAGTACACTAGCTATAGGCATTTTTTTCAGTGTAGTTATGCACACATCCGTAGCCTATAACATGGATGTCACCTATACAGAACCGCTGGACATTGCATTTGCGAACCTTACGTTGATACTGGTGACATTTGTCATTGTATTCAAACGAATTCCACGTTGGTCTTTCCCGTTTATGATAACAACCGTGATACTCTACGCCACGTTTTGGAACTTCAAGATAGGAGATTTGAACATTTACTCCATCGTATCAGGGATTATATCACTACTGAATTTAATCTATGTCGTTGTTCAGTTCTTTAAACCGAAAAGCGACCGAGACAAATATTTCTTGCTGACCTCTATCGTGTTAGGTGTCGGCGGATGCATATGTTTTATGACTGAGTCACACCACGATGACACCAACTACGGTGCGATACATAGTATATGGCATGTTTGTTCGTATGGCGCTATGTATTTCGGAGTTCGCTCTATTGACGGTAGCTCGGAAAAGTACAGGAGAAAGAGGATAGAGTTTGAGAATGAGTTTATATTTGGTAAGATTGCGTTTCAATAAATTATATTAATCTATGTACGTCTACGCTTCGGTAGTGGTTCATCGTCCTCGGATAAGTCAGATAAGTCAGATTCGGAACAATCGCTCCATATGTCTTCCTCAGACTCTTCGGTTTCGCCTTGTTCCCATTCGCTGCTTTCATCTTCTTCGGAAATGTCTGGGTTCAACATTGCATTGATTTCATTCCATGTATTGGTTTCACGGTACGCTTTGAGTTGTTTCCAGGGGAGGGGATCAGGTCCAGTCGTGTACAACTCTAGTTTGAGTTCCTCTGCCCATTTGGACAACACCTTCAGGTTCTTACGATCAATGCATGAGTGGGTGACGTGTTTACCGTCGTTGTACACGATCGTCATATCAAATGATTTCGTGTAAGAAGTCACGCGTTCACAGAAGATCACATCCATGTTGGTGCGGGTACTGTGGTACGACGACTCTGGACTTACCAGTGCATCTGTTAATGCACCTGTTGCCAGGTACAGGTCCGACATGTTGGAGGTTCCATGTAGACGCGCTGAAATACAAGTCTCCAGTTCGTAAGGGATGTACTTGCTGCTTTCCAACTGTTCACGAACCTTCGCATTGAGTTTATCACACTCTTCTTCATCCGCGTCGTTCTTAGTACACCATGACTTTCTGAAGTTTAACACTTTCTTGCCGTTGTATGGTTGTTCCAACACCATCAGGACTTGCGCAAACTCTTCAGAGTAGGTCGCCGGGGAATGGTAGATTTGGGAAACGTGTAATTCTTCGTCATTTATTTTTATGTCCTTTTCAAAGGTCAGATTACAGTTCTTCTTTCTTAGTGTGGTACAATAATAATTCATTTGATATGTTTTGGGTTGCCTTTTATACTTTATTTTACATTCTTTCTTTATTTTTTTGTTTCCTAACAGCTCTGACAGACTGTCGGTGCACTCGGAGTGCGCTTGGGGCTTTAGAGGGACTCGTAAGGACCTTTATATGGACCCTAGAGTTAAAGTTAGGGTTATATTCAGATTTAATAAATTTATATACGGTGAACCCGGGGCGGTGAGCTGGTACTCATACTATAATACTCATATAACTTTTTAAAAATAAAAAATTTTAATTAGAAACCTATATTAAATGTGAAGTCTAGATGCTTCCAACCGCGTGAAAAACATTTTCATGGAGATTCTACGATGGGATTTTTTGTAAACTACCGCTTACAACAGCAGTTGGTGACAAGAACGATGAAGGTAATCGCAATCGCGATAGTCTCGAAATCCATTTCTACGTTTATTCGAGGCTTATATACTATTCAATCACCTGTAACTTTTTAAAAATAAAAAATTTTAATTACAACCCTATATTAAATGTGAAGTTTAGTTCGTCATGAACGCGTGTGCAAAACCTTGAGTAAAACCTACGATGGGTTTTATTTTTATTTGAATTTTATTTTCAACTTGCCGTTTTCGACATACATACTCTGTGCCTGTATGGATATACCAGGTATCCCGCCATTGCATGTCGTAGATCACTTTGGAACCCTTTGCCTGGTTGTCTGGACCCCAAAGAGGTTGAAGGTTGGTATAATGCATTACTTTTGGATGTTCGCCTTCGTCGAATAAGTTGAAGTGCTCCCATGGTAACATGTGATCAATATGCCATGCGCCGTAGTTCTCCCAGGTCATTCCAGGAAGGAATTGTGCTTCGATCCAGAGGATAAATACTTGAAGAACGCATCCAACCAACCTCTCCGTGCGTGCGGATTGTACACCCTTGAATAACCAATTTCTAAGACTCCTGCTCAACCGTCTATATAACTTGTAGTATGGGTTTGCCTTTCGTCTTTGGTCTCGTAACTTGACCTTTTCCGGGTTATTTTTGTGCCATTGTTTTTTATGATCGGGGTTCTTCTCTCTCCATCGTTTCTCCGTTTCTCGACACTTTTCACGGTTTTTTTCTTTCCATTTTTTGTTTTGCTCTTTAATACATTCTTTGCACTTTTTTCTTCTAGTACCATAGTATTCATCCTCTGCTTTCGATTTATTACAACCTGTACACGTCTTCATTTTAAGTTAAATGAATTGATATTATATACTTATAATCATATTTTAAAACTTTGAAACTTTGTGAAACACGGGTTGCATGGTCCATAAGGTTCACACGGTCCATAAGGTCCTTAAGGTCCACATGGTTCCATTTTTGGTTCCAGTACCCAACCCTTGCCTGGAAATAGTGGTACTGCCTTTTCAACAACTTTATGTGACGCGCGCCTCAACTCGAATTGACACATCTTGAACTCCTCGTAGGTCGCACCGCTTTTAGTTCTATGGAAGGTATCCATCATGCGTGAGAGAATGTTCCAGTAGTCTTCGTCCCACTCTAGACGCCATGCACGTAACATCCGCGGTCCCCATGAGACAAATATCGCGTTCTTATGGTCGCTGCAGGACATTTCGAGATACATTTGTGGTACATAATAATACGTAACCTTTTTATTACATTTCTTTGTTCTCGCGGGACATTTGATCTCGATGATACCTTCGTCCAAGATTACCAAATCGTCCGCGTTCTCATCGAATATCTGGTAGAATCCGTCCGGAGTTGCCGACAACCAGTCTACAGAGTTGTGCTGAACGTGTGGTGCTTCGAATGCCATTATATCCGTCTTTTGATTAAGGAATTCAATCATCGCGGTGTCTTCATTTTCGCGCCCCCATTCCATGTATCCCATCTGAACGTCGGTGAAGGGTTCACGCTCTCGACCCTCGAATACTTCTTCAAACCATCTCTTACGCTCTTCATCGTCCGCACAGAACAGGAAGTTGCTCAACTTGCTTCCAGACAGTTTATTTTTTCTTCTTTTAAACCATTCTTCGGAACGTTGCGATGGTTCGTTTAAGTTTTGGTCTTTGAGAGAGAAAAACCGGGGATGAGTAAAGTTTGACATTTGTGTTTGTTTTATGTTTATTAATCTGTGTATTTATACGTCTTTATAAATTATTTCTGTTTTTTAAAGTGTTTCCAAATGGTACTATAAATACCCAAGGTCCTTTATTATATATTATTATGTCCGACAATGACGAAGAACAAGGACTTCTACATATGAAGAGATCTAAGTATTTCAAAACGAACAAGCTCGTTGATATTGAGAGCTTCATCTCTAGGTCATATTACCTATCAGTTATCCTATTCTTAATGTTGGGCATAACGATGGCTGGCACAGTGCTCGGAGGTATCTACCGGGAATCCGAGTTAACCGAAACAATCCTTATTACCGTCGCTGGACCGGTTTATTTAGTATTGTTTCTCATATTACTATGTTGTGGACGTCAATCCATATTAAGGATAGCGTTAGTGTTAGTTGTGACGGCATTTGTGGCATTTATGTCGGGCTTTATAAGTGGAGCCAACCTTAAAATCGTCGCACAGAGCCTTAAAGATAATTAATATTTTGCGTTATTTAATCACATTTTTTATGTTAAATTTTACCATATATAAGATGTCGAAAAATCATTCTAAGACATGATTGTAATAAACAGGAACGGTCAAAGTGAAACATTTGAACAACAAAAGATATCGACTTTTGTAAAACACGCCGTTAACTTTACGCCCTCGTTGGAAACAGTCGATGTCTCAAAAATCGTTAAACAAGTAAACAAGGGCATTGCCGACAATATGCATACCGACGAGCTTGCCCCGTACATTGCTGAAGTAGCTTCGTCGTACTCAACGGAATCCTATGAATATGGCATACTGGCTGGACGCATTGAAGTTATGACCTTGCACAACAATACACCGACAACCTTTACCGAAGCAATGCGTCGCTTAAAGGGCATCATGTCAACGGAATTCATGAACAAAGTAGAGGCGTTCGACTACAGTAGTTACATCAACCATCAGAACGACTACCAATACGACATTATCGGCTTGCGGACTCTGAAGCGTTCCTATCTCCTAAAGGATAACATGGGTATCGTGGAACGACCTCAGTACCTCCTCATGCGCGTAGCAGTCTTTCTAAGCAATTCCAGCGAACAGGCAATAAGCTTATACAACACCATCTCAGAAGGGTGGTACACGCATGCTAGTCCAACCCTCTTCAATGCCGGACTGAAACACAGTCAGTTAGCCAGTTGCTTCCTCATGTCCATGAAGGACGATTCGATTCAAGGCATCTACGAGACTTTACAGGACGTCGCTCTCAT
>Ga0206130_10005688_pt1 | contig 14652 bp, 9 predicted proteins | sample Helgoland_Spring_9_FD_148637 | JGI IMG/M metagenome (GOLD analysis project Ga0206130, IMG submission 148637) | Pelagic subsurface seawater microbial communities from Kabeltonne, Helgoland, North Sea - Helgoland_Spring_Bloom_20160512_1 | ecosystem: Environmental > Aquatic > Marine > Epipelagic ... | reverse complement strand
ACGAAGATGAAGTCAATACATACAACACAGATCCAAACAGCACAGACTCCGATAGTGACGGGCTCAACGATTTTGAGGAACTGAACACACACAGTACCGACCCAAACAACACAGACTCTGACTCGGATACCTTAGACGACTTTGAAGAACTGAACACACACAACACCGACCCAAACAGCACAGACTCGGATGGGGATGGACTCAGTGATGGAGAAGAGTTGTATCTTCACTACACAGATCCAAACAGCATAGATTCAGATGGTGATGGATTGACGGATCTAGAAGAACTGTACCTTGGTCTCGATCCAAACAACAGCGACTCGGATTCGGATGGGCTCTCTGATGATGTTGAACTGAATGAAACGTTCACCAACCCAAACAATACAGATTCGGATGGAGATGGACTTAGTGATGGTGATGAGGTCAGCACACACAACACCGATCCAAACAATCCTGATTCTGACGGTGATCGTTTACTCGACAATGAAGAGTTGGATGCCGAAACAGACCCAAACAACACAGACTCCGATTCGGATGAACTAACAGATTACGAAGAGGTCAACACATACAGCAGCGATCCAAACAACACGGACTCGGATGGAGATGGACTCAGTGATGGTGATGAAGTCAATATCCACAACACAGACCCAAACAACACAGACTCGGATTCTGATGAACTGTCAGATGAAGAGGAGGTCAACACACACAATACGGATCCAAACAGTCCAGATTCCGATACAGATGGCTTTACGGATACAATAGAACTCAATGAGGGAACAAATCCAAATGATGCGACCTCTTTTCCAGTTGAAGAAGAAGAGAAAGGCTGCTCCAGTGTCGGTCAGTCTCCTTCTGCTTGGTCGTTACCCTTTTTAGTGCTATTCAGCCTGTTGAGACGTCGACGAAAATAATACTAAGCATCATGGTTCACAAAGCCAGAATACGCTTCACAACAAAAGGAGACCTAGGTCTCCTTTTTCGTTCTATCAACAGAACAACGGATGTTGGCTTTCGTTGACCTCAAAGATTACCAAGTCAATAAAATACGACCATCTGCACCTTCTTTCAGAAAACCGGTATAATCACGGTCCCCACCATATCCAGCACCATTGCTTTGAGATGCGTTTCCTTGATCTTGACCGGAACCATCTAAGTACGTCACGGATGCAACACTGGGATCAGCCCAAGACGAACCACCACCGCCACCAGCGCCGCAGTAAGTGTAGACAGAGCCTCCACCGCCACCACCAAAGTATCCGGCGCCTCCTGCTCCTGCATGACCATTGCTACCACCACCATTGGCTTCCCAAAGGTATGGACCTGTTGTTTGACATTGAGTCGCCATACCTGTCGTACCACCACCTTGAAAACTGGCTCCATTCAGGCCACTACACACATGGGATATACCATTGTAACTGGCTGTTCCAATAGAGAGACCACCTACACCCGCTGCATTCTGACTGGCTCCTGTACCGCCTGTTGCACTAGAACAATATGAATACGTAGTCCCTTGCTGATGGTACAATAAGTCCATTCCATTCTCGGCCACACTACCACCTGCACCACCTGCACCACCTGCCCAAGAGTTGCCACTGTTTCCATCTGAAGCGCCACCACCACCAGACCCAGACACCACAATCAAGTCACTGCCACGATAGATGAAGGTCGCACCACCACCCTCTCCAGCACTGTTGCCACCCTCTCCAACAGAGAGCATAAGCTGTTCTCCACCAGTTACAGCAAAACTGATTCCGACGAATCCACCGCCACCACCTTTGGCACCACTTTGATCACCACCGGCGCCACCGGCACCCCATACATCAGCCGTCAATACCGTTACACCATTTGGTACCGTAAAAACATATTCTCCAGCCAACGTAAAATCATCTTGAAGCGTCGTGGTTAAATCGGTACCATCACAATCTTGGTCGATGCCATCATCTGGTACATCTGTAGCATTTGGATTGATGGAAGCATCTGTGTCGTTGCAATCCGTTCCGCCAGCCGTGCTGTCTGCAAAGCCATCCGAATCTAAATCGGGACCATCCACACCATCACAGTTTTGATCTTTGCCATCGACGGTCGGATCATTGGACTCTGGATTTGTATTCGCATCTGTATCGTCACAGTCACCATCTGTCGGTGTAAACCCATCACCATCTTGATCGTTTGGATCTACCTGAGTATCACTGGTATCATTGGTATCATTCGTGTCTTCAGTATCTGTTTCTTCAGTATCGGTGTCTTCTGGCTCTCCTGTATCATCCAAACCAGTATCTTCAGGTTGAGAGGAGCATTCTGTATAAATCAAACAATCTTGATCATCACAATCTGCGAAACCATCGTTGTCATTGTCTAAGCCATCCCAACATTCTGAAGGTGTTTCTCCTTCTTGTCCAACACCCTTTTGTACCAACAAATTGTCATTACAGGCCAACAATAACCAAAGCATAAAACCCCCTGAGGTAAATCACATATTTGTATACATGTAATTCAAATCAGGAGGTCATGCATCGTTGAAAAATACTATTCTACAGTCACTGGGAAATCGATATTTACATCCCAAGCACCTGGAAGATTATCCAAATCCATGTCTTCTGTTTTAACAGAAACACCATCTTGTTCTGGCATATGACGAAGTCCCAAAGTCAGTGTACCTGTACCTGTTTCAAGAGCTGACCACTCTTGTTCAAGTCCTAAGTCTAGACCATTAGCATCGGCATCCAAAATGGTATATTCAATGAAATCAGGTACGGTGACAAAAATTTGATGTTCTTCTGCTTCATCAATAATTTCTGGGGTAATTTCTTCAGCAGGGTCCGATAAATCATTCCAGATAGAAACTTGAACTTCGTACGTTTCACCAGCGGCCAAGACGATATCTTCAACTGTTGCGTTGCCATCACCAGCAGGATCTGACCACGTTACATCTTGAGTAGAATTACCATTTGTATCTGCCAAGGTCAACACAACACGGGTCATGACTTCATGGTCGTGGTCGTGGTCGTGGTCGTGTGGGTTCTTAACATCAGAACATGCAAGGGCGAGAAGGGTAAACAACATAGTAATCTCCATTGTTGTGTGTAAGAATACCTATCGGCAGGGGTTAAAAATGAGTAGACAAAGACACTTGTACATCTCGTCCTGGTTCATCAGCATAGTACCGAAGAAGAGAAGTGTATCGTCGATACCGAGTATTGAAGAGATTCTGAGCATTTAGGTTCAACATCCATTCAGCGTCCGCAAACTGATGTTTTACGGATGCTTGAATATTAAAGAGCCAAAAGTCCTCTGGAGGATCAGAAAAATCTAGATTCGACAACACCCTATGTTGCTTGGCAACATAAGAAATATTGGGTTGAATGGACAAGACGTCTCCTTTCCACCCAGATTTAAGTCGAACCGAATCCGGAGGGATTCCAATAAGATGCTCAGACGTATCTCGATTCCATGCGCGCACAGTTGCTCCGGAAATTGAAGTAGCAAATCGAGAGTCCTCCAAGAGATGTAGCATTCCATCCAATCCATAGAAGTGAGCATCTACCGATTGAAATTTATAGATTGGAAAAGAACCATTGATCAGTGTGACATTTTGTAGGGAACCATCGACTGTCCATGGAGCAAAATAAATATAGTTGTCAATCCAATTTGTATACCCTGAAACCTCTGTTGCAAGAATCTCATTTCGATATCCGATTGTCAATGTTCCACTTCGTACTCGTTCTCTCGGTAAGTTTGGATCACCCATTGCATATACTGGAAAAGTCGGTGCTGCACCGAGTAAATAACGCTCATCTACATTCGGGAAACGAACCCCAGTCGATATGTCTCCTCTGACTTCTAGGGCCTCTGGAACAACCTGTACAATACCACCCAACACAAAGGCATTTCCAGAATACTGTGTTGTACATTTGGCGACACTAGCATCAAAAGAACATTCGTCAGGCAACAAGTCACGACGCTCATGTGCCTCATAATCGCGCTCTTTCATATAAGCATCTTGATGTGACCCATCCAATCTCATTCCCATTGAAAGAGATGTCTTTTCAAAAATCAAACGCTGAGTCCAAAAAGCACCAACATCAAGTTGACGATAGTTTGGGATTAAGATTCTTCCTGCGTACAAATTGTCTTGAAATTTAGCAGATACTCCCCACTCGATATCCAATTCCGTCGTGCCAAGCATCCAATCTGAATGGTCAATATACAGATCAGCAGAATGGGTTCTCAGAAGAAAATTGTATTGAGGTTCGGCATCTGGAATCCGAGATGGCTCTGCTTCTTGTCTATCGTTTCTCTGAAAAGCATATTGAGCATGAACAGATCCCCAACTTGGCTCAAACTCCCATGCAACACTTCCCTTTGTATGGTCCACATCTTGATAGGGTTTTTCAATTGACCGCCCTTGCTTCCATTCATCTGCATTCAATGGGCGTTCAGTTGTAAGAGCTTGTTCTAAATCTTCGGGAGATTCTGCGCCCATACCATAAAAGATACCAGAAAAATTGTGATGATGAGAGAGACGAGTGGTCAACACTTGACGATTGGAAGAGTGCTGAAGAACACCACCAACATTCCAAACATTTGAAGCAGTGTTTCCAAGAATATAGGTGGGCGTCTGAACATCCATTGCATTCATCCAATTTCCTTGGATTCGACCAGCCCATTGCTGTTGTTTGAAATCGAATCGACTCATCCCAAAGCCTTTTCGGCCATTGCTTGAACCACCAACGATGGTTTTTCCAGCAACTCCATCTATTGCCAAAAGTTCCGGTGACTCGATCAAAATAACACCACCGATAGCATCTCCACCATATCGAACAGCTTCCGCACCTTTTCTCACACGAATTGTACCGATGTCAAATATATCCATCTCCGGAGCATGATCAACGCCCCACTTTTGTGAAGCATGTGGAATACCGTCACGCACAATTAGCAACCTACGTTCTGTTTGCCCTCTTATCAACGGTTTAGAGGTGTTTGAACTTCCGGAAGCAAATTCCACACCTGCGACACCTTCAAGTGTACGAGCCAAATCAATTTGACGTTCTTGATCCAACTGCTCTTCGCCTAAAACAACTTCCACATGAGCAGTTTGATTGTGCAAAGAATCTGAAGACACCACAATACTGTGGTCTGGATGTTCCTCATCTCTCGGTTCGACATGAGGTGGAGAAAAATGAAAGGATACAGTTGTGTCGAAAGGAATGGGGCTATTTTCTTGGAGTGCCGGAGTAAAATGCAGTCGTTTTGCAGCAATTATCGCTTCATGATGAAACACATCGTGTCCAGAAATCACATCGGCATACTCAACAATACCCAACTTAGAAATATGCACTTGAAGTACAACTGTACCATGTAATTTGGAAGGTAAAGCCTCAAGAGGATAATGCAATACCGCTCGTTCGATCAATTCAGCAGGTACTACGTCCTCTATGGTACTTGCAGTTCCAGTAGACACACTCGCTGGATCTGCTTGAGTACTCTGTATTCCTATAGCCATGATAAAAAAAACATTCATGGATTTACTATAATGTATCAAGCACCTAAATGCAATCAATTTGCATTTAGATTTAGACTAAAGAAAACCCCTCTTTACTCAGAGGGGTTTAACAGGTGCCTTCATCGTTCGTTGAAATAGATCAAGCAAACATATATTCGATATTACATAGCACCATTGGCAATCACCAACGAGACTACTGTTTTGTCATCTCCACCCATGTTGATTGTCAAACCATATTTTGGCTTGTTGGGTATTTGATACCCTTCACATTCTCCTTTCATTTGTCGAAAGATTTCTACAGCCTGCTTGACACCAGTGGCTCCAACTGGATGTCCAAATCCAATCAACCCACCACCTGTGTTCACAGGAATCTTACCGTTGATGCCTGTAGCACCAGAGGCAGCCAATTTGGCTCCTTCACCAGTAGAAGCAAAACCAGCGGCTTCATACATCATGCATTCTGTCACAGCGAAGCAATCGTGTACTTCTGCTACACCAATATCAGAGGCCGTCACACCAGCATCACCATAGGCTTTCGAAACCGCATCAGCAGAGGTCGTCAATTTGGTCAAGTCACCATCAACATACAACGATGCCACAGAGTGTCCACGTCCAACAATCTCAGCGACTTCTGATGTTGACTTCCCAAGTTTTGCCAATCCTGCTTCAGACACGAGCAACATCGCAGACGCACCATCAGAAACCTGTGAGCAATCAGAAACTTTAACAAACGGCTTGTATTCTTCATTGCTCAAAAACTTAAATGAAGACGCTGCAGTCTCTGCATTCATTTTTGCTGCTTTCATGTGTGCTTTGGGATTTTTATTCGCGTTATTGTACGCCTTGATAGAGACAGTATCAATATCTTCTGCTGTTACACCAAAGGCTTCACAATATGCTTTGGCTCGCCGTCCAAACAATGCTGGAAACGTAAAGTCATCAATACTGCGTTGACGAGAATAGTGAGATGCCCGAGCCAAGAAGTCTCCACCATCACGAGCCGAGACAGTCGTCTGTACTTCTACCCCAGCGACCAATACAATGTCTGCCCCTGCTGCAATTGCATCAATACCAGACATAATCGCCAATCCACCAGATGCACAAGCTCCTTCTACACGCATAGAAGGTTTGTTCTCAAAAGCAGGATGCGTTCCAACCAAGCCAGCACCCATGTGACCTTGATTCACAAAGAGTTCACCCGTGAAATTGCCCAAGTACAATCTATCGACATCGGCAGGATTGACCCCCGTTTGCTCCAAAAGTTCGTCGACCGCTTGTTGTAAAAACTGCTCCCACGTCGGATTCTCTTTCGTTCCAAAGTCTGGATGACGCTTCCAAATAAAGTCTGGATGTCCTTTTCCAATGAAATTGGTGATTGAACCACCAGCGATAAATGCGCGTTTTGGCAAAGCCATAGGATACCTCTTTTGATATAATAGTAATTTCGATGAGATCGAGATAAAATGATGAATGGACAAATGTCTATACTTCACACTATGAAATTAATGGGGCGTTATGAATATTCAAGGAAATTTTTTGTGCATTGCAACCTTTTTTCTTTCCGCATCTGTTTTTACAGGCTGTAAAGAGGAAGGTTTTGATGTTCCAACAGGAACTCCAGATAGCAACAACAACAATCCCGACGTTTCGAATTGTCCCGAGATTTGGAGTGAACTTGGTGGTGTCTGGCTTGACCCCAACCTCTGTGCAGCGTGGTCTGATAAATCAGAATCCATGCGTTGGGCCGAAGCAGAAGAGTACTGTGCCACGCTTGAAGGTACGGAATTAAGTGGATGGCGATTGCCGACTATAGATGAACTTGGTTCGATGGCAATGAACAACCCTCCAATGGATGATGTACTTGGAGATCTATGGACCAGCAGTGAAGACAGTGCCAGCGGTTTAAAGTGGACGGCTAATTTAGAACAACCTGGAATGGAGGTTTTACTTGATCCAAGTGACCTAGCCAATGTTCGTTGCTACACATCTTTACGGTAACCTTTTTATGATACCCTTGAAAAAATTCCGCAATGAGAATAGGTTTTCATACCTTTGCACCCTATAATTTAGTACAGTAATCACTGAAACCTTTACCAGATTGCTCTTTTGGAGAACTCTCGATGAAACCACTCTTGATGCACCTTAGTTTGATTACAGCCTTAGCCGGTTGTACTTGGATTGGTGATGCCGACTACAAAGCAGAGCTTATCAACGTTGACGAAGATGGAGATGGTGTCACCATCAGTGAAGGAGATTGTAACGACCAACTTCCAACGGTCTCTCCGTTAATCGAAGAGATTTGGTACGATGGTCTGGATGGAAATTGTTCAGGCGACAACGATTTTGACAAAGACAAAGATGGTTTTGTTCCAACAGAACATCAAGGAAAGATGACCACCTCTCATGTGGAAGTTGCACCATTGCCAGGTGGAGATTGTAACGATGAGGATGCTGGATCATTTCCTGGGGCGGACGATGAATTCTATGATGGTATTGACTCGGATTGTCGTGGAGACGATGACTATGATCAAGATGGCGATGACTATGTTGATGACGAGTATGTTGGCCTGACCACAGCAAATATAGAAGAGGCCACACCACTACTTGGTGGAGACTGTGATGATATGGATGCTTCGGTAAATCCTGGAGAAATTGACAACTGGTACGATGGTGTCGACTCGGATTGTGGTGGAGAAAATGATTATGATCGTGATGGAGATGGCGTAGCGTATGAACTTATCGATGCAGCGACAGATGTCGGAAGTTTAGAACGTGGGGATTGCGATGATCAAGATGCTACAATCTTTCCAGGACAGACTGAAACTTGGTACGATGGCATTGATTCAGACTGTGGTGAAGATGACGACTTTGACCAAGACAATGATGGATACGTTCCAACAGAGTTTCAAGGGGAACGCACAACAGGACTAAATGGTACCGGAAACCTTCCAGGTGGTGATTGTGATGATCTCAACCCTGAACGATTTGAAGGGGCTGATGAAATCATGTCTGATGCATTGGACTACGACTGCGATCTTTGTATTGCTCAAGACTGTTCTCAGACTCCGGAACTTGGTGGATTCTCTGCGACCATCAACGAAAGCCCTTGGTTACTCTATTCTACAGCCTCTGCACCACAAAATCTACGTGTTGCATCCAATGATGATTCCATATTCATCTCCTCTAGAGCAAATGATGTTGCCACAACCAATCCGATAAATGGAACCACCATTAACTATTACTCTGCATCATACGTAGCTGTGTTTGATCAAACAGATGTCACAACAGATCCGACAGAGTTTTTCCGATGGCGTGGTAAAACAGATTCTCCAGACAGCAATCCTTATTCAGATATGCAAGCGGTGGTGGCCAGCAACGAATTCTTTATTGGCGCCATTGGACAAGAAAAACTCAACTCCAGTCAACAAGGCCTCTATCGATATCTTAGAATTTCTGTAAAACAGCTAACACAAACCTTCTATTTCCACCTCTCGTCTCGTACCACCAATGCAGCGCCTGCTATGGAAGACGTCTCCGTGATGATAGATTCAAATGATGTCATCCATGCTGTTGGATGTGAATCGACAAGTGGCGTTCTACAATATGCACGATTGCCACTGTCGGCCTTAATGCCGGGAACCAGTGTTAGCATGGAAGCCGAAGTTGAAATGCCAAACATGTTCCTTTCCAGTTGTAAAATGACAGAAGATGCCTCTGGAGATGGTGTCGTATGGGGAGAGTTGAATGGTGTCATTACACCATATACATTCGATTTGACGGCCCCAGAAGACAGTTTAACATTTACGGCTGGTGCCCCTCTTGCAGATACCTATCCAGGATTAACCGAGTGGACTTTGAGTGATAGTACAATGGATGCAGTCTCTGTATTTGCTGACCCTACTGGTGTATACGCACTTGTTGATGGAAGCCAATACCAACTCTCCAACACTCCCGATCCCTTACACGCATATGGAACCTTAAGTGATTCAGGAGAACTGATTGTCACAGTGGTAGATTCTCAAGGTGTGGGTACCATTTTGGTTGGAGACCCGAGTACATTCACCTCGCCAAACCCAACTACCGAACTCGAATCCTTTGATTTGACGACACCGTTGGCGTTGACAGAAATTGCACCCTATGCCTACATTGATGCAAACGGAGACGAAAAACTATTCTTGGCCTACCTCGGACTCGATGGAATCCTCCCCAAGATGGGTTTCGCTACTCTCACTCGCTAATCCGAAAATGGTGAACACCTGTTTGTGCTGTAAACCAAGATCATCTGTCACTTCAAGATAAAGATTGTTGTGTCCTTCTTCTAGGTCCAAAGACAATTCAATTTGGCCACCAGTGTTTTGCCAGTGTATCTTTTCGTTGTTGAACCAGGCTTCATATACCGCAACAGCACCGTCATCTTCTACAACATGCTCAAAGTTCAATGGCGACCCAACGTCAGCCGATACTGGAGGGATTCCATGTACTATGGGTGGGTACAAATCAACAGATTCATTCATTAAAACAGGCTCCACTGGCTGCCGAAACAATCGATTGTACTTCTCTGCATCCACTCGCAACAACACCTCTGGCAGATCTTTCACATTGTCATACGATACAAACGTCAAGGTTTCAACATGCGTCGAATCGGGTAACAGTTCAGGTATTGTCCATTCATTTTTGGTCATTCGAACTTGTCGTGCTTCAACTGGCCAAATCACTCGTCCCTTCACCTCTTTTAGGGGCACCACACCCGTATTGGTTGTTGTCAAATTGAACTGATACTCATTACCATCTATGTGCTCGATCTCAGCAGTCATAGCCACTTTCGCATGTGTTCCAGATGCCACTTGAACAAACAATGGATTCAACTCCACCTCAGCACAACAAGAACGCAACAACACTGGTTGTAGTTTGTCATATCTAGGAACCGTATTGTGTGGAATGGCCAGAGGCACTTCAATATCTTTGTAGCCCCGGCTTGGAATCACACCAACTGGAACGACCACATCATCCCATGGTGAACTCGAGTTTTCCGCTTGAAGCCACAACAACGATTGGGTGATTTCACCTCCTGAATTGTGCAAGCGAAACTGCAGTGTCATCTTTTCTCCGGCTTTACCGATATTGTCTGACAGCCTTTCAATGCGAATATCTTGAGCACCTTCAGTTTCGGCCTCTCCCCACTCAATCCCATACTCAAGCATGCTTGATTGAATCAGTTGCTGTTCTTTTCCCTGCCAAATTTGAATCCGCTCCTTGGCAACCTCTTGAAGTCGCTCGATTTTTGGACTGCTTGCATGGTTGAGTACATCTACGGCAAACGCAATCTGCTTATCTTCACCATCATCCAACAACAACAAGTCACTGGGCTCTGGCGACAAAGACACAAAGGGCAACTCACTCACGTCCATCATACCAACTTTAATATGAGGCTCTACGCCATCCTGTTCATGAACTGAATAGTCTCCCGTTAACAGATATTGAGCTATCGTCAGTTTAAGCGCTACAGGATTGTCATTCCCTCTTAAGTCTGCTGCTGTTTGAACAACCCCTTTCCCGAAAGAGCGTTGACCGATCAACAGAGCTCTATCCAATAGTTTCAATGAACCAGAAACAATCTCCGAGGCTGATGCAGAATTTGAGTTTATGAGAACAATCATCGGGACTTTTGGCTCTGTAAATGAATTCCGATTTACATATTGCTTCATCAAGCCAGGTACCGGTTTTCCGTCTTTGCCAACGGTTTTAATTGTGGTACCAGAGGTCACAAATCGATCGACCACCTTACACGACTGCAGCATAGAGCCACCACCGTTGTTTCGCAAATCAACGATAATCCCCGTCACCTTTTGTTCATCAAACTCTTCAAGTGCCTGTTCCATAAACCGTGTGGTTTGTTCACTAAAGCTTCGAATGGTGATGATTCCAACATTGTCTTGTATTGCCCAATGAACATTGGGAATCCGGACACGTCCTCGAACCAAAGACATATCTCGAACTTGCTCTTCTCTAAGGTATTGAATGGAAACAACACTTCCTGTCTCTCCACGAAGCCGATCAACACCTTGTTGCAGTGTCAGTGCACCCAACGGCACATCATCAACACTCGTTACGATATCGCCTTCTTTGAGTCCCATAAGTGAGGCTGGTCCATCGGGAAAGACCTCTTGAATCTCGAGACCCTGTTCTCTTTTTTGAACTCGACAGCCAATCCCTGAAAAGTTTCCAGAGATACGTTCGTTAAAACTGGTCAATCGATCTTTATACATCATGATGGAATAGCGATCCATTTCACGAGCAAAACCATCGAGGAGAACCAACTCTACATCCATATCTTCAGGAATCTCTAATGGTGCCCCCTTGGAAACACCAAGCATGAGCTCCAACAACTTCACCTCTATATTATCAAACGTTACATCTGTGGTATCGATTGTATAAAAGGCTTCTTGTTGACCAACATGCAATGAAATTTGGTGCTCTTTTTGTTGAACAATAATCCATGGAATGTGCATCTCCAATTCTTCTGCAGCAGAGATGAGAGCCGTCTCGACCTCCAAATCTTCAATCCACAAATATTTTCGGCGCACCATGTCCATTGTTTGAACGGTTAGTTCTTGTGCTTGAACAGGTGGTATGCATAAAAAGTAGGATAGCAAGGCAAACATGGGGTTCCATTTGAAGATTGTAGTGGAAATGTAAAACAAAAAGGATAGTGAACAACAACAAGATGTGTCGTCTGTATACTGTATCGTTTTTCCAACAACAAACCGTGAAGTCCCATGAACAATCCACAAATTTTCGACATTTTACAACAGTTTAAACAAGGTTCCCTCACTCTTACACAGGCAACAGAAGCATTATCTGTAGATGCTGTACAGGAATTGGGGCATGCAACCGTTGATACAGAACGAGAATCCAGAACAGGTCAACCTGAAACCATCTTTGGAGAAGGAAAGACAGACGTTCAAATCATCTCGATTGTTCAGGTATTAATTGACAATGGTCAGACTGCACTCGTAACCCGAATTGATCAAAACAAAGGTACCGCACTGATAAAGTCGTTTCCTGGTGGAGAATGGAATGAATTGGGTCGCACCTTTTTACTGTCCCCACCCCCAATCAATCGTCAAGGTGAAATCGCCTTAATTTGTGCTGGAACCAGTGACTTATACGTTGCAGAAGAATGCAACAGTACGCTTCGTGCGATGGGTCATCAAGCCACCCGCATCACAGATGTTGGAGTGGCTGGTCTACACAGGCTCCTAGGGCGCATTGATGAAATTAGACAACACAAGGTCATCATTTGTATTGCCGGAATGGAAGGTGCTTTGGCAACTGTTCTAGCGGGATTGGTCAGTGTTCCGATTATTGGAGTTCCGACCTCTGTTGGCTATGGATGTCATATGAACGGATTAACTCCTTTGTTGGGGATGCTCAATTCCTGTGCACCAGGTGTTGTCGTTTGCAACATCGACAATGGATACGGAGCCGCCATCGCTGCATTGCGTTTTTGTAATCTATTGCCTTTGGAGACAACATGAGCCGTATTCTCTATATAGATCCCATTGGAGGTGTTGCAGGAGATATGCTCTGTGCTGCATTACTTGATGCAGGGTTGAATGAACAAAAATGGCGACACACTCTGGACTCATTGATGTGGAGTGAAGACGTTGAGATTGTGCGAAGTCAAGTTATGCGAGGGGTGTTTGCAGCCTCTCACATCAATATTCGACCAGAACTCGACGCCCTCTCTTCTCAAGACAAACAATCACAAACCGTACATCATAATCACAATATTGGGCATGGAGGACATGGAGGACACGTTCATGGCAGTCACAGCCATACACACACTTCTGTATCTCCTCTCGTTAATCAACCTACTCTACACAATAATTCAACCATATATACCAACGGTCCACAACCGACACCATGGTCCAATCACCATCGAGGGTTCACAGATATCTCTGACCTGATTTCGGCATCTCCATTGCCTGCAAAAGTACAAGACATGGCAATCCAGGTATTTCGTGTTCTCGGTGAAGCCGAAGCCACCATTCACGGAAGTACACTCGAAGACATCCATTTTCATGAAGTGGGTGCTGTAGATTCAATCCTAGACATCGTTGCTTTTTGTTTGGGTGTACACATGCTGAAGATCGATACAATCTTGGCTGGATCTGTTCCTTTATCCAGTGGACAAATCCATACGGCACATGGTCCTACTCCATTACCGGCTCCTGCTACATTACGGATTCTTCATGGATGGCCAACTGTACAAGGACACCCAAATCATGAGCAAGTAACACCAACAGGTGCCGCCATTCTAAAGGCATTGGCGATTCACAGTTCATTTCCAAGCATGACACCACTAGCAGATGGCTATGGTGCCGGTACCAGAAATCCAACGGCCTATGCCAATCTATTGAGAGTATGCATTGGAACTACCATCGGAAAGGAAACAACGATTGATCGCCATACGGTAGACGAGATTATTGAAATACAAGCAAATATCGACGATATGAGTGCAGAGTTGCTATCTCCATTACTTGATCATCTATTAAGTTCTGGTGCTGTTGACGCTACACTTACACCTATTCTAATGAAAAAAGGTCGGGTAGGTCATCTTTGTACAATATTGACAACCTCAGAGCATAAAGAGTCTGTTCTCAAAACACTTTTCACACATTCCACCACATTTGGATGTCGTTTCTCACACAAACAACGAGCCATATTAGACCGTACATGGGATACCGTAAAGTGCCACCTCGGCACTGCACGTGTCAAAATTGGATACCTAGGGAATACAGTTCATCAAATCAGCATTGAGTTTGAAGATGCACTCGCTTTAGCCACTGAACACGACAAATCGCTGACAGAAGTCATTCCGTTGATTCAGCATGCTCACCAGACTCAATTTCCAACACGCTACAACACAGGAACCATCGCATGATCTCCCTTCTTCTTTCAGTGGGCGTATCCTCTTGGGCTGACACCACCTATACAGCTGACGAAATCATGCAATCCATAGCCTCAAAACAACAGTGGCGTATGGTTCAACAAGACCTCTCCTTGACCATTAACGATGGAAAAAAGACAAAACAATACCGCATGAAAACAGAGATGAGACAAGAAGAGGATGCCTTTTACTGTCA
>Ga0206130_10005686_pt1 | contig 14653 bp, 3 predicted proteins | sample Helgoland_Spring_9_FD_148637 | JGI IMG/M metagenome (GOLD analysis project Ga0206130, IMG submission 148637) | Pelagic subsurface seawater microbial communities from Kabeltonne, Helgoland, North Sea - Helgoland_Spring_Bloom_20160512_1 | ecosystem: Environmental > Aquatic > Marine > Epipelagic ... | reverse complement strand
GTTGGGCTTTTTGCTCAAAAAAATACGTGTGCTGAAAGCACTCACGACGATGGACGATACTAATGCGCTTCTTGAGAGAATCGATTGGGACCGTCGTTTATCCAACTTAACTGAATCATTCCTTATCTTAAATAACACCCTTAAATAAATATTATGAACATATCACGTTTATCCGTTCTCCTGTTGTGCTCGGCTTCATTGGCGAGTCTACTGCCGCTAAATGCGGCCTCTTGGGTGATTTCTCCGGGGCAAAGTCTGCAGGCTGCGATTGATGCGGCGTCTGCCGGGGATAACATTACCGTGCAATCCGGTGGCTATGATGAAAGTATCACCATCACTAAGGGCCTCGATATTCGCGGGGTCGGTGTGGTCTCGATCACTGGTACCTTGACGATTACGAATACCAGCTTGCCAGTGTATTTAGCCGATTTGAATTTTGGCAAGGAGGGCGCCACTAGCATGACTCTCAGCGGAGCGGATCAAGATATTCGTATGGATCGCTGCAGCTTGGCGTTGCAGGGAGATTTCTCGATGACCGGTGGCGAGTTCTACGGTTATAAAAATAGCTTCTCCGACAATGTGAATTTCAACGGCACCGCTTGGACCTTCCAGCGTAGCACCGTCGAGGGGGATGTGACCGTTACTGGCGCGAGCACTAGTAAATTCATCGCTTCGAATGCCAAAAACTTCAGTCACACGGGAGGCGAATGCACGATCTTTCAGTCAGATGTAACCATTACTACCAGCGTAGATGTCCGCCCCCAGTCGGCGAAGTCCTGGATCGCGTATTCAACCCTAGGTATTACCGAGGTCTTTGGCGCCTCGGAGATTGTCGGCAATCATTTCATCCTGAATGAATACGAGCAGATGGACTTTACTTTTTTTGGCAGCAACCCCGGCAGCAATAGCGATTCGACTAACGAATATGTTATCTCCGCCGACCCAGTCTTAGCGATCACGAACAGCGGAGGCTTGGTTTCGGCCCGTAACAACATCTTTGATTATTTACCTGTTATAAAGCTGGAACAAGTGGAATTTAAATACCACTCCCTTACTGGTTACGCTGCGGATAATCAATGGATTGTTTACAGGTATTATTTTGATTTTATCCCTCGGGTCGGTATCCATGTGCTAAACGGTAGCGGCCTGACTCAGGTCGTTAACAATACGCTGTATGCCCAAGGGAAAGACCAAGGTATTTTGATCGCGGCCGCCCCAGGTGCCACTGAGGTGCGCAACAATATTGTGCGTGGGTCGCAAAATGGTCCTTTTACATCGTCTACTTATTTCGATGCCTCTGGCAGTGGTTTAACTTTCACTAACAAGCCAGGATTTTTCGCCGATCATGCGAACTTACTGGTTACGCTGCGCGCTTTTAAGAATGATTTTGCACGACTCTTTTATAGCGAATCTCTGGCAGAATATCCCACTATGGTTGTCTCTGTTGATCAGTTGGGTAGTCCTTTTGGAATTGAGTGTGGGAATGCGCAAAGCGTGATCACGCACAATTTCACTCACAGTTCGTCGCCGATTAACGGCGGCATCCAGTCGGACAACCGAAACGGCCTTCTTACTTACACCAACGAGGATATCAGCTCGTCTCAGCCGTATTTGACTTCGGATGCTGCAGTCGCCAACCAAGGCTCGGCAGAGTTGATCTACAATGATTTGGATGGATCTCTGAATGATATCGGTGCTTACGGTGGTCATAGCTATGATCCGAGTGGTCGGACGACGACGAACCCAGTGATACTTAGTGGGGCTGTTTCGCCGCTGTATGTGAAACGAGGCGGTTCTGTGACGGTGGATGCGCGTGCTGCGGTGGTCGCGGCACCTTAAGTCGCGATCTGTTGACGCAACGAATCGATTACGGATCTCACGAATTGTATGTTTAAACGCCCTAAAGCTTGGGTGGCCAAACAAATGCTCGCACGTAGTGTGCTGTGTCTGTTGCTGCCACTGCACTTGCTGCCTCAAGTTGGGGCGCAAGCCATTAGCCCCAAGGCAGGTTCCGCCATCCTCGGTGGCCACGCCGCGTATGGCGATGGTTTAGGCGCGCAGGTGGTGCCGCTGGTGAGCCCCGATGGGCTGACGCAAGATAGCAGCGACGGTTGGACGGCGGGCAAAGTGGATCTCACCGGATTGGAACCGGGGCACCACACGATCAGCATCGAGGTGGGTGCCGCTGCAACCGGGGGCGTGAGTGAATCACTTTTGCTGGATGTGTTTATCTATGAGGACGCGTGGCAACACAGTGATGCCGAAACGGATATCGACCGCGATGGTCTGCCGGATCGCTGGGAGCTGCAGCATTTCGGTGTGTTGACGCACTCTGCCGGCGCGGATCCGGATGGCGACGGGCTGAGCAATCTGCAGGAACTGTCTGACGGTAGTTTACCAGACACCTATAATGAACCTGCGGACGGCGTTGTGTTCGCAGAATATTTTATTGATACTGACCCTGGGGTTGGGCGCGCAATTTCTTGGCGCGGGCGGGCGACAGAACTACCCGCAGATTGTAGTGACTGGCAGTTGCCGGCGATTGACAGTTCGGCGCTGCTGCCGGGGCATCATCAAATTGGAATCCGGCTCAAAAAAGGCGCTACTACCTGGGCGCCAGTGCGGCTGTTTGATTTCTTCGTATATGAGGATACTGCGGCCGAGATTCCCGAGGCTAAAGCAATTGTTGAAATCGAGAGCTATTGGGAGCACTTCGTGTCCGAGGGCGGCGGCCTGCCCTTGCCGCTGCGGACCGAGACTGTTTCGGCAGATGCAGTGAGCCTCGCACCGGCAACTAGCAGAGCTGAACTCGGCATTGCCGAGGGCTGGACGCGTTTGTATTTAAGAGGCTTGGATTCGAGTGGGGACTATGGCACACCGCTTGGCAGTGCCGTTGAGGTGCGGGCGGCTGACAGTACTACAGTCGATGCCGAATTAGAGATCGATACCATCCTAGGCGTGACCGAAAATGTGGGTGAGAATACGGTCTTGGTTGGTTCATCAACCACAGCATCGGCACCCCTTTGGTACGATTATATGGGGCAGCGCTATGCGCTGGAGGGCGCTATCGGAACTGGGACGATCCAGCCGTATTTAGAGGAAGGCAGTGTTTTCGGCGTCACAGAAGGCTGGAGTAGCCTCACCTGGTTGTGGGCGCGGAGCAAGGATCCAGTCAGCTTCGTGAATGATAGAGGCTTTGGCACGGGGCAGGGGCAGCAGTACCGCTATTCGATGATGCGAACTGCGGTTGCCGAGTATGTGTATGAAGATGCCAACACCCGCTATCGTTCGATCGGCTACACTGCTGAGGGCAGTGGCCTGAGTGCCGGCGAATCCAACGAAGTGCTGTTCATGCTGATGCAAGCGACGACCATCACTTGGCAGTGGGAAAAGCAGTACCGCGTGCAAGCCTTTAGCCGTAATGGGCAGGTGGAAGGTTGGGATGAATGGTATGCGGAGGGAAGCGACACTGCGCTAACCACACTACCGGACGATGGCTATGTCTTTGATTCATGGGGGGGCGCGTTGACGGGCAGTTCTGCGATACCAGGGACCTTTACCGTGACGGCACCCACCAGTGTGGTGGCACATTTTAAACCCGTCGAAAACGCGAGTTTACGCGTGATTGAAATTGATGGTAGCGAACGCACGCTGGAATATGCTGTGGGGTCCTTAGTGACGCTCAGTCCAGAGGTGTTGGAATCTGCACTGGCCAATCAGGTGCGTAAGGTACCTTCGGGGTGGAAATTAGAGGGCAGCTTCTATGGCGAAGGTCTGGGGCTGAATCCTAAATTTTACATCACGCGTCCGACTGTGCTGCGCTGGCAAGCGGTACGGCAGGTTTACCTTGAGCCTGCGGTGATACCTGGCTCGGGGGGCGAGGTGGTCATTGAAGGCAGACAGACGGGGGATACGCCTGGATGGTATGATGCCGGGCGCGTGCGTGTGCGGGCGGTGAATGCCAATGGCTACCGTTTTGTTGAATGGTATCCTCAGGAGTGGTCGGGAGCTGTAGCCGAATTTAATTTATTTGATCCCATTCCGATTGTGGCACGCTTTGCAGAGGTGCGCGGACTGGGGCAATACGTGACTGTCGATGGGGGTGCGTTGAGCAGTCTGAATAGTTCGGTGGTTCATTTCGAACCAATCCTGCCGACTACGCGCTTTAAGCAAACGGAAGTGACGGCGGCTGAGTATGCGGCATTCTTGAACTCTGCCCTAGATGGCGGCTTGATTGAGGCTGCTAACTACATCAGTGTACGGGGACAGAATCCGCTTCGAGAGAATATCGTTGGGCTGAAAGCAGATTGGTTTGAGGGCAATGATTGGAGCGGTGAGCCAATTCAAACGAGGCAGGTCAATACCTTGGCCTTGGATTTCGGTCTCGGCGGTCCTGCTTTTTTATCAGGAAGCGATTTTTTCACTCTGCGTGCTCGCGGGGAGATCTTTATACAGAATCCCGGCGTGGTTCATTTTCGAGTGAACAGCACCGATGATTGCATCGTGGTCTTTGATTCCAGCGAGCGACTCAATGCCAGTGGCGCGATCGTTGATGAAGCAGTTGCGGTGACTGTAGCGGCAGCTGGGTGGTACCCCTTCGAGGTCATCTTTATGGAAAATATAGACGCCGCATCGTTCTCGATCGATTGGGATGGCGGCGAACTAGGCACTTGGGAGGCGATCGCCCAATCATATCTTCGGCATGAAGGATTGGGCGCGGTAAGGTCGGCGCAAATTGATTATTATCAGGGGCGCACATTTTACCGCGGCCTTGAATTACTGGATCTAGATACGGACGATGTAAACGTTGAGGTGGTGGATGGTCGCTACCAAGCGAAAATCGGTGCGGCGGATCTGCCGGTCGTTGATGTTACATATTATGGTGCCTTGGCTTATTGCGATTGGCTGGCTGAGGCGACTGGCGAACAGGTGTCTCTCCCCAGCGAATTTGCATGGGAATATGCGGCTTCTGGCGGCGATAGTAACTCCGCCGCGAATTATTACCCCTGGGGTCCGGTCTTCTTTGGAGCGAGTCACAGTAAGGCCAATTACGTTGGTGTTGGAGGGCTCGACATCTACGACGGACTCTCTCCTGTTTCTACCTTTCCACTGTACGCGAATCTGCACGATATGGCGGGAAATGTGTTTGAGTGGACCAAGAGTATCAACGAAATCAGTGACCAAGATAACATCTTCCGTATGCTGCGTGGGGGTAGCTGGAACCAACCGAGCAGCTTTTTGGCAACTGCGAACCGTCAAATATATAAAGATGAGCGGTTTAGTGACCAAGCTACCGGCTTTCGCCCCATCGTCGAATACCGTCCGCAGTATGCGCTGCATGGTTATAAACGCGTGGAGGTATCGTCGCCAAAAAGTAGCATTAATGCTGGTGCCGCGGCTTATAGTCAGCCTGCGGATCCATATTATCTGGCCTATGACGAAACCAATAATCGCGATTACGCTACCTTTTTGAATTGGGCAAATAACCTAGGCTACGTCACGGTCGAAGCTGGCTATGTGCGCGGCAGTGCGACCAGTTGGGTGAACACTGGAGCGCTGTTTTACCAGATTGATCCAGCAGGCGGCATCCGCTACATAGACGGTACGTTTAAAGTGCGTCAAGGTATGGAGCAAGACTCTGCCAATTTCGTGACTTGGTTTGGCGCTGATACGTATTGTGCATACCTCGAAGTGCTGGATCCGAGTCGTGACTATACTTTGCCCACCGAGTGGGAGTGGGAGTATGCCTTGCTCGCCCCTTCGGCAGACGCACGTTTCGACGATGCGGATTATTTTGGTGACAATCTTCCGGTCTCTGCAGAGCCGTCGTTTTGGACCGCATTCTGGAACGTGAATGAAGGGGTACAAGAATGGACACAAACGGTACGCGCTGATCTCGATGATGCGTGGCGTGTCGTCCGAGGTGGGGCTGGTGATCTTTACACGGATTATCAGGAAATTGAAAAAACGCAGCAATATGCGCTGACTGGGGAGGCACGTAAAAATATCGGTTTCCGAGTGGCGATTCGTCAACTTGCGCCGCTAATAATGACCAGCACTGAGACGATCTCACTCAGCGCCAGCGGCGACTCCCGCACGGTTGCGCTGACGGGCCATTCTTTAAAGAGCGCTCCGGTATGGAACTGGAGCTTAACTGATGCGCCGGATTGGGTCACACTCAGTGGAGTCAGTGAAGGGCAGGTCTATTTGGAATTCGTGCCACCTGCTGCGGAGACCGCAGGGCAATTTGTGGTCGTCTTGTCGGATGGTGGACTGGCTGCAGAGCTGGAGATGCGTTATGAGGTTGGCTCGAGCCAAGCTGCTGTGATTCGGGGGCTCCCTAGACAGATTGTAACGTATGCCGATGCGCCTCAACAAGACTACATTTTAGAACTGGAAGCCGCTGCAAACGTTGATCCTGGGGCATTGTCATGGAGTTTGAGTGAGTCCCTTCAAGGGCTGGGTATCACTGCACTCGATGACGGTCGTGCGCGTTTAGTTATTGCCGGTGGCATTCCGGGAGGCGCAGCGGTGCTCGTAACTGTGTCGGGCAGCGGCGTTTCTGTGGCGCAGGAATTCAACCTGCAGGTGCTAGGTGACTCGCTTGAGATTACCGAAGTGCCCGAACGTATCGTTTTCAAAAACAATGACACATTGCTGAGTATATTCGTATTGGCGCAAAGCCACAAGTCAGAGGCTTCACTCAACTGGAGTGTGATCGGCGCGAGTCGTGCGTGGGCGCAGTTTTCCGACGCTGTCGGGCACTCTGCGATATTGGAAGTCAGTCGTGATGGGTTTTCCGCCTCAGGGGTCGTCGAAATCCAAGTTAGCGACGGCAACTCTACGGTCAATGCAACGATTGAGGTGGTTGAGGAAACTCAGTTAGTGCGCACCCTGACAGATATCGATACGATCGATATCGTTGCGGGCTCAGTTGCGGAGCAAGTCTTGTTGATTTTCGGCGATGAAAATATAAGCGATGAGCTGGAATGGACCCTCGCCAATGCGCCCGCTGGTTCAACGATTACGAAATTTACTGAACGAAGTGCGATTCTAACTTTGGCTGCTAGTGATACAGTCAGCGGCTTGGAGTTGGTCGTTAGCGTGACAGATGGTTTCTCGTCGACCTCCCATACGATCCAACTCTCCGTCGCAAATACCGTACCTATTTTACTTGAGGGGGCAGGAAATTGGGTTGTGAACGCTAATGTAGATGACGGCGGTCGACTATTTACCCTCTTTGATCCCGATTATTCTCAACAGCAGGAAATTGAAATTCTTGAGGTTCCAGCATGGTTGGACTGGTATTATGTGTCGAACCGTTCGATTTGGGTGCAACCGAATGAGGTTTTTGAAGGTTCGAGGAACTTTAGTATTCGTCTGGCAGATGGGGTTGAAACAGTCGACCATCTGCTCAGCGTTTCCTATCCATCTCCGCCAGCAGGTCTAAGCTTAGACGGACCGACTGATACGATTCATTTGGAACGTTTTGCACCTCGAAAGAAGCTGCCTCTAAAGCTGAATGGAGTAGATGGTTCTAGTGAAATGATATTTGAGATTGTTTCTGCCCCACCGGGAATTCACCTGGAGAGCGCCGGTCTCTATGCATGGTACTTGGTCGTGGATGCGATTGCCGCGGAGGGGGAGTATCGTATCGCTCTACGTGCTCATTCTCAGACCCAAGATGAATATTTCACACTCGACCTTAGTATTGGGGCACGTTCGAACCTCGGGCATGAGTTAAAACAAGCCGAATACTTTATCGATGTGGAACCCGCCCCCGGAGGAGGCTCACCGCTCTTTATTACAGATAACAAAGTTTTCCGAGATACCAGCAGTTATGCAGCGTTGATTGGCGACACCAAAAACCTCACGATAGGTCATCACCGGATCGGCTTCCGGGTGCAAAGTACGAATAATACTTGGTCGAGTGTGTATTGGTCGGACTTCTTTGTCTATGATACCGCAGAGCGGGTCGGTGTTTTGGTGGAACGTCCAGATGGCAATTTAAGCTATGGACGGTGGTCGGAATTCTCAGGGTTTGGCACTGCAGCAGGCCTGGGTGAAGGCGCGACTTCGGTGGGTGATTTAAATTCGAGTGAGACCCTCGTGACCACAAGTGCATCTGTGGTCGAGGACACGGACGGTGTGGCAGATCTCGACCATAGCATTCACTGGGGCGAGTATTTTATCGATCTGGATCCCGGCGTAGGTTTGGCAATGCCGATGCCTCTGGACAGTCGTGATTTTGAGTCGGACGACTTGAGCTTTCAATTTGATTTTGATTCATCTCCGCTTGAACAAGGGCCACATGTTGTTGGCATTAGACTCAAAGAGATTACCGGAGAATGGAGTGAAACACGCTATCTGGATGTAGTCGTCTATGTGGATGAGGAGAAGGAAATTCCTGAAAATGTTGTGATTGTAGACACTGAATATTTCTGGGATGAGCCTGGCTCGGAAGGCTTCGGTTTCAGTCTCCCGCTGTCAGATACAGCACCGATCTCTGATCTTGGCTTGATTGCTAACGAACCGGTGCAAACCAGCGCGGTTGATACCGGGGTTCATACCTTGGGCTATCGCTTCAAGACGAATACTAATCAATGGAGCCAAAACCGGATCGAACTTGTCGAGGTGGCTCTCGAAGATGCTCCATTGAGTCTTTTTAACCTCCACTTGGAGTCGAACCTGGGCTTGCCTGGTTTGGGGCTTGATTCGCTGCATATTGCTGGAACGAGTATTAATCTCCACGTGCCACAAACGTATGATTTAGATGGCCTGATTTATGCTAATTTTGGATTTATTGGTCAGGGTAGTGCACCGTCTTTTAGTCAGGAGAATTTTGTCTCTTTTGAAATTACGGAAGCATCTGATGTCACTTGGATATGGGGGCGTGACTGCCAAGTAATTGGTCGCACGGTTTTCGAGGTAGTTTCCGGAACTGCGCCGTGGATCTGGTATAATGATTTCGATACTGGCTATGCTGTGTACGAACCGCTGCAGGAGGTAACGCTCAGTGTGCCGGAATTCTCTGTAATTAACGATTCTGAGCGTTACAGAAGTAATGGTTGGCTTGGCACCGGCAGTATCCCCAGTGTGGGATTTGATAATACGGTGACCTTTGCCGCGTTGGCAGAAAGCTCAGAAATAGATTGGCTGTGGAAGAAACAGTATCTTGTTACTTCGGAGGGCGTTGGTAAGGGGGCGATATTTGGTAACCGGAAATGGTATGACGAAAATACTCAAGCCGAGTTATCTGCAGTGGCATCTGTGGGCTTTGAATTCAGAAGATGGGAATTGGATTTAGCGGGAACGAATTCGGATGCATCCTTAACGATTAATCAGACAAAGACGATCAGAGCTGTCTTTACTGAGCACAGGCTGTGGGAAGTCGATCCGGTTACGTTAGAGCGGCGGTTGATTGGAACCTATGAAGACGGAGAATTGGTCGAGCATGCGATAGCTGTAAGCCACTTCGTAGAGGTTGGGACTCGCCTGATGGTTGATAGCTGGAGGGGGGCAGGAAGTGTTCCAAATTCTGGCACAGGTAATGTGGTCTCCTTTCAAATATTTGAAGACTCTGAGATACGTTGGGATGGAGATCGGCAGCATTGGGTGGATGTGAGGGTAAATAACCCACTGCTAGGTAGCATACACTTTAATGAGGATACTCAGCCCGCTGCTTCTGGATGGGTTTCAGAGGGAAATCTCTTGATTGAGGCATCGGGAGAAACCGATTCTCGGTTTGTGCGTTGGTTAGATGGACTGAACGGCATGCCAGCGAATCAGACTTTGCCACTCAACGCTCCTTTAGTATTATCTGCTGTGTTTAGAGATACGAATTTGAGCCATCCCGAGATGGTCGAAATCAAAGGACGGTCAATCGGCCAGTCGGCCAATCGTGAAGTCGTCGGGTTCAGTGAATGGGTGGATACCTTTGAATTGGGCAAATACGAGGTAACTAATCAATTCATGGTTGATGAACTCAATCGGGCCTACAATGAAGGTTCGGTCTACGTGTCCGATAACATGGTTTATGGTAAGGCAGAGTTTATGTCCTACTGGTCCGGTGTTATGATTGAGTCTTTTGCGCCAGCGAGCCAAGCCGTCTCTGATTACAAGCGTGTGCAATCTGTGAACAATTTGAATATGACCTCTCAGCTGGAAAGGATTGAGGGCGAATCTTACCAACTCAGCGGAGAGGTCTTTACCCATAGCCAACAAGTCTCTGTAGATTGGATCCTTCAAGGCAGCGGTACAGTCAGTCTGGTGTGGAATGGAGGCACTGTATTAGATGAAGCTTCATTGCCCGTATCGGTCAGTCTCGATACGAATGATGAGTGGGCGAAATTCGCTCTGATTTATAATCCGACCCCAGGGATCAGCGCGACTTGCAACGTGGATTTACAAGTTTCACCTACTGTATCCGGAGAATCACCAGCGTTGGTATTTCGCCATAAAGACCCCAGTTATCAGCTTCCGGTCGTATTCACGCGAGGGGTGATTGGGCAGTCGGCTGAAGAGGCAACAGCTGCCGTAAATATTGTTTATTATGACCGCGATGTAACGATTCCATCGGTTGATGCAGATTTCACATATTTTCCGCTGAATAGTGATGGAGCCATCGTTTCAAATTTCAAGCGTCCGACTAGCTCAGATGCTGGTTTGATGGTCAGATCCTCTTTGAACCAAGACGCCGCATTCGTAGAGATTACAGTCAACTCAATGGGCGAAGTCACGACCACCAGGCGCAAAGTTCAAGGTGGTGCTGTTTCGATTCATGGTGCTCCCTTTCGATTGCAACCCGATTATACGCTCAAACTCGATGTGTATAATGGTGTCGTCACAGCTCAGGTGTTGATTGACGCGCAATGGGTAGATGTGATCTCGCAAACACTGGAAATCCTACCACTGACTTACGCTGATTCGTCGATTATGGATGCGCCTGTCATTGGCTTTGTGGGTAGCGCCAATATTCGCTTAAATGAGTGGACTTTCTTAAGTCGTTCGACACGCCAGAATCATAATAATCAAATCCTGTTGAATTTGGATCGTCAGAATGGCCGTGTCATCTTTGACAGTGGTGCGTTTAGATTGGATGCCCCATCTTCTTCGCAATTGCCCGCTGTTGGAATTAATTATCTAGGAGCGAGCCAAGTTTGCTCCTGGTTATCCCAGCGCTTGAATGATTATACTTACCAGTTGCCATCCGAATGGGAAATAGAGGCAGCTACGGGGGTCGGTGCAGGTTACGAATATCCTTGGCCTATTGGTTCAAGCTTTTCAGGTTTTGCTCATCTCTCCGGTTCAAATGAGGGGTTTGAGACACCAGCCTTACAGTCAGTTGGCGGTTTGAGTAGCTGGAACGGTCTGCATGATATTGCTGGCAATGCATGGGAGTGGACAAGGTCTGCTCAGATCGAAGGTCGAGGCGCGTGGCTTAATATTCGTGGCGGCAGTTATTCTCAGGATGCAGACAGAGCTTCAAATACGTTCCGCCTCTTTTATGGAAATCTTAATTTTTCAAGCCCAGAAGTTGGTTTTCGTTTGAGTCGTAAGGAGTCGGTTGCTAGCGACTTTGGTTTCGAGGTGTACGATGATTTAGCCTCACCCTCTAATTTTGAGGTTTTGGGGTTTGGGGCATATGATGCTGCTTTCAGCGCGATGAAACACCCTGTATCTAACAGTGATTTTACCGCATTCTTAAATGCATTGTCGGGGCAAAATGACTTACTGATCGACGGTAGTCTGATTTACTCTCAATCGGCTGAATACTCCGAAGGCGAACTGTTGGTTGATCTAAGAGAATCCCAAGGGATTCTCTATTCAGGGGGGCTTTTCTCAACCGCTTTCGTTAACAATCCTGTGACAGGTGTGACTTGGCACGCAGCCAATGCCTACGGTTCGTGGTTATCTGAAGTTCGCGGTGACGGATTATATGTACTGCCTTCTGAGTGGGAATGGGAGTTGCTTTCCGAGACGGGGTTGGTCGCACCGATTGACAATTCATTAGGTAATGATGTCTCCTCTAGTTCGAGCATTTCGGGTTATGGCTATTGGGATGGGGTTTACCCTACTTGGGGAGTTTCAAAGCTTTTAACTGGCCCTGGCGAATGGGTGGCTAGCGAGTCTATCAGCGATGAAAATTATGCTGCGGCGAGAGGCGTGCATGTAGATCAATTTTCTCAGATATCTAGTGCGAATCAGCGTGACGGTTATTTTCCGAAATCTTATAGCTCTGATGGGCTTGGTTTCCGTTTGATCAAGAAGACATTTACCGCGAATAGATCCGAAAGTCAAAATGGAGATATTATCTTTGAATTAGATCGAAGCTTCTATGCTCCAGGAGATAGTGGTCGAATCGCTATTCTCTTCTCGGAGGACTATGATAGTGAATTGATTGTCGATATTGTATCGTCCAATTCGCGCCTAATGGTGGATAATAGTTTATCGATACCGGTTGGGCAGCATGCCTTCTTTGTGGACTTTACCGTCACTGAAGGGATTAATGTTTTGGGAGTTGATGCGGTTCGGGTTTCTTTCTCGGAGCAAGAACAGCTTCTTGGGCAACTCGATGTTCCCATTCGGAATATCGGCATGCCGTTGATCTCACTGTCTTCAACCCAAATCGAGCTTGTTGCCGGCCAGAACGCTTCGCTACTGGTCAATAAGTCTTCCAGTTTGGGCAACCTTCAGCCCGTCTATTTGACAGGCAGCGCAGTGACTGCTTTCAACCTGCCAGATCACTTGGAATTCATCTCTGCACCGACGCAAGCGTCGTTGAATATACTCACAACTTCCGGAGTTGATCCAGGAGTGTATTACTTATACTTTTCAAATCCTGATCTAGAATCGGCCAGCGCGGTTATTACAGTGACTGAATTAGTTAACTCAGACTTTGATTCCGATGGGATGCCCGATTGGTGGGAGTTAGAGCAAGGACTAGATGAGAAAAAAGATAATTCGGCGGATGACGATGACCTGGATGGCATGACCAACCTTGAGGAATTTACTTACGATACCGATCCGAAAGTATTTAACCCGAAGCCAAGCTTGGAACTCCTCAAGTCGGGTGCTGGGCATGTGTTGTTCTTCGATTCTTCAGTTAACCGACGCTATGCCATTCAAACCTCGACTGATTTGATTGTTTGGTCCGATTATGGCGAGGAATTCAACAACACCGATACGATTAACCTGGAAATAATAATCTCCGGAAAGAAGTTCTACCGCTTGAAGGTCTATCCTTAGCTCGGCAAATCGTTTAGCTAGCTCGATTGCTCCACGTAACGGCCGTCCTGTTCGACTATCGCCTAAAGGCGTCTAAAAAAAGTCAAAAAGATTGGTATGATCCACGGACGACACGGAGGTTGTCGCTGCCGCTGGACCGTTTTTGACTCTCCACCGCTTGTCTGCGGCCATCGATGGGGCTAGTGTAGTCGTACTGGCCTGGTCGCTTAATTATGCATAGCACAAAACATGGACTGACAATCGGGGTCGAGCGGGTTGGCACGCTCTGCTATCTGTTGATGAAGCCGTCAGGGGATCCTGACATGCCGACTATAAAGAGATTACACCGCTGATTGAGTCGGCCTTGGCTGGCGTCACTGGGCCTAAAATACAGGTACTGTTTGATATGACTGAGCTACAAGGATGGGAACTGCGCGCCGCTTGGGATGATTTTAAGATCGGACTCAAGCATGGCGGCGACTTCGAGAAAGTAGCGCACCTGCCTCAAATAATGCCTCTAAAGCAACTGGTGACTTCTGGATTAGCAGCACCGGCAAGACCCACAAACAGGGCTGCAGGTATTACGGTCAAGGCAAAGGTCGACATGCCAAGAAGGCGTCAGGAAATGATTGCAAGATTTGCGGTGGAGCTAGATAATAACGCTTAATTTTAACTAGTTCATCCCTTTGTGATGAATCTTGTATGAGAGTTGTCGCTGCGCTTGGATTTGCGTTCGGGCATCTTCTTATAGTGAGATTCCCAATAATAATGTAAGCAAAATAAAGATCACTATTGAAATAACCGATATATTCACAGCTAAAGTGGCTTTATCGTCTAGGCGCTTTCTTTCTCTATCGTTTAGGTGCTTTTCTACTTGATGTTCGGAGGCTTTGCCCGAAAGAAAACCGAAGTAGACAGATGTAGACAAGGCTAACGCCAATTCTTCATACGACTTAAAGGCCGAGGCATCAAAGAACTTTTGATATTCCTTTCGGAAAAATCTACCCTGGTTTAATGCGTTTGGTTTGTTAAGATCATGCCCAGATTTAGTCGATGCTATAAGGCATGGTGACTCAGTTGATACTTTTATTGAGAATTTATTATTATTCGGTGTCCTAAAAATAGTGATTAATTCTCGTTCCGCTCCTCCGAGTATTGCCGTGGTTATAAACTGTGTTATATTACTATCGTTTAAGTATGGTTTTATACTCAGTCCCTTCTCATTGGCGAGTTTCTCAAAAAGCTCCAATAGTTCGCATTTGGAGCATTTGCTGATTTCAGCAGACAAAGCATCTTCATCAGTGCTTTTCATGACAAATTCAAGCACCTCGCATTGAAGTTTATTTTCCAAATCAGTCAAAAACTGTTTTAGGAAAACTCCCAATACTCCCTGTGTTTTAAGTTGCACGTATAGTGTGCAACAAGG
>Ga0206130_10005685_pt1 | contig 14653 bp, 10 predicted proteins | sample Helgoland_Spring_9_FD_148637 | JGI IMG/M metagenome (GOLD analysis project Ga0206130, IMG submission 148637) | Pelagic subsurface seawater microbial communities from Kabeltonne, Helgoland, North Sea - Helgoland_Spring_Bloom_20160512_1 | ecosystem: Environmental > Aquatic > Marine > Epipelagic ... | reverse complement strand
ATTTGTTAAAAAAGTTGACGAGGAAGTATTATTATCGGTAGAATCCCCGATATCTCCACCCGTCACCTTGAGTACACCAGAATTTACCAAAGTTGGACAAGGATTAATAGTAACACTATTATTAATGGTGGTAGTTGCATTTGGACAATTACCAGGAACAATCGGTCCGATATGTACCTTACCACTTTCTATATCATTTACTAACTTGCAAAACTCACTATCATAACCACGACTTCGTAAATAACTACCGTAATTGTAATATTTATCTCTACATGAAAAATTTGTGGTGTTAGACATTATATATTTTGTTTATAAATTATATACACAAAATACTACTAAATCATACTAAATGCTACTAAATCATACTAAATGCTACTAAATTACTTAGGTGTGGGAAATGGTCGCTGATTTTTTTCAACAACCAATGGTTCGGGCATATACATGGGTAATCTATCAAAAAATGCCTTTTCGGGCAAAGTTTTCAATTTTGGCTGAGTGGGTTGTTGGGGATTAACTAAATTGGTAGAATTGATACCAAACAAGCTTGATTCTATTTCTATCGAATTGTGAGAAAATGCTTCTCTAGGCATATGGCTAGGCATAATTCCAACACATGGAATAGCATTTTCATATGCCTGTCCTGTTTGAGAATATTTATAACTTGTATGGCGTAAATGATCAATATTACTTCGCTGTTCTAAACAATAGTCACTTGCCATATTTTTATTTCTTGTTGACGCCATATTATATATAATTGAAGATTTAAAATGGCACGATTGAATCAATTACAATATATGACGCGAATATCAAATGATACATATACAATACAGCTGTTATTTTGATATAAATGCATTCTTCAATTTACAAATACTGTCATTTATCGGTAATTTATTGAAATGATTATACAAACATCTATGAAATAAATCCAAATAATCATATGAGAAAAAGGTTCTAAATAACAATTCATGATTGAAAAAACTGGTTTTATATGGATTGGCTTCCAACAAGTCTTTTACAAAATCCTCGTCTTTTATAGTAGTATACAGTTCATTCATTTTTTCATTCATGTTATCTTCGTTAAATTCGTCTAAGCCAAATAACTGGAGTAACTGTATTTTATACAGCATCTCTTTTAATCCTTTCTCGTCTTCGTTATCTTCCGTCATTAATTTGTATGTAAATATATGGTTTAATTCTAAACTGCACATTTACTAGTATTTGTTAGATAGTTTTTAAGTAATTTGCATCATTGGTAATTTAATATTGATGATTGTTATGCCCACTTTTATAATCCTTGTCTTTTTGTAATTCTCTCGAGGGAACTCCACCACGAATCCACCCCTCTGCTGCTACACCTTCAACTAAATTGGCAGGATTTGTTATGGAATTCTCAATAGAAGGAAGTAATGGATAATTTGAATATGGCATATAAGACTGCTCTGTAGAAGGGTTAATGCTTTTCTTGTTTTGCATCATGTCACCTTGTTGAATGTGAGATTCTAATACAGGATTAGATGATCCACGGCCAAGATAAGGAACGGTCTTGAAAGGTCTTTCATATAAACTAATGCGACATTTGGGGTTTGTATTGATTGTTCCAATTAATAAATCAGAATTGGCATCAATGTTGCACCCTCCTACACCAACTTGGTGACTACCACTAAAATTTACATTAGGTTGACTGGTTGCAAATTCAATTGGTTTTTTCATACCACAATCCTGTGCAAAAAAATTTGTTAATAAGTAATTTGACTGGGAAGTATTTTGGATATTTTTTTGACTTAAGCCACAACTATCATCGCCAATTCTTGATAAACTGTCAAATGTAAAATCTTTTGTATAAGCCGACATTTATATTATATATATATTTGATAATATTTTATTAAATATATATTAATTTTGACCAACAATACCACCAATTCTAGGTAAATTTTTGGCTAAAGCAAAATCATTGCCTTCTTTGGCAGAAGTCATATCCCCGTAGCAAAATTCGGCGAATCCATTTTGATCATTGGGTATGCTAGTATTGGGTGTTGCGAAAAACTGGTGTTGTGCGAATTCTTCAAATTCAAAACTATCTCCTAAATTAGAAAATAATTTTTTCTTTATAGTTGGATCGTCGTCAAAATTTGATACAATAAAATCCTCCGTCTTCTTGTTTATACTTTCTTCTACTGCTCTATTATATGCAGGAGCTGCGCGTTTTCTCTCAGGATTTTCATTTATCTCGGGTAGCAAAACATTCATTAATGGGTTTTTGTCAGTAGGATTTGTGAAATTTGTTTTTAATGCCTTGTATATAGCTGGGTTTGTAAAACCTTCTTTATCTGCATTTGTCAACATATCAGAAGATTGTTGAGAATCTTTGGTGTAATACAATGCAAATATTAGACCCAGAGTAACACATCCTACCAACAAAAAGTTGAGCGAATTTGTCAATAAATACCCTAAAATAGACAATACGATTACTAATCGTGTAATGGCGTTTATTTTTTCATTTCGAGACATATTTTTTGTTGGCCATATTTGATTTATTTGATTTCTATTTAATAAAATGGTTGGGTCACTAAACCAAATCTTAGTATTGTTTGTTGTCATATATATATTCTTAACTATTTATTTTTATTTTTTACTACCCGTCTTTTTCTTCTTCTTTTTCTTCTTTTTATCAGTTGATGTGTTATTTTCACACCTCATTGTTTTTTCAGGCTTGTCGCCTTCAATAGAAAATATCAGTTCTTCTATTTGCGCATCAGTCATAGGAATGGTCGGAGGCAAGTTTGCTATTCTTATGCGCTCAGCTTCTTGTTCAGCTTGTTTTTGAGCACCCTTCATCTTCATTTTCTCCTTCATTTGTGCAAGTTTTACATTTTGTTCCATAGAATTTTGCATAGCACCTAAATTTAATTTACCACCGCGACCAGGATTCATACCCATTTTACTCAACATTGACTGAATATCTCCCATACCAGGCATATCTTTCATTTTACTCATGAGTCCACTCGCCTCCGCCATTATCTCACTCTCTTTAATCTCACCCGATTTGATCTTGGAATCCAGCTTCCCACCTACATTTTGAACCAAATTCATTAATTTTCCTGGATTCTTAAATAGATTTTTAAACACCTCGTCCATAGATGTTGCATCACCAGCATCTAAATTCAATTCACCCGCTGTCTCTTCTGCGATCTCTCTAGCTAGTTTTCCTAGTTTGCCATCTAACAGTCCGTTTATATGACTGTGAATCTGATCAGGATTAGGTAATTGATCCATATTAATCCCCGACACATCTATAATTGGTTCGTCACTGTCCATCATATTTTTAAAATTGTTAAGGGTCTCTTCCAATTTGCCTTTCAATTCGGTCTCGTTTATACTTTCGAATAATTTGGCAGTATCCCCAAACGAGTCATCCTCATTTATTTTTCCAATTACAGTAAATAATATCAATTGCAAATATTTCCATAGGGTTTCCTTTGTTTTATCGGAAATACCATCGTTCCATAATTTATTAAAATGAATACCTGGTAAAAACTCGGTATTTGTTCCTTCTGTTGTAAACATATCTTCATTCTTGTAGAGAATATCAAAAAATCTAGCCGGCATCACTCTCTTAATATGCTCATATACAACCCGCACACTATCTTCGTCCCTAGTCTCTTTGATATTGAATAAATCAATATCCATATTTTCTTTGTATTCTGGAAATGTAAATAAAATATCATTTGTTAAATCGTATATCACTTTTACAAATTCTTCGGGGATAGTTTCAGCCTCCATATCATCGGTTGATTTAGACATTTATATGCTTATTCATTAAGAAATGTTTAAATCAAACTACATATTATATATTTTTGACAACTGATTTAGATTTTTTAGATACTGAATACATTTTTTGGTATTCTCCGCGTCTAACTGTCTCATCGGACCTCTAATCTTATCAATTCCTTCCAATACTTTGTTTGCAGCACCCTCGTCCATTTTTAAATCATCACGATAATCCTTTTCCAAAAAATAATCCAGGTTTTCTTTTTCGATTTCATCTTCATATTTTAAGCAAATATACCTATACCAAACAGATATTATCATCTTTGGATTCGCTTTTCGCATCATCGTCATTCCTGTTTTTGAGGTTCTAATATCTTTGTTATCTGGAAACAATAGTTCAATATCATCTAAAAACTCCTCAAATTGCCCATTGAATGCTTTTAATATGGTAGTTTTATCCATCTGTAAATTACTATATTTTTATATTTTTAAATATATTCACGCATTTATTATATATTTACCTATTGCATTATATCACTGGTCCTTTACTAGTGTGTTGTAATTGTAAATCTTGATTCCGCTGTGATTCCATTTGATTGTATGCCTCCTCACCAATTTTATCTGGTGTCCATGTATCAGGAGGAGTTTCTATGTTGCTAGAGTGTTCTACGCCAGCATAATTGTACATTTGTCTTGTACCACCATTGCCTTGCGCCAGCAATTCATCGCTTCCTTGGTCCCAGTAACTAAATGTATCACTTGCTACACCAAACCCCCCAATGTTGTCATTTCCTAAAGCAAATGCCGTCGGCTCACCATTAAAACCAGTCGCCTTACTTTTATTGTAATCTTCACGAGGTTGGATTCTATCTGTAATTTCATTTCCAAATATGACACGATTTCCTTCTTTTAATAGTAATAGTGCAGGTACTTTTTGTATCTGTGGTGGCAACACTATTTTTTGCTGATTCTCTAATAATACATAAGTCGCACCATTGTCATTGTTTCTAAATCTTTTGTCTATGCAAATAAAATGTATTTCTTCTTTTTGCTCACTTTTCCCAAGAATTCTCAATATATTTTTGCATTTATCGCAGTAATTGCTATAATATAAAACACTACTCATTAATATTGTTTGTTAAATATTTATTAATTGATTTAACTCATTGAATTTTATATTCAATGATTTAATATAAAAATTGACTTTAAAAATTCTCCTTATATTTATATAAAATAACAATGGCTATGATGAATCCTAAAATCACAGTTCAGTCCGAAGAAAACAATGTACTCCATTTTACAATTGCAAATATCCATTATAGTTTAGCAAATTCCCTGCGTCGCATTGCTTTGTCTGATGTACCTACAGTTGTATTTCGTACTTTCCCCCACAATGAAAGTAAGGTTGATATTCTTACAAATACTACTCGTCTAAACAATGAAATTCTTAAACAACGAATTGGCTGCATCCCAATCCACATCACAGATGCAGATTTTCCATATGAAGACTATGTGGTTGAATGTGAAAAGAAAAATGATTCTGACACTATTATTCTATGCACAACGGAAGATTTAAAAATTAAAAACATTTCTACAGATAAATATCTCACGACACTTGCTACTAAAGAAATCTTTCCACCCGATCCAATTACAGGAGATTATATTCCTATTACTCGTCTTCGTCCACGACTGTCGGAAAATATTGACGGTGAACAATTACACTTTGTAGCAAGACTTGACCTTGAGACAGCAAAACATGATGGAATGTATAATATCGTCTCAACATGTTCTTATGGCAATACACTAGACAGTGTGAAGGCAAATGATGTATGGAGTGAACGAAAATCACAGCTTAAAAAAGATGGTATGAATGACGAAGATATTGATTTTGAACATCGCGACTGGCTTTTACTAGACGCAAAAAGAATTGTTGTACCAAATAGTTTTGATTTCACAGTTGAGAGCGTGGGTGTGTTTACTAATTTTGAAATAATGCATAAATCATGCGATATTATGATTCAGAAATGTACCTCTTTTGTCAAACAACTCGAAGATGGTGATATTGAAATCAAATTAAACGAAAATAGCACAACTGATAATGAATATATCATTACATTAAAAAATGAAGATTATACCCTAGGTAATGCATTGGTGTATTTCCTATATGAAAATCATTTTGTAAGAGATAAGACTGTCACATTTGTCGGATTTAAGGTACCTCATCCTCATATCCCAGATAGTATTATTCGTATGGCGCTTGAAAATGGCAACAACGATAAATCAACCGTGGCACAATATCTCACTACTGCTGCACAGAATGTAATTACCACTTTTACAAATATCCAAGGCAATTTCAAAGCGTAAATATGGTATGTATGGTAACGTCATAAAAAATAAATTTATACTGTTCGATAAATTTATTTTTTATTTTTTATTTTTTATTTTCAACTTCCTATCATAAATAGTAGGCTAACTGTTTACATCATTAGATATCATCATGTGTTTGTGTATCGTCTTGTGTTTGCGTTTGTGTATCGTGTTGCGTTTGTGTATCGTGTTGTGTTTGCGTATCGTGTTGTGTTTGCGTATCGTCTTGTGTTTGTTGTTTTCTATTTTGATCTTTTTGGATCTTTCGCATATCATAATTCAAGACATACATTAATTTTGCTGGATGAATATTGTTAATGTAATTAACAACTACCGCACGATCGACATATTTATTGTTGGGCATTAACTCTTTCAAGTAATATTCATGGTGTAAAATATACATATGCGTCTTGTATTTGTCCGGAAATGTATTTAATTTCCGCTCTTTCTTCACATAACACCTCTTATAGTTACTATACAATTGGTTAGTATAGTCATGAAGCAATTTACGAAACTCTTCAAATGGTTTTCCGTGTTCTTTGTAATATTGAAGATATTCTCGTACTTTACCCGATTGTCTAAGTACGAGATACTGGTACTGTAGCTTGGGCTGATTTCCTCTTAGTCTACGCACATTCTCATAATTTGGATTTCTAAATTTGTATCTACTACCGTCGCTCGATTTAATGACCAGTCCTTGAATTCCATACGGAGTGTTCATTGACGCATTCATTTCCTTATAATACTCTAAATCGTCATTGTCTGAAATAATATCTTGTCTAGGATAACTCATTTTTTCAGGTAGAGGTAATTTCATATTTCTAAAATCAACCACATTCACGGTAGTATTGTCTACAATCTCAAATACATCGACCAAATACAACTGATTTTCTGAAATAATCTGCACAATCCTATTACGAGGATGCTGCATTACAAAACTATATACATATTTTTTGTTTTCACCCTGATAATTTTTGTAGTCAAATCCAATATAATCACATACTTCATCAAACATTGATCGAAACGAAGAATCCTTATTGTATCCATTCTCCATATAAAAGCACATTTCTCCGCCTACACTACTTCTCGTAGCAATTTCCCAAGAACAACTAGTTGTATCATAAAACATATTTATCATTGTTCCATCCACAAAAGTTTCTGCTACATATTGATTCATTCCATCTATCGCCAATTTATCTGTAGGAATTGATTTTGGGGGAGCCATACATACAACTGTTCCATCCTCTCTGTAAATCAATGACCGCACCAAGCCTACTGTCTTTACCGATTCAGTACTTAACCACTCTTTATCATATTTTAGAATATGAAATGTGTCACCAGATTTATGTCTCCACGAAGTATGCTTCAAATTTAGTGAACTCGCAATAGCTTTACGATTATCACTCGAGTGTAGCAACTCATCGATTTTTGGCACGGTATTTAATCTATACGACATCTTAATGTTATTATTAGCATTTCTTTAATTATTTTTATAAATCAATTTTTTCGTAAATCATAATAATTTCTACTGTAAGTATAAAGTAATGGAAACATTAAAAAGTATTTTTTTACAATTAGGAGACATTATTCAAATAAAAGCACCATCAAACAATGATATAGACGAAAAAATATATATCATCGATTATATTGACACTACGCATATTAATCTAAAATCACCAAATTCTAACACAATGACAGTTTTAAATATTAATAGCGGTGGTAATTTATCAGACGAAAGTATAAAGGCTATTGATATTTTAAGTAGGGCTGAAAGCAATAGTTATGCAAAACAACATAACCTTTTGCCAGGTACCTTTATAGATGTTCATTTCGGTGGCGATATACCAGTTACGATTACTGGAGAAATTACAAATTTAGAAGAAGATATGATAGAAATTAAACTTTACGAAACCAATGAACTCATTTATATTGATTTTGGATACAAAGGAATTCCTGAGGATATACCCATTAAAGAAATTGTTATTCGGACACCACCTGAACAAATAAGTGATACACCGACTGAACCGGAAACACTCGTCGACGCAACTAAAGAGAAAGAGAAAGAGGAAGAGGAAGAGGAAGAAAATGATGCATTAGACAATGTTTTAGTAGACGACACTTTGTCAACCATTCAAATACCAACGGAAGAGATTAAAAAACAATTAAAAGATATTTTGTTAGATGCAGATCAAATAGAATTTGGTCCAGAGTTGGAAAGTATTGATCAAATCGTGGAAGTACCAGACGAGAGAAAACGGTATGGGCTTGAAACACAAGTAAATGAACTACTAGACGAACTACTTTCCTCTGTCCCTAATGCAGAACGAACTAGATCAGTCATTAACAAGATTCATACTGAACTTGAACGTTTCAAGCAACTAAGAGCACATTTTTCTCAGTTTGACAGTAATGGAAATGCAAATATGCCAAAGAGTAAAGGGGCAAATCATAAACCTCTTGTAAAACACTTACAAGAGTTAAATTTTAAACTGCACTGGATTTTACCGATTGTGCAAAATTACAAAAAAGTATATGATTTGGACATAGACACAGAAAATGATTCACAAATACCAGATATTGTTTCTTTGACACTCGCTAACTCTAGAATAGAAGAATATGATATTAGAGAACTATACAAAACCAATACTGACAATTTTCCAACTTATATGAAAAAAATTCAACCGTATTTAACTCCATTTCAACCTGATTATAGTACCGATAATTTAACAATACAACCCGTCCAGCAAAATATTGACGCCATCATTGACAATTTGAGTAACTTTTATTCATCTATCGCTAAGAATGATTCTGTTAAAAGAAAACGATTTTTAATTTCAAAATACAATTTAGGGTTGAATAAATTACAATCATTAAAAATTACTTCGTCTTCTATGAAATCTAAAGTTGTTCCTATGACTGACAATGATGTGATGAATGTCAAGTCATTTATGACATTACCCAAGTCAACAATGCTTTTCTCTAATATCAGTCTACCCAATACAACTGTATACGACAAGTCAAATTACAATTTGAAATATCTAAATTATTGGCAAGTTCTCAGAGAAAATACAAATGTTGCAACTACCTATATAGATAATCTAAATAGTTCCATTGCATTCGACGAAAATAATTACTTGAAAAACGCAACACAATTTATTTTATCTGATGGTAATGAAGACCCCGATAAATACAATAAATATTTGAATATTATTACTCCAAAAACCCGCGTTTTATTCGATCTTGTTAAAAAATATATTGATGGTAATTTGACATTCGTGTCGGTTGTGAAATATTTACAACCGTTTCTAGTATACATTGATGACATATCGTTCAAACAATATGAAGAGATTGTACGCTTTATTGAATACCGTATTCGCGAATATAGAAAAAATCTTGTCGAGCGCAGAGAACACTTTTCCAAATTAAGTCAAAAGACAGACAATAATTTTGTATATGAATCAATGTTATATAAAATTTTAAAAGGACGACACGATGCAGACAATGCGGTAATGGAAGGTTACGGATTCAATGTAAATGATGCATATAAATACAGGGGTAACCTCAGCGAAACAAATGTTCTCTCTGAAAGTGAAATAATACATAAAATGATGTCCATTGATAATACTGTTTTTTATAATACTTCTCTCTCGCTGTTAAACAATGACTTGTTCACAACATTTGACTTTGAAGAATTATTAAATCAAAAGCAGGACGATTTCGACAAAAATATTGAAAAGGAAAAGGCAGGCAATGAATGCAAACAATACATATTGGCAAAACGGTATATTGATTTGGACGAATTAAATGCAGACAATAACATACCTGTTTATTTTGACAAGAAATACGATTCTACGGTGTATGATATTATAAAAGAATACGAAACTGAACAGTCTAATATGGAACCAATTGCATTTAAAACCTTTTTAATTGATCAACTTGTCAGCAATATTGGTCTAAAAAAACCAGAGGCTAGGTATGAGGCAACTTCTATGATAGACGGTAAAAGACAAATACAAGAAGGACAATATGCTGTATTGGAAATCGACAATATAGATAATGTGCAATATTATTATTATAAACGCGAAAATGAACAATGGGTGCGGGATGAAACTATCCCTACCAACACATTTTTTGGAACAAATAAACTCTTTTGCAATATCCAAGAAAAATGTATAAAAATCGATACTACATGTGCAGACGAATCTTTAGGAAGTGAAATGGTGAAGAAAGATATGATTCAAGAAATGTACGACGAATTCGATTCGGAATATCAAGAATCTCTTGAAAAATATAAGAACAAATTAAACGACAAATTTAAAATTCAATCTGAAAGAATTAAAAAACTTAGAACTATCAGCAAATATGTACTATATAAATATGAACTAAAACATCTATCTATGAGCAACAATGTTGAGGAAGACGATGATAAACTTGTTTCTCCTCATACTAAATCGCTCGACGCCATTCTTGGACAAAGTGACATTATTAAGAAGCAAAATGATATCGTCAAATTTGTAAATAAATATACCCGCCCGTATATATCAAGTCGTGACGAGGATAACTATTGGCTTTATTGTATTGATACAAATACGAAACTGTTGCCAACATTTGTTGCGAAATTGGCGTCTGTGTTCGTATTAAATGGAGATTATACTTCGACAATCAATGAAATTAAAATAAATCAAGGTGTAGATGTGGATGACCAAATTGTAGATAAATATAGTGGCTGGAATATTGAGAAAATCGCGTTGAATACAGAGGAAGGATATGACGCAAATTCGGGGTTTAAATTATTGTCTAGGGAAATTATGGAAATGGACGCCGGTGCAGCTTTATTACAATCATCGGATGTAGATTCCAAAAAAGAAATTCTCGAACTATTGTCTAATCCTAAAGGAAAAATGATAAACAATGTTATCACAACGATTACTAATTATATGGGTATTACGATCGACAATGTTAGACCAAATATCATTAAACATACTTTGCTCGCACTAGACAAGACAGTCGACCCTGAAGAAGTATATGAAGAAAAGGCGAAACGAATGATTAAACAAGGTAAGAAAAAACCTAAGTCATATGATGATATATTTTATACATCGCTTCTCACATTCACAATGTCATATTTATGTGTGTTTACTCAAACAGCTATACCGTCTGTGCAATCTAAGAAAACTTTTCCCGGTTGTAAAAAATCTTTTCGCGGGTACCCGCTCACAGGCGAAGAAGATTTGACAAACATTGAATACATTGCGTGTGTTGCGGCTGGTATTAAAAGCTCGGTACAACCGTGGAAAACGCTACCAAAGAAACAAGATAAAATTTCCAGTTCCATTAAAAAAACAATAGATGCTTTTATATTAAAAGAATCTGAAATTCTTGCCCTCATAGAACAGAAGAAAACCTACTTATTACAAAACGAAGATGATTTAATTCCAGTAGAATTAGACATCAAACGATGGAATACTTTTCTACCTCCACTACAAAATATTGACAATAAAACCCCTCTTCCCCTGTCGTCGGAGTTTAAAAAATCGTTTTTAGAGAGTCTTAAAACTGGATCTAAAGGACAATTTGAACAGTACCGCGTGTTACAGAGCAAAAGTATACAATTCTCAATGGCAATTATACAGGCTGTACAACAAATAGTCGAAGGAGAGAAATTACTCCTCACTAATAATAGCAATGTACCCTTTTTACAAAATGCCTGTTGCAATACAGGTGATTATAAAACAATCGATTATTTTGTCAATAAAGATGGTAACATACAAAACTACAACGAAATGGTCTCTTATTTATACAATGTTATATTTGATATGGTTCATATGAGTAAGCCGACTGTACTCGTCGACCCTAAAAATACAAAAATGGTATTTCCGCCATTATCGAACGATTTTTCAGAAGATACAATTTATCGTGCATTTATCGAATATTGTAATTTTACTAGCGATATACCAATACACGACAAACTAGTAAGTATTTGTTTAAATAAACCAGAAAGCTTTGATAAATTCGCACCATTGAAGGATAATATAAATCTATTAAAACAGGAGGGGAAATTATATTCATTGGAATCTTTCAATGAACTCATTAACACAGTCAATAGGATGAATGTTATCCCCTTAGATTTGGTTGATCGCAGTACCTCCAACATTCATCAAATGAGGGATTTTATTCAACATATGATCGACTCCCAGAATAATATAGGAGAAGATTTTCTAATGCTATTGAAAAATTCAATCGACTCGTATGATATGGTTAGTGAAGAGAAAGGCGACATACGAAAACTCAGGAATTATATTTCGGACAAAATAACAGAATATACAAATAATATATCGGGGTTTCTGCAGAACAATACCTCTATTACATCTCGAGAACAAGTGAAATTAATGGAGTGTATTTCAAATTTGATGGATTTCTCCACTATGACAAACAATAAGTTTATAACAGATGATGATGCTACAATGTACCGCGCAATTCAATTCGCCAAGACTTCCATCTTTGACTTTATTTATGTATTCCCAAATATTATAGCAAACAAAGTTGATTATGATTCTGTCAAAATTCCCACTCATTGGAAACTGTCCCAAACTCATGTATCCGATATTAAAAATATAATACACACTATATACGCACCACTTAAGCAGTTTTATGACGATTCAACAATTGTTTCTTATCTAAATGCAAACCAATCTAATATGACCGATTTCAATACACTTGTTAATTTAACCTATATGTATGCAGACATAATGAAAATAGATGGTGACAATATAACCTCCATTCTAGACAAGAGAACTACTGGTCAATTATTTGAATTCTACTTTCTATACATGATTGATTCATTCATCAATCTGACCAACGATGAGACATTGATAACATCGAGTATACAGGCCGCACCAAAAGAAGATATAATCACAACAACAGTAGAATTAGAAGCGCCAGAATATGATGAACTACCTGAAATAAATGTGATAAGAGGTCAACAGTTAAGAAGCAGAGAGAAAATAGCCAATTTAATAACATCAACTATTAAAATGATATGTAAGGCAAAAGATAAAATAAATCATAACGCACAAGATGTTAAACAAAAAATTAATCGATCTAAGGACAAAGAAAGACAACAGATTACCTCTTCATTGGGTGATATGACAAAAGAACAAAGAGAGGTTGAGAATTTATTTAAAAACCATCGATTGGAGCGATGGAACAAAGGGTTGCAAAAGGGGTTAACCCAATATGTTTCAAAGACATATGACGAAGAACGCGAACAGAGAGAGAAAAATGAGGTTCTTGAAAATAGATTAATGGAGCGAGTATTGTTAGGCGAAGCAACAATAGCAAATCAAGAAATTGATATGATGGAAGAGCAAGAGAGAGAAATAGTAGAACAGCGAATTAATAGCGATGTGTATTCATTAAACGATCTTCCAGAAGACGATGAGTATGGAGAAGACATTGACGATGCATATACTCTTCAATTTGATGATTATGAAGAGTAATCCAATCATAAGAATAATCATAAGAATAATCATAAGAATAATCATAAGAATAATAATATTCAATTGCAAATGAATATTATTACTCGATGGAGAAAGACAATACTATTACATACAGTTATCGCCATTTTCATTACACGGAGTATTGTGTTCCGTCCATGATCCAGGGATTGCCCACGCACATGACTTCTCGATACCCAATTGATTTTCCCCTAATACCAAACGCATAAACCCCATTTCACCCCAGTAAGACCCCCACGAATTGCGAATAATCCAATACTGTTTGTCTATTGTCGAATCATAGCCCCACCCGACTACACTTATAATGTGATCAATCATCTTTCTAGCCTGTGGTATATCTAATACACCACCTTGGTACTCTTCAATTTCAATTGCGTTAATTCCACATGCAATAGGCCCATTTTTTAAAATTTCTGACTTCATATTATCTGCATCTCTTACTGATCCAAAGGATGATATTGTTGCGTTCGGGTAATAATTGATAGGAGTGCATTTACCACCATGACTAGTAAAAGTGTCACAAGTTCTACATATATTTACTGGTTGACAGGTGAAATCTTTCTTGTTTGCACAGGCGGCCTCTTTAGAATCGCTACTACAAGCTTGATATACCATACAATCATCAAATGGTATTTGCCCATATTCTTTAATTGCTTTATATGCTGCTAAATGATCACCACCCATACACGATCCACCAAACTGACAATTGAGAAGAAATTGAATCGACAAATTTATGTCTGGAAATTTTGCATTACGAGCAATTTTAATTCTATCTGCTAATGCTGATATGCTTCCATGTGCCCAACACGAACCACAGTATGATGGTATATGTTGATTTAAGTTCTTGGTAAGATAATTAACGCCGCCTTTATTACTCCAGGTAAATTCATTTGGCATCTCTTCACCTTTGGCTATATCGGGTAACATATAATTGCTTTCATTTACTATTGGTAAATATTCGACAAATCTTCCGCTAACTACACTAAATATGGATAACACAT
>Ga0206130_10005684_pt1 | contig 14654 bp, 15 predicted proteins | sample Helgoland_Spring_9_FD_148637 | JGI IMG/M metagenome (GOLD analysis project Ga0206130, IMG submission 148637) | Pelagic subsurface seawater microbial communities from Kabeltonne, Helgoland, North Sea - Helgoland_Spring_Bloom_20160512_1 | ecosystem: Environmental > Aquatic > Marine > Epipelagic ... | reverse complement strand
TAATTTCACAAAAATGAAATGTGATATTTATATAGATAAAATATGGAAATTTAATGAACAATTTATTTGTAAATGGAAAGCTAAAGTAATATATTTAGTTTAAGTTTAAATATTTTTTTATAGTTTTTTTTATAATGACAACTATTTCATACAAAGATTTAAATATAGATGATTTAGTATTTAATACACCTGAAAGATTAGGAAATAGTTATATGTGTAATTTATATCATAATGATAATTTAATATATATTCAATCACCAATTTTAAAAATTAAAAATATAAGTGTTTCTAATGATGATGATGATAATAATAATTATATAGAAGTTGAATCAGATAATAAACAATTTATAGATTTTTTATTAGAAATGGATGAAAATTGTGTTAAGTGTACATTTAATAATAGTAATGAATGGTTTAAAAAAGATATTCCATATGAAGCTATTGATAATATGTATAAAGAAAGGGATATATATGAAGAAGATGATAGAGAAGGGATATATACTACTAAACTAAGTATTCCATTATTAAATAGTAAAGTTCAATGTAATATTTATAATAATAATAAAGAAATTATAGATATTGATGATTTAAATAATGAAAATAATAAATATATTATTATGATTTTACATTTTAAAGGTTTAAGAATATTAAAAGAAAGTTTTTATTTAGATTGTTATATTAATCAAATAAAAGTAATTAATGTAAATAAATATAATATATTAAATGAATATTCAATTATTGATCAAGAAATTAATCCAGAAATAGATGAAAATATTGTGAGTGAAGAAATTCAAGAGATTTTAGAACAAGAAAGATTAGAAAAAGAAAGAGTGGATAAAGAAAGATTCGAAAAAGAAAGATTAGAAAAAGAAAGATTAGAAAAAGAAAAGTTAAAAAAATTAGAGCAAATAAATAAATTGAAAGAAGAATTAAATAATTTAAATTAAATTTATTTAAATTAATTTATTTATTTAAATTTTTTATGTTATATATAATATAAAATGAACTTAAATATGGATCAAATGTGTAATATTGGTGGATGTTTATTAATTTTAGTATTGTTGGCATTATTAGTATTAAAACCTAATGGATTAAGATCGTTAATTGAGGGGCAGCAGAATAATTCGGCTAAATCGGTTGCTAATAGTAATGCTAATGCTAATGCTAATGCTAATGCTAATTCTAATGCTAATGCTAATGCTAATGCTAATTCTAATTCTTCAGTAGTTAAAGTTGCTTCTAATACCACTAAAAGTGTAAATAATAATAATAATAATAATAATAATAGTGCTCAACCCACTGGTATTAGTGCAAGTTTACCTGGTGGTAATGAACAATTCGCATCTGTTACGGGTATTAGTACCCCTACTAGAAGTTGTTATCCCCAAAATACTCTTAAACCCGATGATTTATTACCGGCAGATAAGAAAAATGATGTAAATAATTTTAATAAAGATTATCCTGTTTCTGAGGGTATTCTTAAAGGTGTTAATTTCTTAGAGGCCGGTTATCAAGTAGGTGTTAATACTGTCGGTCAGAGTCTAAGAAATGCTAATCAGCAATTACGTGCTGAACCACCTAATCCTCAAGTTAATGTCAGTCCATGGCAAAATACCACTATTGGTCCGGATCTTGGAAGACGCCCTCTTGAAATTGGTGAAGATTGTTATGCTGCCGCAAACAATAACGCCATTTAAATTTGATATATAAAGATATATATTTATAATATATTATAAAGATAAAATGGAAAAAGTAAACCCTTATAACCAATCTAATAAACTCATCAATCAAAATGATATCATTAATATTATGGAAACATTAAATATTAATGATTTTAAAATTAATAATGTTCTTTTATATGAAAGATCTTTTATACATAAATCATATTGTAATGATTTATACAAAGATACTGATTTTAAAAATATAGATGATTCTTTACCTTTACAAGATATTTCATATGAAACTATGGAGTTCTTAGGTGATTCTATTTTAGGAAGTATAGTATCTTCTTATTTATATGAAAGATTTTATAAAATATATAATCAAAATGAAGGATTTTTAACTTATCTAAAGAATCGTATAGTATGTGGTGAAAGTTTAGCCCACTTATCTAATAGATTAGGTTTTAATAGATATTTAGTGATTTCTAAACATATAGAAGATAATTGTGATGGAAGAAATAATAAAAATATATTAGAAGATGTATTCGAAGCATTCATAGGTGCTATTTATTTAGATAATGATTATGATTTTACTAAAAATATTATTCTTACTATCATAGAGAAATATGTCGATTTTACAGATATTATTATAAAAAATAATAATTATAAAGAACAAATTATTAAATATTTACAACATAATTATAAAGGAAATCCTACATTTAAAGTCGTATTAGATGAAAATGATGATAAGGTTTATAATTGTATTCTGTATTTTCAAGGTGATATAATATCACATGGAACAGGTAAATCTAAGAAAAAAGCAGAACAAGATTCTGCTAAAAATGGATTGATACATTTCAAGGTTTTAACTGATTAATTTATATTATAATATTATATATATGAGTAAAACTTACACTCTTAAAGAAGACGGGACTTACTTAGTTTTAGTTAAATATTTTAAAGGTAGTGTCGCAATGCTAAATGACTCTGATTTAAATGATTTATCTAATAATCGTTATAGAGGAAAAGATATTATTCCTATTAAACCTGAACTATTAAAAGAATTAAAAAAAATAAGAAAAGCACGTGACAAATATGATGTTGATTTTATATTCCCTGAATGGAGTTCTGATAAAAGTATAGTTAAAGAAAAAATTAAAGAAATGTTTCCTAAAAAAAATAAATTAAAAGAAGCCGATCCTAAACCTGTTGCTAATTGGGGTGATGTTAAAGATGATACAGTTGATGAAGAACCTGTTAAACCTGTTAAAAAAGTTGAAAAGAAACCTGTAAAAGATGCAAAAGATATAACTTATATAGCTGAACATATTAAATGGAATGATAATTTAATTTTTTATCCTAATAAAAATTTTAAAAGAGTAAAAAGAAAAGGTGAAACAGGTAAATGGAGTCTTAAAGATAATATATTGACTTTAAATTGGACTAAATGGGATCCTGAAGTATATTATACTGAAGATTATGGTCAAACATTTATAGATGATAAAGGTTCTAAATTTACATTACAAAAATTAACTATATTACCCAAATGGTTCAAATTACCTAAAGAAGATAAAGTATTAAAAGAAGATAAAGTATTAAAAGAAGATAAAGTATTAAAAGAAGATAAAGTATTAAAAGAAGATAAAAAAGATGATATAGAATCAATTGAACCTCTTTTAAATAAAGATTATAAATATGTTTTATCACAAAGAAAAGCGTATGTTGATTTTATTAATACTGATCTTTATGATAAATTAATGGAAAATGTTGATGCATCTATGTTTAAAAATTATCAAAAATTTGTTAGAGGATATTTATCATTAGAATCACCTTATAGAGGATTATTAATATATCATGGTTTAGGGACTGGTAAAACAGCTACATCAATTATTACTACAGAAGGATTATCTAATATGAGAATTAATACATTATTACCTAAATCTTTAAAAGATAATTATATTAATGAAATTAAAGATAATAGATTTACTGGGGATACATATGATATTAATAATAATAATTGGTTCTTTTTTACAGGAGAAGAAATTAATTCTAATAAGAGTATTTTAAAATATTTAAAAGAATATAATTTAGATATTAAATTTATTAAAGATATAATAAAATCTACTAAATCAGAGATTAAATCTCTTTATAAAGGTTCATATAAATCAATGTATAAAGAAATACAAATAGGTTTATTTATAAAAATAGATGATGTATATATCAAAGGTAAAGAAATATTTACTATAAGTGGTGAATTAATACCTAATAAAACATTGAAATCATATGATAATGTTACAAAATTATCTGAAGTTCAATTAATACAATTAGAAAATCAAATACATAATTTTATTTTAAATAAATATAATTTTATACATAGTAATGCTTTACCTGTGATAACTGAAAAACAATTAAAAGAAATTGGTGTAAATAATGATGAATTAGCAAACAGAATATTAAATAAAGATGCTGATAAAAAACTTAGTGATCGTCAAGAAATTATGAATAATTTAATAGAAAAATATCTTAAAAATAAAAAGAAAAATATTTTATCACCATTTTATAATGAAGTTATAGTAGTTGATGAGGTTCATAATTTAATAAGTCAAATAACAAATGGACGAGGTCCATCAGTTGTTTTTTATGATTGGATAGTTGAAAGTGTTAATACTAAAATAGTATTTTTATCAGGAACACCTATTATTAATTCTCCATCTGAGATAGCTTATTTATTTAATATGTTGAAAGGAAAACTTCATGTTTATGATTTTGTTATTAAAATGACCGGAGATATTGATGAAATAACTCAAAAACTTAAAGAAATTTTTTATAGTAAAATATCTTGTATTGAACAATTAAATGTTAAAAAATATAAAGGAAAAATAATTGTTTCATTTATTAAAACAAGAAGTAATTTTGCAAATATTTTAGATGATGATATTGTAAAAACTATTAAATATAATGATTATTCATTTGATGAATTTATGAAACAAGTATATATAGGTTTACATAAATTTACTGAAGATGAATTAATATATCCATCTCAAAAAGAATTCAAACATATATCTAAAAAAGATAAAAATGCTATGATAAATGGTAAAGAAACAATATTTGATGATGAAACTGGTGTGATTTTTAATAAGAATCATAAATTATTTGAAATATATGATGATAAACAAACAAAAATAGATTTAACTAATAATGAACAATTTATGGATTATTTCTTTGATGATCAATTTAATATCCCACCAAGAAAACAAGTTCTTTTAAGAAGAATGTTAATGGGATTAACTTCATATTACCCGATTGATAGATCAGCTATATCTTATATGCCTGAAATTAAAGAACCATATATTGATATTCCATTATATAAAAATCATTCAATAACTAAAAAAATTAATTTAGTTCCGTGTTATATGTCATATGAACAATATAATCAATATGAAATGGCGTATAATAAAGAAGTTGAATCAGATTTAAGAAAATATTCTAGAAAGAATATGTATGATGATGATTTTTTTCATTATTATAGTGCTACTAGACAAACATGTAATATTGCTTATAGTGAACCTGATTTGAAAGGTGAAGAATCATATAATGTAATGAAACAAAATAATAATTTTTCAGAAAATTTATCATTATATTCCCCAAAAATGTATGAAATTATGAAAAATATGGGGAGATTTATAGATTCTGATAAACCTACTGGTAAAGTATTATTATATAGTGTTTATAAAAGTGACGGTGGTTCTGGTGGTTTTGAACAAGTATTACAAGCGCACGGATATGAAAAATATGATTATAAATCAGAAAATATAGATTCACTCATTAAAACTAATAATAAAAAGAAAAGATATACATTTATTACAGGTGATGAGGATGAAATTGATAAAGGTGAAAATAAAACAGCATATAATAATATAGAAAATATTAATGGTGAATATATTCAAGTAATGATTATATCTCAGTCGGGTGCTGAAGGTATTTCATTAACATGTGTTAGACAAGTACATATTTTAGAACCATATTGGAATAATGTTCGAATGGATCAGGTATTTGGACGAGCAATCAGAAGAAATTCACATATCGGTCCTGATTCTAATAACCCATGGTTACCTAAATCTAAACAAAATGTTGAACAATATTTATATTTATGTTTATTCCCTGATGGTAACAATACTAAAGATATCTTTAATTCAATTAAAGAATTAGGTTGGCCAATAACTAATGATATAGAATATAAAGAAGATGAATTTGATCAATATTTATTAAATGATCATAAAAGTGTTTATATCCTAATACAGAATATATTAAATATTAAATTATCTTCAAGACCTGAATCTACTGATGAAATGTTATTCAATATTATGGAAAGAAAATATAATATTAATGAAAAATTAAATGATATTATTAAAGAATCTTCAGTTGATTGTATTAAACATACCACAGATGATCCTATTTTAAATAGTAAATGTGTTCAATTTTCTGAGAAATTAAAAAATGAAATGGCATATTTTCCTGGTATTGATGCTGACGAAATAAATAAAATAGATAATAAACAATTAAAATCAACATATTCATATTTTATAAAACCTGATACTATTGTTGTTTCATCAACCACATCTAATGAACAAATATATTCATATTATAAAATTAATCCTAAATATAAAGATGAAGATGCTAGATATATAAAAGAAAATGGTGATTTATTATGTGATTTTTATTTTTATCAAAATAAATTCTTTGTTTATGAAAATAGTAAATATCATTTAAATAGTAAAATTACTAATAAGTTTTCTGTTATTCAATCTATATATCATTTACCACCTCAAGATGAAATATATGATAAACAAATTAATAAAGGTGAATTTCCTAGATTAGATAAAATTAAATTAGATAAATATTTAGTTGGATATAAAATAAAATATAATGTTAATGATAAATTGTTTTTTATGCCATTAAATAATCATGATTTAGATATATATAAATTATATGATTATAAAACATATTTATATAATAGATATACTCTTACTAATGATAATAAATATATAATAATACATCATAATAATAATTTTTATCAAGTAGTTTAGTATATTATTTAATAAATATTATATTTTGATTACTTAAATTAATTAATCTTAAATCAATATTTACATTTAAATCATTTACATTATTAATATTTTTTATAAATAATTTATTATCTATTATTCTCTCTATTTTTAATGGTATATTCATAATACTATTTATATCTATAATATTTTTTTCATATTCTATTAATTTTATATAATCATTTACGAAATAATCACTTATAATATATTTATTATGTAATATTATATAATCATTAGATATTTCTAATTGATATATCTTTAAAGTATCTATATTATTATGAATAGTTTCAGATATATCAGTGATATTTATAGTTATATTATCCATATTGATAGATTTTAAATTGTGATTTTCAATAGGATAATATATCCCATATAGTCTATGATTATTTGTTATTGTATCTTCTAATTTCATAGAAATATTTAATTTTAATTCTTGTATTTTTAAAAATATAATCGGTGATGAGAATATATAATTATCTTCTATTGGTATTATAATTTGTTCGATTTTATTATTATTATTAAATGTTATATTATTTGATACTAAATCATATTTATAATTATATCTTGATGAGTTATCATAATTATATCTATTAAAAGACATTATTTTCATATTTTTTTTAGATTTCACTTTATTAATTTTTTTTTCTGGTTTTAATTGAGGTTCTGTTATTTCTTCTTTTACATTATTATAATTTAAACTAGATATATCGGTTGTATTATTCTTATCATCCATATTAAAATATGATACATTATCTCCTATTACTGGACCATCTAATAATGTAGGTGGTTTACCTGTATGTTTTACTTCTTCAATAAATAATTTATTATCATTATCTCTCAATGAATTTAATTTATTATATGCATCATCTACATTATTATTATCTATATCTTTATTATTTTCTAATTTCTGTAATTTATCTCTAAATAATTCCGAAGTTGAAACAATTAATTTATTATTTAATTGTTCTAAAGTAATAATCCCTGTATCTGATTTATTAAATATTTCATGCATATTTTTATTAAATATACCATTATATGAATTATCTAATGATATATTAATCGAATGATTAGACATAATTATATCTTTTATTCTTTTAAATGTGTAATCTTTATTTATTTCTGAAAAAAATGATTCATTTATTGACATATATTAATTATTTAAAATATTAAATATAGTTTTACGCATTAATATATTTTATTTTTATATATAAATGGACAATAATAATATCTGGGGACCACCAGCATGGACTTTCTTACATACTGTTTCATTTAATTATCCGGATAATCCTACTGATCAAGATAAACAAAATTATTTTAATTTTTTTAATTCATTAAAACATGTTTTACCATGTGATAAATGTAAAAAACATTATACAGAAAATTCAACAGATCTAAAAAATAATTTAAATACTAAGGATGATTTAGTAAAATGGTTAATAAATATTCATAATGATGTTAATAAAAAAAATGGTAAAAAAGTATGGTCATATTCAGAAGTATATAATAAATATCAAAATATGTATAATACTTCTAATACATATAATATTATAATATTATTTTTAATATTTTTTATCGTTTTTATATTTATTTTTTTTCTTTTTAATATATATCATGGTAAAAAAAGTTCTTGTAAATAAAGTATTAACTGATGAACAAATGAAAGATTTAGAAGGAACATGGATTGATGACAGTTTTATTAAAATACCTGTATTAGAAAGTGATACAGATGTTTATTATATAGATGAAGAAACCGGTTTAGAAAAATTATTATTAAAATTTAGAAAAAATGTTATATCTGATAATGAAATAAGATTAGGATGGAATGCATATAAAGATCTAGCTAAACCAAGTAGAGGTAGAGGAGCATCTGCTGGTCCAATAGATACTACAGGTCAATATTGGTCTAAAAGAACTGTTGTAAATAACAAAAAATGGATGACAAATTATTTAACACCATTAGGTAAAGAATTAAAAGAAAAATATGATAAATTAAATATTGATAAATTAATAGATGTATCTTTAGAATTAGATATTAATATTGAAGGATTGAATAAAGATGATATAGTTTCAATTATAATTAAAAAACTCGGAGCCGTATCTAAAATGAAAGTTAATAATCAAGTAGCATCTAATCCTATTGGTTTTTTTGATGCTGATAATAAAATGTGTAAATTACCTTGTAGATTAACTCATTTTACTAGAACTAATTTTGAAAAATATCAAGAAGGTTTTCCATTCTTACAAAAAATTGATAAATTATATAAACAATTAACACCTGAAGCATATCAACGACAATTAGATCGCGCTAATAAAAAACCATTATTTAAAATACCTAATACTTCATTTTCTACTGTAACTATTAATAGAAACTTTAGAACAGCATTACATAGAGATGCAGGCGATTATAGAGATGGATTTGGTAATTTAACTGTAATTGAACGCGGTAAATATCACGGTGGATATACTGTATTCCCTCAATTTGGTGTTGGTATTAATTTAAGGAATAATGATTTTGTAGCTATGGATGTTCATCAATGGCATGCCAATACACAAATGTATGAAACTGAAGAAGATAAAGAATATAATAAAGCAATTCCTAAGGTTTATAAAGATAATCCAGATGTTGGTACAGCAGGAATATATGAATTATATACAAGAATATCATTTGTATGTTATTTAAGAGAAAAATTAATTCATTGTTCAGATGATGTTGATCCACAATTTTTAACTAAATCAGGACATAGTAAAATTATAGTTGAATAATTATTTAATTTATTTATAATTATGAACAGTATTTACTTCTGTTTTATTATTATTATCACAATCATATATACAAGTATCAATACCCATACTATCTAATACTTGCATTAAAATTAAAAACCCTACAATAGATCCAACAATATATCCTACATATTTTAAATAATCATTCATTTATATATATATAATATAATATAATATAATAATGAAATGGAAATCTAGACCTATGTATCTAATTATAATGTATTCAATGGCTTCTATATGCTTTACATCATCACTATTAATAGAATACTATTATAATTATAATAAAAAAACAGATAATTTAAATCTAACTACTTCTGTGCTAAATTTTCTAGGTTTTCTACTTGTATTAATATATCAATATAATATTAAATGGTTTGAAGGATTTTCTATATTATTATTTATAACTTCCATTAGTTTTATTATAATGTTACATAGATTAGTTAATGATAAATATTCATTAAGTTTATTTAAAGATTTATAAATATATTAAATAATATTATGGAGAGAGTATCTGTTATAACTGTTTTCAATGATTTTAGAAATTTTAAAGAATTAATGTTATATAATTTTAATAATATTAATTATCCTAAGGAATTATTAGAATGGATTATAGTTGATGATTCTAATGAATATAATGGTGATTTATTTCCTATGAATGAAAATATTATTTATATTCATTTCAAACCTGAAGAAATTAAAGAACATTTAGAAAAATGTTATAAAAAGTTTGATATGCATAAAAATGATTATACTTTTGAAAATGATCAGAAAAAAGGTGAATATGAATATCATATGAATTTAATGCGTTTGCCATCAGGTTTTAAACGTGATTATGCTGTTGGATTATCATCTAATTCATATATTTTACATTTAAATTTTGATTGTGTTTATCTAAAGAATGAAGTTCAAAAGAAAATTAATATTATTAAAAAACAAAGAATTGAATGTTTATATTCAGATTATATGATTACATATGATATTAAAAATAAAAAATATGGTAAATTATCTGGATATAAATCAGAATCATGTTTATTCCATACTAAAGAATTTTGGACAAGAAAAGGATTTAAATGGAATGAAATGTATAATGAAGGTGATGATTTTTATTATGGAAATGGATCCGCTAGACTTTATTATAAAGAAAGTGTTATTCAACTTTTAACAAATCATAATTTTAATAGATATAATATAGAGTCAAATTCAGCAACTCATAATAATTATAAACATCTGGAAATCCCTGAAGTAGTTTTTAATATTAAAAATAAATTATATGATTTACAAACTGAATTAAATGATTTATTATATAATAAACAAATTAATATTGTTTGTATTAATTCTGAAAATATAGTTACTAATAAAATGATTACAAATAATATTCATTATTTAGAGTATAACAAAAATACTAATAATTTTGTTAAAATTATGCAGGATTTAAATAAAATGGGAAATATTGATATGATTATAGTCAATTTAACTAAAGAAGCTATGAAATTTATTCCTAAATATGATTTAGATTATTTTGTTTTATTGAATAGACCTAAAAGAATTATTCCTGGATATTTAATTTTTAATAATATTTATATCAAAAAAGAATTATTTATTAAAGAAGATGAAAAAAATATAGATGAAAATAATAATGAAAAAATATAGATGAAAAAAATATAGATGAAAATAAAAATATAAAACTATAGAAAAAAATGAATAATTAAATAATTGTTTTATTTTTTTTTTCTAATATATATTATAAAAAAAATGAATCTTAAAGTTAATAATGCACTTGAGGAAAAAGTTCTACAAATTGTAATTCTCGCGGCAATCTACTTTTTAATATTATCTCACCCGGTCGTATTTGATTACGTTGATAAAGTATTAAAATCTGTTGGATTAAAATTAGGTGACACTGGTTTGACTGTTGTTCACTCGGTAGTATTTACTATCATTTTCTTTTACTCTGTTAAATACGTTGTTAAAAATATTTAAAAAATAAATGTATATATATATAAATGGATCAACTAGCTTTACAGAATATCAATACTCTTTTATCTATAAATGACAAATCAACATTTATATTCGAAGGTCGAAAAATTATAATTAATAAAGATGAATCTACAGAACATATCAATGAAAATAATATTAATACAGAATATGTTTTATATTTTACATTTAATCAATTATTTAATGCTATCAGACATGAAAATATTAATATCAATCCATTAATTGATGAATTAGAACAAGCATTAGAAAACTTATATGAAAATGAAAGTTTTCTTAAACTTATAGATAATGATAAACATATTGATGAAATTATGAATGATATTTCATTAAAACTGGATATTATTATAGAAAAATATTATAATCGTTATCAATGTAATAAATTTTGTAGTAAATTAAATGATTTTTATAATTATCTAATTGAAGGTTTTATTAATCGTATTCCACTTCATATTTATAGTAATGTAGATAATTTAGAGGATGATTCAGATGATTCTGTTGATTCAGATGAATCTATATTAGATATTAATAAATTAGATTAATAAGGTATATATCTGAAATCAGAATATGGATATAAACTTACTGTATAAGATACATTATTTACTGTAATTACTTCATTATCCATAATTTCAGAACATCCATATTCATTTACACAATTTTTAGAGTCACGTTCAATTGGTATTTTTACTTGTATATGATTATTTAATACTGTATAATAATTCCATAAATTAGATCCTCTATAAACTCTTCTACCATATAATGGTCTTACATCACTACTTAAAGAAGCATTCGTTAAAGTACCTATATTTTGATATTCATTTGGTTCACCACGTGTTCTAATATTTATAGGTAATCCTCTTCCCATATTATATTCTCTCTCTGGACCAGATCTATATTGTTGAATATCATCATTATCTATAATTTGTGTAGGTCTATCTACTATAACTATATTATTTTTATCATCTTTTATATCTTTTTTAGGGTATTCACATACACATTCATCTTTTTTAGTTAACTTATCAATGATTAAATAAGCTACTAGTAATAATATTATACATCCAAAATAAAATACTGTTTTACTCATACATACTAACTTATTTGATTTCATTATATATATATATATATATTTAGATTTAAAAAAAATCTATGTTATATTATAAATATGAATCATGAAACTTTTATGTGTTGTATTGTTGCTTTTATTTTAGGTATGTTATTTTCTAATATGTTAAAAAATATTTGTGATTGTAATGTTATTGAAGGACAGTCGGGGACGGCGAAAAAAGTATCTAATCACACCCCACCTCCACCCTCATCTCCAAAACCACCTGTGACTCCACCATCACCACCACCACCTCCACCACCATCTCCACCACCACCACCACCACCACCATCTCCACCACCATCTCCACCACTATCTCTACCACTACACCCAGCGAGCGAACCTCAACCGGATAGCGCAAAACAAAACCTTAATATAGAGGCAGTACATCAAAAGGAAGATAAATAACTAAATTTGATTAATATATAAAAAAATAACAATCAAATATATAAATGAAACTTAATCTAATCTATTGTAAAAATAATCAGAATATTATTGGATTAAATAATGATTTATTATTCAATATCCCTGAAGATATGAAATATTTTAAATCTATTACTACTCAAGAATATGTTAAAAATAATAAAAATATTGTAATTATGGGATATAATACATGGAAATCTATTCCTGATAAATATAGACCATTATCTGATAGAATTAATATTATTATTACAAATAATCATTATGATGAGTTTCAATCTGATACAGGTATATTTTTAACATTTAAATCATTTGATAAATGTTATAATTTCTTAAAAGATCAAGAAGATAGAGGTTTTATGTTAGGTAATAAATTTATTATAGGTGGAGGATTATTATATAATTATATTTACAGTAATTATTTATCTGTTATTGATAAAGTATATGAAACATTTATTAATCATGGTATTGATAAAAATGATAAAAAAATCACTTCATATTCTGAATTAAATTTCCGTATGTGGAGTTATAGTAATTTTAAATTATTAAATAAAAAATTTATGGATGAACATTCTATTAAAGTAGTTCATACAGGCGAAGAATTACATGGTGTTTCATATAATATTTATCAAAATGAAAAATATATTAATGAAGATGAAAAACAATACTTAGATTTAATGAAAGATATATTATATAAAAATAATATTAAAGATTCAAGAAACTCTAGAGTTATTTCATCATTTGGTGAGAAAATGGTTTTTGATCTTAGAAAAGGATTTCCTTTATTAACTACTAAAAGAACTCCTTTTAAAACTATTCTCAGAGAATTATTATGGTTTATAAGAGGATCTACTTCAAATAAAGAATTAAATGATAAAAAAGTTCACATATGGGATCAAAATGCTTCTAAAGAGTTTCTATTAAGCAGAGGTTTAGATTATGAAGAAGGTGAATTAGGACCTGTATATGGATTTCAATGGAGAAGATTTGGAGCTAAATATTCTAGTGATAGAAAACACTATTTAAATGGTGAAGGTGTAGATCAATTAAAAAATGTTATTGATTTAATTACTAATGATCCAACTAGTAGAAGAATTATATTATCAGCATGGAATCCTGTAGATATTCCTGAAATGGCTTTACCACCATGTCATGTTATGATTCAATTCTATATTAATAATAATTTCTTAGATGCTCAATTATATCAAAGATCTGGTGATATGTTTTTAGGTGTCCCCTTTAATATCGCCAGTTATTCTTTATTAATGCATATTATAGGATCTATTACAGGATATACACCAAGATATTTCCATCATGTATTAGGTGATGCTCATATATATATTAATCATATTGATGCTATTGGAGAACAAATTCATAGAGTTCCCAATAATTTTCCTAATTTAATATTAAAAAATAAAATAGACAATATTGATAATATAGATGAAGATAATTTTGTATTAGAAAACTATAATCATTATCCAACTATTAAAGCTGATATGATTGCATAATTATTTATTTTAATTAATTATTATTTTAATTATTATTTTTTTTTTTTTAATTTTTTTAATAAATTTTAAATAAAGATTTAAAATT